>ERZ1036435.222-NODE-222-length-43031-cov-12.234154_pt1 | contig 43031 bp, 25 predicted proteins | sample MGYA00514223_ERZ1036435 | MGnify/ENA primary metagenome ERZ1036435 (study PRJEB33795, sample SAMN09464927) | human gut metagenome | host: Homo sapiens | place: USA: Stanford, California | collected 2016-08 | study: EMG produced TPA metagenomics assembly of the... | reverse complement strand
CTTTCTCCGACTACCCACCATTGGGTAGATTCGCTGTCAGAGACATGAGACAAACTGTCGCTGTCGGTGTTATCAAGTCCGTTGACAAGACTGACAAGGCCGGTAAGGTTACCAAGGCTGCTCAAAAGGCTGCCAAGAAATAAGTCTGATCTAGAGTAGGAAATTCATGGGAAGGTTTTTTTTAATTGCCTCCCTGTCATTTGTATTTACATAATTATTTCTCTTTAGACTGTTCTTTAATATAATCATTATCAAAAAAAAAAAATAATTTTTTTAAAATCAATCATTGTTATAAGTTTAAAGGGTACTATGCCTATATGATGAACTCTTGTCTAAATGTAAATAATTAGCAAGAGATTAGTAGTATTACAAACTTTTTGTGTTAGGTAGGACATATGAAAATAACAATAATCCATGTTAGTATGGCAATAGACTTCAATCTGAGGGTCTCTTGTGGTTATAATCATACGGCGACACAACAATACCTTTATTCTTCCTGGCACCCCTGAATATCGTCTCCATAATATCTATTAGTTCTTGCTTATCATCCGGCAAGAAATTCATCTTGTTATTATTACCTGTGCCGAAGTCGCACATCATATGCTTGTTTTTGTAGAAGAACATGAGGCACATATTGTCGTTTAACTCATACATGTCATTGAAATCAGGAACTTCATCTATGTCACACAGATATATTGCCACAAAATTCCGCACTTTCTCTGCGACAGACGCCAGCATCTCATCCATTAACATGCACTCCCGGTCAGCCGTACGGCCAAACCGTACGACAACCAACCTTTCCTCCTCGGTGACAATGGCTTGGTCAACATGCCACCCGCTATGCAAATTATATAAAAACTCCATCTAATCACACTAATTATAAGATACAAACCCTTACAATACTACGCCTTAGGCACCAACACGATTCGTTACCCACATCCCAATAATACGGTTAAACATCGAATCTTTGCTTCTTTAAATTCTTGCGATGAGCATCTGAAAACAATGGCCCAATGATCTGTGCCCAATTTTTTTCAAGGACTTTACTTCACACGGTAATTCGTCAACAAGGGCTCACAATTAAAAAGAGGACGTACATTATAAAATTGACTTGAAAAGAGAACAATGGAAGAGGATAAACTAGCTGCCATAACCATTAACAGAAACCACCCATAATATTATAACACATTGAGTCAAGCCAAGTAATGGATCCCATAATATCGAGGTTCAAGGAGCTCGATTTTGCAGTTGACACTTCTGAACGGTTGAAGTTTTTGGATCGTGGGGATACGAATAATGAGTCTGATGAAGAGCACGACGTGCGAGAGTCAAGTGCCGGTGTGGCAATGATTGAGGAGATGATTTTAAATGAGAGGAATAATGGGTCGGTCTATTCCCATGTGCTGAACCAATGCGAAAGTGCGTTACAGACATACACAGACCTGTTAAAGCTGGAGATGATAACCACAAAATCATGGTATATAAGTACTCTTTACGATAGTGTGCTGATACGGTTCAATCTGAAAGATAATAATAATTTGGAGCAAACTGATGAATTTTTCAAGGATTTGGCATTGAAGAGCATTAAAAAATGTGACAAGTCCGCCGTAGGTCTGGAGTCTCTATACACCTCTATCTCCTCATTTAGGGATTTTATTGCAAGCTCTACCTCTGGCTTATCAGATATGTCACCTTTACTCTCCAATTCAATGACCTTACTATTCGAAATATGGGTTGTAACGAACAGAGAAATACGACATTTCCAAAAAGTTATCGCTGGAATATTTATGAGATCGAAACTACTCCTTATAGACTATGAACTAGTAAAAATATGGAATCTTGTTAGAAGTAAAGATAAAAATGATACTACAAACATTGATAAAGAGAATGTAAAGAAGTTAGAGACTACGATTACCTCATACAGAGCATTCTTAAAAATCTTTATAGCGCAATTACAAGATGCTGAGTGCTCCAACCAGGATAATAGTAACCAAGACGCTTTTGAAGAATGTCTGAGAGTGTTTTTTGACATAGAATCCATGTACCAAGCATTGAACTTTAATTGGCTGTTAAAGGAGAATAAACATCTCCAGGATAAAAACAAGATGCTGGATGATAAAATGTCCAGAAGCCTACCTACCATTAATGAGTCTAAGGAGGTTCATAACATAACGGCCTTTGTTGATGATTTTCTCCAACAACCACCGGTGCTTCAAATTCCAATGGACTCTAAACATACTAAGACGGCCTCAGCAAGCTCTTCAATTTCTTCGACATCATCTTATCCATTTTCTCCAACTTCTAAATCCTACCATAGTTTATCCACAACAAGTGATGATGAAAAATCACCTTATCCATTTTATTTCGATGGCAACAGCAGTGATAGGTTTACCATGAAGAATAAAAATTATACCATAAATGATTCCTCATCTACTCTTCACGAGTCTACGATGAGTAAAGTTGCTGATCGTGAGAGCGAAACAGATACAGATTCGGATATGTATCTCATGATGGAGAAAACTAATTTATCAAAAGAGCTACCAAAATTACTAAATGCATTTTCAAATGCTAAAAAACTAGAACAAGAGATTAAGACAGCTAAATCAACATCGGCACCATCATCTTCACAGGAAAGCATAAGGGAGTCTCAAGATAATTCCTCTGAAAAGCAACATTCCCCATCGCCTAATAATCTGTCAAGATCACAGCTCCTTTCAAATTCAATTATTAATAAAACCTTGTTAGACAAGAAAAAGGAAGACCTGATGCACAATATGGATAATTGGGTCAATCATAATAATATCAAATTTTCAACATTACCTACTGGATTAGGAAACCCGCTTTATACACAACTTAATAACACACATACTAAACCTCATGGATTTAAGAGCAACTTCTTAAACAACCTTTATGGACTGGGACACAATTGAAGAAACAACAATAAAACTTTTAGACAATAATCACTAAACAGTTCAAGAATACATTCAAATTTTGCATTTAAGACAACAGTTTCTTTTCTTTTCTTTTCTTTTTTTTAATTGTAACAAATTATACCTTATTTTATATATATTCTTAAGAAGTACTATAAATCATCATACAAATATTATATCCACAGATTTTATATAACATGTTTTGACCAAGAACCATTTTCAACAAACTCATTACCAATACTTCATTATTTTGTTACTCATCGCGATGACTTTCCCATTTTGAAGAAAAACTTGATTTGACTTAAAAAACTGCAATTTAGTTCTTAATTTATTCAACTAGTAAATAAAACAGAGCAACTACCACCCTGAGAACAATATTATACATAAGTGAAACAGAACAGCTACTCCACAAACAGTATTCAACTTTAGACAGCATTTTTTTGAATAGAAATTTCATTTTATACACGGAGAATATCCAGGTGCAACTATACATTCCGCTAATACTGTGGTCAAACATTAATTCCTAGGATAAACTTTATCAAAATTTAAAATGAGTGAACAAAGACCAATAAGAGTTGCTGTTCTTGGTGGGGATTCAACGGGTAAGACCTCCTTTGTCTCTCGATTGACGCTAAATATAGTACATGAGGTACATTATCCTACCAGAGATCAAACTAATTGGCTTTTCGACTTTATACCCCATTCACCAGTTTCTAGAGCTATATTAGATGCAGAAGCGCACGAAAGATTGGCATTTAGAACACCAGGTAGTCAAGTTTTGGAACCTATATTCTCATCTCCTTCAGTGACCGACCATGTACTTTTATCACCGCTCGTCTTCCAAGCGTTCACAGATGAATTTACCCAGGTAAGGAATCAGAATAAAGGACGGACACTTTCTTACATAAGACCTATGGAATCATCAAAAAAAAAGAAACCACATCTCTATAAATATTCAAATAACAATGGTAAAGCAGCAGAAGCAAATGATAAAGGTATTTATCTTCGAGGCCCAACATTTATGGAAAAGAGTCCCAACAACGAATTACCAGTAAATTATGTTCCTCCAGTCTACAGTCCTATATTGATTGATATAATAGACACACCGGGATTTAAACCAGATATGGTTGTACCATTTCTGGAAGTATCATTATTTGCAAATTTAGACAAGAATATATTAAGAGGGTTAGCTGATGAACCAAGACAGCCCGTATCTACAACTTCACTGCTAGTAGCATCTGGTGCTTCTGAACTGAATGGTAAGATAGACGGTTATGTGTTTGTGTATAGTGCGATACCCGAGTTGAGTCATTTAATAAGTCCGCCATCATATGATTTTTCAAACACAAATAAAGATGTTGCCAATTTGTCTATCGATAAAACTAAAACAAACGAAAGTATACCATGGTCGAGTTACACCAAAAAGAAGGATGGTGGGTTTAGTTTACTTGATGTTATAAGAGACTGCATATTGGATGCTTGGGCTGAGTTTAGAGATTATCAAAGAAGATGGGAAATGGGCCAAGAAGACGATGTTTATTCATTGTTCTACACTCTTAAACATATGTGGAAGGCAGAAAAAGATAGATCTACGAAAATACAGGAACTGAGAAGTTACAAAACCACCTTAAATAGCATAGAAACTGATCCTTCATCACCAGACTCTCCCCCACCGTGCCTAATAGTATGCACACATACTAAAGATAATATGGCGAGCCCATTACTAATAGAAAAAGGGAGACAACTTGCTACTCAATGGAAATGTGGCTTTGTTGCCTTGGATAACCTGGAAGACTATAATGTCGACGTTGCATTAAGTTTACTAATTAGAGAAATTGCTGAGAAAGAAAAACTTCAGATAGGGAGAGGGAACAAAATGCATCAAAGTATTGGGAAGGACCATTCACTTCACCCCTCCAAAAGTAACCCTAACAATACTGAGTCATCTTCATCAGGAGCTGTAAGCATGTTCAAGAAGTTTTTGCGAAATTGAGTGCTATAGCATTTTTTATAGAAACATATTATTGAATTAGCGACATAATTAATCATAATAATATTATAATGCATACATTATTCTGCTCTATAAAGACCAATTGTTCCATCAGTGTAGCCAATAAAGTACCATTTGGATTGTACAAATGCGTTCAGTCTTCGCAGCTTACCGGGAGTAAGTTCCTTATTTTTACACATAAGTTTATCAGGTTCTTTATCTTTAACTTCAAATCCAGTCATTGCACCTATTTTTGTATGCTTACTCGATTTTTGGATGCTCTTATCTTGCTGTATATTTCCCACGGGCGACTCAGTAACTTCGATCAGACTCCTGCTTTTAGCAGCTGCAAGAACCGCTTTGTCGCTCTCGATCCTGCCTATATACGTTTTCCCAGACCAATTGCCCGTTATGATATAATCACCAAGTGACAATACGAAACCGATATTTTTACACATCATATCTTTAACTGCCGATCCATCAATTTTCAAATTGGTGCTCATCAATAGGCAATTCTTTTTATCAAGTAAGTACTCATCGCTTTTAAATATGTATGCAGAATTTGGTCCCGCCAAATACTGTTCATCAACGCTAGTTAGTACCAGTTTATTGGTTGTCGAAGAGCAAATAATACCATTCTTTTTTGGATTAGGTGCCATATCTAGTACGGGGTCAGGATAATGTGCCCTATCTACCAATACAATTTCAATGACATTATCTAACTCGAGGTCATTTACACTCGATGAGGTTTCTACATTCTCATGTTGTAACAACTTAGAAATTCCTGAAGCACATTCATTGATTGGTTTACCAATGAACCCGCTCACTCTTTTTCGGTACAATGGTTTATTTCTATATCTCCTAAATGCAATCACATACCCACTTTCGAATCCACAGTAAACCACTTCATTAACTTTGTAAAACTTCATTATTATGCCTAAACCATCCATTTTTGGGAGTAAATTATCACCAAACCTGTCCCTCAGCATAGGTAAAAAGTCAATAGCCTTTGAAAACCTTTTCAAAGAATTCAATTCTGGTGTTTCAAATTCATATATATCAATGAAATGCGCATCCTGAGTATGACAAGTTACCAATTCAAACTTATTATTGCCCAAATATGTCAAGACATAATTTGCAAAGTTCAATGTATTCACAGGTACCTCAAAAATCTGTTTTAGATCTACCTTATCTCCACCACCAAAATCGGACTGTTTGACAATAGCACCTAGTTTTAACAGCTCATAGAGGCGCAATTTATGGTCTTTACATAATAAACTCAAGTATTTGCCTTCCAGGAATTGTATGTCAACTACCTGCTCATTGCAAATCTTACTCGTAAAAATTGGCCGTCTCGTAATCAGATTCCAAATGGTAACTTCACCATCAATATCTCCCGAAAACAGGACTGGTGACGTTATGCCATAATCTGGATCAATAACACCTGAACAAAGCGCTGATATGCCAGACTTATGCAAACGAAGAAAATGAGTAGCAGCCCGCTCCATTTACCAGTTCAAATTTTCAGACAAAAGTTAATTACTCTTATATACTAGGTACCATTCTAGGAATCCCTCCTTTGATGTAAACTATGTAATCTTTATTATTTGCGATGCCATGCTACTTGTATTTTGTCATCACACGTTAGATACGATGCTCACGGCAAATTCAGAATGACAATACTAATAAAAATATATTGAAGGCTAGCTCACCGAGCTTAATGAAAAGATTATCTGCTACATAGTAGTAATACAACAAACTATCTAGCTATGCTAAGATTTATAAATAAAATGGGTATGTTTGAAAATTATGATATAACTTCTTGGATCAGTAGTGACCACCTGCTCCAGGCGAAATTCATGCAACAGTATTCAAAATGCAAATACAGGAAATTAAGTGCAACAGCTAAATTCACAGTATGATGTGTGTAGTTCACTTGAAAACCATACTGCTACGCTTGCTTCTTGAGCCATGCGAATGTAGTCTTGTTGGGACTTCTTGGGCATTTGAATCACTAAATTTGTTATTAACCTTCATTGAAGGCGTTCTTGTTATACCAGGCAAACTACCTTGTGCAGAAGAAACTCTTGGTGAGTAATTTGCCGAGGGTGAGGCAACCCTTCTCGCTGCAGCTTGAGAGTTGCTTAACAATGAGTTACTTGGTATCCTCTTATTCCTTGTCTTTCCGTATTGTATTTCATCCAATGCAAAACGTGCATCCAACTCCTTTAATACCGGATCATCAATGATGGCTTGCAGTTCATCTGGTAGTTTCGTATCTGTTTTTGAAGCAAATTCTTCACATATTCTTTGCGCCTCTTTGTATAAGAATAGCCATTTTTCCAAATCAACTTTTGCTGCTGTATCAATCGATGCATTACGAATAGAAGTCCTGGCTGATTCTGCTTTATTTTCAGTTGCCCTTAACTGCGATACCAGCTCACTATTATTAGCCAAAATTTGTTCCGCTGTACCATCTAGCGCTTTCATATTTTCACCATGTATCAGCAAGGCCTGTGAAAAACGGTCTTCTAAGGACTTGCATTGAATGTCATTACTGGATTCATATATCTCATGAGATTTCACTAAAGTGTCATACTCTGTTTTTACTTCGGAGATACTTTCACGCAACGATTCCTCACTAGTTAAACCCTCATCTTCAAATTTCTGTTTCAAAGAGTGGTTAACTTCTTTTGCTTCACCCAATTTAGTGGTTAATTCCACAATAGCCTCCTTCACTTCTGTCAGTTTCCTCTCCTTTCTATTGAGCATTAGCGTTACATTATCTCCTTCATGCCGCAAAGACGCAGCACTCTCCTTCAATTTCCTCTCCCGCTGTTGTACAGTGTCTAGATTACCAAGTAGTTCCTGCAACTTAGTAGTCAGCTCAATGTTAGTTGTCGTCAGCGCATCGACACGGCTATGCAGCAGCTCAATCAATTTTGTTGATGACGCCTGATTGCCCTTTTCATCAGTAGAAACAACCCGCACAGCGTTCTCAAGAGACATCCTTCAAAAAAAACAACTACCTTTTATAAACTCTTGCAAATATGAAGATTGTCACACTGGTATATTCAAATGCCCTAGCCCCAATATGCTCTCTGCTAAATAATGTTCTCTTATTTTTGCTATTCCCCTCTCGAGATAAGCTTCAACATTAAATGGATCGGCCCTCCTGTAATGCTCCGTAGGACTAGTACCAGACACTATCTAAATACCTCCCATCAACCTGTACAATGTTATTAGGTACATGCCATATGCCGATGACCTCAGGCAACCCAGGCTTCTCTTCTCATTGCACTGAAGTTGCAACAGTTTCGATGGCCAACTGTCTTGTCTCGAGAGAGTGAAAAAACATGTGATCATAGAATACGTGATATGTGATGGCTTTCTAGAAAAACCGGGTAACATCTCTTTTTCTTTGAGTTCTATTCCCCGTTTCCCTTCCTGTAAAACTGCTACAGGCGAAAAAAAAGTATATAAAGGCCGAGGGTTTTCCTAGGTCTTTCTGTCGTCCTGATTTTTTCCATCAGGCTTGGACATTTCTCCAGTCTTGTGTGCTGAGGACTCTTGGTGGCAAAACTGGTGTTGGGTGATAGGAGGCATCCTTTATTTCTTTTAAGCGTGCAGAGCTAGTTTTTCATTTCTTCTGGTAGGATACTAGACGTTTTGACTGTGTAAAAAGGAAGTAATAGTACAAAAAGGTTACTTTTAACTTTTGAAACTGGAGATAAAAAGTAAAAAAAAAATTGAACTAGATCATTCGAGGTTACATAAGAATAAAAAGAGGAGTATTTTTGTTGTAGAAAAGTGTTCTTATCTGGGGGGAAAACTGAAAAATTAGAAACTCTTCAAGAAAAACTTATAAAATAAGCAAGAGAAAGGTTTTAATTTTGATCTTAGCCATAAATTTTTTTTTTCTATAAATAAGCAAGACACTTGTGTTTCTGGTATTTCTTTCTCTGAAATAAAAATACAAACTTGTAAGGAAACAAGGTTGTTTTGGAAATAAAAGAAGATAGATACGCTTTATTTGAGAGGTATATTTGAACTCGCTTACAATAGAATAACGATGTCTGCCCCTGTAACGTCTTTGCGTAGAAGTGTTGGTAGGAAAGGTCCTAATCTGAATATAGTCCTGACTTGCCCCGAGTGCAAAGTGTATCCACCCAAGATTGTGGAAAGATTTAGTGAAGGTGATGTCGTCTGTGCTTTATGTGGGCTGGTGCTATCTGACAAGCTTGTGGATACCAGATCGGAGTGGCGTACTTTCTCTAACGATGATCAAAACGGTGATGATCCAAGTCGTGTTGGTGAAGCTTCTAACCCGCTATTGGACGGTAATAACCTGTCGACTAAAATTGGTCAAGGTGAAACCACTGACATGAGATTCACTAAAGAGCTTAACCGTGCACAGGGTAAAAATGTTCTGGACAAGAAGGACAACGAAATCCAGGCCGCATTTGCTAAGATCACTATGCTTTGCGATGCTTCGGAATTGCCCAAGATCGTGAAGGATTGCGCTAAAGAAGCCTACAAACTCTGCCACGATGAGAAAGCACTAAAGGGTAAATCCTCGGAAAGTATAATGGCAGCTTCTATTCTACTTGGTTGTAGGCGTGCCGAAGTTGCAAGAACCTTCAAGGAAATTCAATCCATCATTCATGTCAAGACTAAGGAATTCGGTAAAACTTTGGGTATTATGAAAAATATCCTGAGAGAAAAGAGTGCCGATGGTTTCATTAAGATTGACACTGACAATATGAGTGGTGCTCAAAACCTTACATATATCCCCAGATTCTGTTCGCATTTGGGCCTTCCAATGCAAGTTACTACATCCGCAGAGTACACTGCTAAGAAGTGTAAGGAAATTGAGGAAATTGCTGGTAAATCGCCTATCACTATTGCTGTTGTTTCCATCTATTTGAATATCTTGCTATTCAAAATACCCGTCTCAGCTGCTAGAGTGGGCCAAATATTGCAAGTTACTGAAGGTACCATCAAATCAGGTTACAAAATTCTATTTGATCATAAGGAGAAAGTGGTTGATCCTCAGCTAATCGCTAGCGGAGTAGTTTCTTTATCGGATTTACCTAGGGTAGAGAAGGACAGAATTGCAAAAAGCGATAAAAAGAGAGACACTCCTACTCCAGGACCTGCCTGAGATTGCCTATTGCAGTCAAGACCATTGCACTGACTTAACCCAAGACTCAGCTACCAGTTTCATATTAGTGAGACTGTGATACCCCACAAACGGTTAAAAGATTACAATGAGAACATCCTATATTGCTATAACGGGAAGGATTCCATGATTACTCACTCAAACATTAACTATTATAGAATGATCCAGAGGAACTTGGACGTTGCATTATTTAATCCCCAGCAATGGATGCTTATCACTTATTTAATTCTTAATATGATCTTCAACCTCAAATAGTATATACTTAAACTAATGACACTTAATATTATTTCATTTTTTGACATCCTCATCTGCATGAGGACATGCTAACAGCCTATCACAAAGAATATGGTTACATGCTATTTCTAGCAACACAAGTGATATAATACAAATTGTATGCATTATACACTCATAAATGCTATCGAATGATATGTGATGAAGAGACGTTTATATGTTTTCTAGTAAGATTTCAAGCTTGTTATTTATTAAATGCACATGATTATTAACTGTATCAACAAAGTTATTTAAAAAATAATGTAACTTGTAAAAAGTGGTTTTCAGACAAGAGTAAGTATTCGAATGCTGAATTAAATTATTGTGAATTAGGATATATAGCACATAGTTCATAACTACATTCCCATACCAAACTGTCTTGCCATGTCTTGCATTTGGGGATCTTGCATCATTTTCATCATCTCATTCATATCTGGCATACCACCTGGGCCACCCATACCGCCCATACCACCAGCACCGCCAAACATATTCATCATATTTTTCATTAAGCCTGGATTTTGTCTTAACTTTTGTTGTGCTTGCTGCATTAGTTGAGGCGTCATTTTTGGCATACCAGGCATGTTTGGCATACCCGGCATATTAGGCATACCCGGCATACCTCCACCTTGCTTACCCATCTTCGCACTCTGAGCCATCCTAGCCATCATTTGTTGTTGCATCAATATCATTTCAACATCAAAGACCGATGTACCTGAACCTCTTGCTACTCGTACTAACCTACTTGGTTGATCGATAAATATTCTACCGTCAGACTCCAGTTCCTCTTTTGTCATTGAGTCTAAAACGTAAACCATTTTCTTCATCTTCTGCGATGTTTCCTCTTCACCAACCTGACTCATCATATTACCCATACCTGGGATCATTTGTGCTATATTAGAAAGTGGACCCATCTTCATAATAGTTTGCATTTGCTTCTTGAAATCCAGTAATGTAAACTTACCCTGTTGTATATTTTCCATTGTAGCTTTTGTATCTTCCTTATTAGAAACAGTCTTTAATTGTTCGAATAAACCTTCAATATCACCAATACCTAGTAGCTTGGATATAAACGACTTTGGAGAGAATTTTTCTAAATCATGAATATGTTCACCAGTACCTATAAATGCAATTGGTGTATTTGTGGCTGCGACAGCTGAGATAGCACCACCACCCTTTGCGTGACCATCCATTTTTGTTAAGATGATTGCACCAAAGTCGGAAGACTCCTTGAAAGCCTTGGACTGCTGTTCTGCAGCTTGACCGATGGATGCATCTAGCACCATGATTGTTTGGTTTGGTTTAATAACATTGGATATTTGCACCATTTCGTGGAACAGCTCTTCTTCTTGATGATGTCTACCAGATGTATCAACGATAATGACATCGAACTTTTCCTTCTTAAACTTGGCAATACCATCACCAGCAACTTTAACAGGATCTGTCTCAGTGTATGAACCATAGAAAGGTATACGAGCCTTGACTGCGTTCTGCTTCAATTGGTCGAAAGCACCCGCACGAAACGTGTCCGCACACACTAGACCCACTTTGAATCCACGCTTAGAGTAATATACCGCCAACTTAGTACACGAAGTAGTCTTACCCGAACCTTGCAAACCCACAAACATGATAATATTCGTTGCTTTCTTCTTGGGCTGGAAAACCTTCTGATCAGTACAATCAACAAGTCCACACAACTCATCAAACACCGTCTTCTGCACCAGCTTCTTCGTCTGCACATTGTTCATCGACCTGTTAGTGGTCTTATTGTCAAGCAAAACCGACCTAATATTATTCCTCACCTTTGACACCAGCATAATGTTCACATCCGCTTCTAATAAAGCAGTCGAAATGCCCTTAAGCATTCCGTCAATGCTGTTCACATAGTCATCCTCCGTGTTAGACAACGCACTGTTCACAGCGTTGTTAATACGCTTACCCAGGTCAGCTAACACCATATTTACTCCTAGATATACAGCTGTTCCTCTGAATGGCAATTGTAGCAACTAGAAAGCTCTTTATAGACTATCTTATCCTTTAATATTTTATAACCTCTTGACATTTTCTGTTGGAAAAGAGAAAAACTTTTCAGAAGACGGACAATCGTCAGTGAAGAGTTTCCCTGATAAAACAGGAATCCTGAGCAATAAAAGGACAATTCATAGTCACTGAGCTTTGCGTCGATTCCCCAGGGTATAGCAGTCTATATTGTAATCCAGTGGGTACCTTTAGCAGAGTAATCGAATCGAAAACTTGTCATATAGGCCATTTTTCCTAAGCGAGGCTTCTATAGAAGGATAATACTGAGAGATTATGGAGTGGGGATCAGGGCGGGTCTCGAAGAAGGAGAAGCTCAATGCTGCCCGTAATGCGGTTATTAGTTACCTAGCGGGTACCAAGGATAATGACGAAGACCCCTGGACTGAGCTTGTGCGGTTGATCAGCGATTCGAGTCAAGGTGAGGTGTTTACGGAGTTCAAATCTCTTCTGGACAGTGTGCGAGATGTCAATGATAAAAAGAAGCTGGGGATACCATTGCTCCATTTAACTATTATTTATGATAGAGCGTCATATATCGAGTTTTTGTATCAAGGAGCAAGGTCAAAACTTGATTTTAATCTATGCGACGATGTTGCAGGGTATACCCCGTTAATGTGGTGTTTTCTGTTAGAAAGAACTGATTGTTGCACAGAACTGCTTACTTGGTCAACTGAAATCGATTTCCACAAGGTGTCTAAGGAGGAAAAATTGTCCGCTTGGGATATGGTGGCTAAATACTCTGACTTCTACATGTTCCTAGAACAAAACAATATGCTTCAATACCAAGACATACCGACCTTCCAAGAAAAACTTACAACTGAGAATGATAATTCATCATCTGCACTTGACCAGAATGCCCTAAGAAACATTGACTTACATGTCGCTGGGTTATCGCTTGCCAGTACCCAAAATAATGAAGACATTTTTGCTTCCAATGCAACCGAGTCAAGAAATGATTACTTATTTGGTACTGAACAAATCGATTCAGGCATAAATGAACAGTTTGACTTTACGAAATTACTACCGAATCAGTATGTAGAGTTCGAAGATTATGACATAAAACAGTTGCTGGATTTGTTAGAGTCTTTGCCAAAAAAGGAACCCCATATGACAACTTATGCGGCTGCATTAATATTCCAGATGGTAAGATTTGCAGAGCATAAAAAAAAACAACCTCAACTTGTTCACACGATAATGAGTCTTTCGCTTGCTAGAATTTTGGCAGCAATTACAACAGAAACCGACATGACACAAGAATCCGCAGATACAGCATTTAGTTCAGGTGATATTGTGTCTCAATCATACTGGCTCGGTGTGCTAACATTCTTGTACTATTATCTTACTAGAGAAGAAGGTTTCTTCAAAAAATATCCAGAAATTCTTCAAGAGTTAATTAACACAATTCATAGTGTGATCATCGAACTGACTTTGTCAATATATTCTAGATTGACCTCAATTATTCAGCCAACTATTCTTTCTTACACAACTATCTCAGATGTTAAAGAAACTTTATACAAGAGAGACTGGAACTTTTTTAAGAAGAGAAAACATCACAAAATGATGCAAAAACAAAAAAAGCAAGAAGAGGAGTTGAGAAAACAAGAAGAAGAAACTCTTCAAAATAATGAAGACAAGTTGCAGATATCTGAAGCACTTGATGAGAGCAATGATATTGATGATGAAGCGGAAGACAAAAAAAAACATTCGAAATTAAAACTATTCAAAAAGAAAAGACATTCTGGACAACTATCTACCTCAATGAGTAACGACTCAAAACTAGAAAATTCCTCTATTAATGAAAATACAGACCTATATTATGATACAGAAGTTATAAAACATTTATACCCACCTTCAATGGAAGAGCAGATGAAGCCCTCTCCCATGAAAGTGGTACAAATATTTGGTGCATTAATGTATGTACTTAACTTACACCAAATCCATCCTCTCTTTCAACAACAGTGCTTATCGCTAGCCATTCAATGGTTCTCTAATAACGTTTTCAATCAAATCTTAAAAGACAAGAAAAAGAAATCCCTTTCTCGTGCACATGCAATTCAAATAAGATTAAACCTATCGACATTCGAGGCATGGGCTAAGAATAACGATTCAAAAGTTCCAAAACCTAAAATGATCGATGACTTTATGTGGGAAAGGTTTCCGTACACTCTTGTAGAAGATGTTGCCAATATTGACTTGAGTAATCCTATTTTAAATAACGTGGCAACTGTCAACAAGGTCGATAACAGTTCAGGTTTGAATGATGATTTACCTCTAATAAGAGATACAGATAACTCCTTGTTTTATTATCAATCTCTACACAGGATCTTACAGATTCACATGGAGCCTGTATTTCAGTTGTTACAATGGTTACAGGTTGCTACTACTATTGACTCAGAAGATGCCCTTGACTCAACGTTAGACTTGCTTTCTCGCTTGACACCGACTCAACTTCTAAAAGCTGCTGATAAATATAGTTATGAAATTGATGAATCCAAATTTAATTCTAAACTGAAGAAGAAACTCTCGGCAATGGCAAAAGCGTCGAATAATAAGGAATCACCTTATTTGCCTGAACGCACTGTTTCGCTTTTAGTTCTACCTACGATTCCCGAAATGACAGATATATATGCGAGAGGTGTAGACCATGAATCATATCAGCCGTTGCTCCCAGTATCTATTCAGGACATGATCTATGAAATCCATAGTGAAAATGCCAAACTACGTATGAATGCCTCCGAGTTTTATGATTACCAAAATGAAGAACAGCATGAGCAAGAGGTTGATAATGAAGAAGCACATGAAGATTCATATAAAGAAAATTCCTCTGCAAATGAAGATAATGACTTAGATAACAATAATGACAGATTTGAATATCAGACAGTTGATACTCCTGCCGTCGCATCACATTGGGCTCCAAAGGAAGATTTCGAGGAAAATCCATGGTAAATATCTCTAATTTTTTAAAATGTATTGAGCTCTAAAGATCCATTTCAGTTCTATAGTGTACGAACAAGAACTACGTATCATATAAGTAAATTTGTATCAGCATTATTAGTTAGATAGAATATAACTGAAAATAAGGTTAATTTTTAGCAGCCAAGCCATAGTAATATATAATTCCGATTATAATTTGTGACCCCTTCTCTGGCACTAACCCTTGAATAATTAAGAAAATTCTCCCTGTGTGCTTTGAGGGGATGTGACCTGGCTACCATTAAAAGTTCTTATATTCTCTTCAAATAACTGACCGCCAAACTCATTAGTCGTTGGCATCTTTATAAAACCATGAGGCTGGCCTTGTTCATCATTTACACCTTCTGAAATAGAAGACCGTCCACGCACTGATAACTCTGTATTCCTATTTGCAAACATTGCCGTTGCATTAATGATAGGAGATTTTTGTGAAGTCTGCTTTTCTGTTGTTACTGTTGTAGGTGACCCGGGTTCTGCACCAATGAAAGGTGGCTCAGGTCTCTTACCACGCATTCTACGATTAGATATCATTGTTGGAGATTGTACTGACTTGCCGCTATCCAGAGAAACTCTTCTCTGCTCCGGTTCAGTTTCATTAATATTACCATCAAATTCCTCGTCATTAGAGTTGATATTGTCTTTGTACCATTTTCCAATCTTTTTGATTGAATTTTTTATATACTTTTTAGGTTTGATAGAAGAATCTGTCAAACTGTCAGTATCATTGAAATCATCACCTTTTTCCAAGCTTTCTTCACTCCCTTGTTTATTTGCTTTGTTCAGCAACGTATTTTTTACATTACCCATCTTATTTAGAATTCCGGTATCGGAAGTTTTGGTAATTTCATATTCTCTTTCATCATCTTTATTATTATTTTCAGTTTCATGCTCCTTAATATCATCGTTACTATGAATGGATTTCTCTTCAGCTGAACTTTGTTTACGTAACATATCCAACAATGGTTTACTAAATTCAGACCTACCCAAACACCACCTCTAAACACATCATGATCTGTATCATAGAAAACTATATCATCCATGAAAGGCATGACTAGAGACTCTTTGATAGCTTCAGCAAATTTACCCTTAATCATATTAGTAACCATATTATAAGAAATTTTACTGGAACTAACCATTGGCTCGATATCCAAATTCATGTAAGGATCGGTTTCGAAACCGTACCAGATTCTATTAGAAGGAGGAGGCTTCATAATAATTAGAAGCGGCCCTGACAATTCTTTCAAGGTAATGGATAACTGAACAGATACTTCTCTCTGCTTGAAATGAGAACCGAGGTTAATTCCAATATTCGTTGTAATGATTACAGAGATATTTCCTGTATACCGTAGATTCATTGCAATCTTCATTTCGCCCTCTGGAGTCAGTTCACGCAATTCAGGATGTGTTATCATTGGAGCACTAGTACCAACGTCGACTTTTTTTACAACCAAGTCATCTAGAAACCCTGGCTTATTTATATTTGTCAATTTCTTGTAGATTTTAGCATATAGAACCTCATTCAATTTATTTGTCTGTTGTAGAGCTAAGAAAAGTCTCCCAATCAGGGCGTTGAACCATTTGGTTGTCAACTGTCCCTCTGTTGAATTCAAGGATTGAATCAGATACAGCATATCTCTTGTGTTTAAATGAGCAGTTTTAGCCGATGTATTTGGAGAAAGAGGATCCTCATTGTTGTTCTTTTCATCATTTGATTTAGAAGAATCAATCAGTTTGAAATACCAGTCTTCCTTTTCAGAGTTATTATCGAAGTACAAGAAATACGTATTTGAACTCAAATTTGAAGAACTTTGCTGGCTAGATTGCTTACCATCTTCTTCTCCCGATTGTATAGCGTTGATGGAGGGATTAAACACAAGTTTACCTTCTTCATCAATAGAAACTAAACCTGTTTTCAAAATAGAGATGCAAGTTCTCTTGGTGAATAGAGATGAATCTGACATTTCCTTTTTAGGATCCCTAGGCCACATAGTTACGAAACTCTTTTGTAGAGAGATGGCATGAACCAAATCACTGTGTGGAGAATCATCCTTGTAAAGAAACAAATTTCCATGCTTCAAAACACCATAAAATTTATGCCTTTTACGCAATTGAGATCTCTGAGGAATTTGACTTTCATTCAAATCCTTAGGAGGTGTATTATTACTATCCTGTTTTGCAGTCTCCGAGGCAATTGGTGGAGTCTGCAACTCGGTGTGATGGTAGTAGTACTCCTTAGTAACAGTAATCCATCCCCTCTTGGATACGTTCACACCAATGGGATCCAATACTTCGCCAGCTTTCAAATTAGGATCGACATCTTTACAGAGGAGTTCATTCCTGGCATTCTTTTCAGCTAACTCTTTCAGTTTCTCCAATTGTAAATGAATGTATACCAGTAACGCACATAGACCAGGAAGGAAAGTCAACCCTCCAAGCAAGTATACAATGAAGAACAACTTCCAGGACATCTTGGTATATTAGTTATCTTGAAGCTAGGTAATTTCTATGTTGGGACCAAACTATAACAGTTAATAAATATTACTTTAATTCCAAATTTAAATTAGTAGGGGAGCAGGGCATCGCCACGTTAATTAGTACAACAATCAAGAAAACTGGCACATCTTACAACAAGTGCAGAAAAATTAGAGATGAGGTCGAGCGTAGATGGTAGAGGGCCAACATACACTAGATATTACAATATATAAACAAGAATATTACTATTGTTTCTCAATTTACTCAGAGTCATTAAATCAGTTTTTTCTTGTTTGTGACCATTGACCATAGTAATTAAACTAGGCCTCACACAGTGTGAATATAGAATAGAATCATCACTGAAAAAGAGAAACATTATATATATAACTTCGCTTTAAACAACCATCTAGACTGCAATCAACTGATTCAAAACAGAACAGATTGGATGTGAATAGTAAAGGAAGTTAAAAAAATCAGCTATCTTGTGACCAATCATCCATTCTCTGCCAGGTGATAATAATGCCACTGCCATCCTCCTCTTTAAAAATTTGTACACAAGAAGAGAACTTAAATTGCAACAGCTACCACCCAACAGATACTAAACTATGTCCGCCCGGTCGACAAAAATAATCATCATATTTTTTTTATTTGTTGTGTTAATTACCAAAGAAATGATAAGTTGTAATCTTCAATTTCAAGTTTTTTTATTCTTTAATTGATTGTCTCATACAAGGCTGAAACTTAACGATAGAGATATAGTTGTCGACATATAGAATACACCATTCAGTCGGAACAATTGGTAATGGTTTAAAAAATCAATAATCACTGACAATAGAAAAAAAGACGAAAAAAACCAAAGAAAACAACGTAATCATTTCCTTAGCACCACCACCTGGTAGTCCTATTAATATTAGTAACAAAGCCCATGCCGCTAATGCGACTGGCCTTTTCTTTTAGCGCTGTATATGTCTAGCGATGACCACAGAAGAGAAAAATTTTTTTTCAGCCAAGATACTTTTTCCTGCTCGCCTTTTATACTTTTTGAGATTCCGTGATTGTCGAAGTTCCTGCTTGCGATGAGCTCGTGGTGCATGATGATAATAGCTCTCTCGGTGGTCTTAGGGCTGTGTGTTTATTGAATGCTTAAACTAGTAAAGATAGCAACCTACATCAGATAGTTCTGAGTTATATATATATCTTATAAATTCAATAACCACTCCTTTAGTTATATGGACAAAGGTGTTCCAAGTTCTGTTTCTATATGCTGTTTTGCCAAGTGATCGTAGTTGAGCTCCTGAGAGTACGTATAGTTGGAAAGAGTGTAGAGTTTTCTGGAAACTGTCTTGTTTATGCGAGTATACTCCATGTGATCAATCTTGCCACTATGGTAGTAAGTGTCGAGGCATTTCCTTACATGTTTCTGTATGTTCGTTTTGGTTTTCTTCAAGGATTCTAAGTAACAATCACGATATATCTGTTCCGCTCTCACACTGTTTTTTTCCCGAAGTTGTCCTTCAAATACCATAGTGTTGTTTGTGTCATACATGAGACTACCATCGTCTCTGGAGGCCAACTGGCTATTCTGAATGACGAGTCTATCATTCCAAGATATCAATTCTTTGCGGCAATCCACACAAACACACCAGTCAGTTCGCTCACCAGTCTCGATAGCCAAAACCCTCAAACATGAACCATGATATAGCGTTTGACATTCCTCGCAATAGTGTTCCAGTACTAAATCATCTTGATCCCCACATATACCACATTGTAGTAACCGAGGCCTGCTCGGTGGTGCTTCAGGCTCAACCTGAGTATCCGTCCTTAGTTCTGATATATGCAAATTATTGTCCAGTACTACAGCTAGCTCATCTATTAAATCTGGCTCTGTATTGATAACATGATTCACTACTTGATTTACCGCAAACCCTTTTTGTAAGTCAATGATCTTCTCAGCACACCCATATAACTTAACAACCAACTCTTCAGCATCAATCCTGCACATGGGACATTTTAGATCTTCTGCATGCCCATGCCACTTCCTTATGCAATCACTGTGGTATTCATGCCCGCATGGTTTCAAGTAAGACGTAGAGCTCTTGCCACAGATGTCCTCTAGACATATAGCGCATACTTTTGAAACCATACTTGCATCAATACACCCTACTATATCGCTAAGTCTTAAAAATATGTAGTGGCATAAACTATTTAATTTTGGGCCTTGTCTTAACCTTTAGCTGACCATCATTACCATTTCTTTTATCACCGGAAGACTGCAAAAGACAAAAAGTTGAACTGCGATGAGCTTATTTAGCATGCCAAGCAAAACCATCAATAGACTACACTTTCTAATAGGATATCTAGTGCAACAACACCATATTTTTTAGATAAGAGCATATCAACAATGTCTAGACACCAATCAGATTTAATGATGTGTATGAACCCAGCTGGCATCAACACTGGCATACTCTGCGAAAAATGTGATGGGAGGTGCCCCAGCTGCGATAGTTACGTTAGGCCTAGAAGCAGGGTTACTGTGTGCGACCAATGCTCCTTTGGTAAACAAGCTACTCAATGTATATTGTGTGGATCCACAAACGGAAAAGTACCCGCGTATTACTGCTGGGAGTGTTGTAAACTAGGAAAGAACCGAAAAGGATGTCCAAGGATTATAAACATTGGCAGCAATAAAATGGATAGATACTTTGGTACAAAAAAGGATACTTAATTTATGAATGCTATCTAATTTAATCAGTGAATAGGAAGCTCCCATTGATATTGGGGATCATACCGCTAATGTCGTCATCATTGTGATAATCATTTGTTGTAATACCAAAAATATTATCATAGCTTCCATCAACTTCACTGATGATATTAACAAAAGTTTGACTCCTCTTAATTTCGAACAACAACCAATCCATCTTGGTTGCAATTTGTTTAATGTTTGAAATTAAAGTACTGCGTGACTTCATGGTAATTGGGATCGCCTGTCTGAAGAACATTAGTATCGTCTCAAGCTCATGTAATTTGAAACTCTTCTCCACATCCATACTGTGCAACCTTACCAGACGTTCCTGTACAGAGTATTTTTTCTTGCATACTAAAGTGTTGTCGAGACACGCAGGGTCATAGTCACATCCATCATAGGCTGATATGAGGTTGATGGCATCAACCCAGTTATCTCTGGCACTTACAGAAGGGCATTTGAAGATCAAATTCCTCTTAGCACTGTGCAAGAAAACTAATGTCCCTTCCATCTCTTCTTTACAAAGGTCAGCTAATGGATCATTGGGATCAGATTGGTCTTTTTCTGATTGCGCTATATCAACTCCATACATAGCAGAATCCAGATAATCATTTCCGACACTTCCGTTATATCTGGAGGAGGAAGCTCCTGCAGAGTTAGGAGATAATAACTTAATAAAATGCGATCTCCCAACTGCATTTTTCTCTCTCACTGCAAACATACCATGAAAACACTCTACATTACTGGAAACAAAAGAAAAACCAGGTTTAAAGTCTATAATATAGTTAGTTACACCTGTATGTTCATCTTTTTCAGCTTGTGGGTTTATCCAGTCGCTTTTTTCAAAAACCAGTAGACCAATGTATGTTAAAACACCATATTCTGATTTCCATATGGATGTTTTACTACCTACTAGTGGTATTTTTCTATTTTGATGAAATGTCTGAATTTCACCCATCTGGATAATCTTTAAATAACAATAATCATCTTCTCGAATACCTTCACCCTTAGTCAACTCATATTTTGGCAAGTTTAATTTCATAAGTATATTTTTATGTATCCTGATGTACCCACCTTTGAAATCCATTAATATAGAGTAAAATTTCTTGTATCTATTTTGAAACCCGACATGATTTGAAGTATATGATGCTGTCACAGTATGCCAATCCTTTTCAGTATAGTCCCAAATTTTTGAAACCTGATGCTCCAAAGATACTTCTCTTAACTCGTTAGTAAATATTTTCTCATATATGTCAATGTCAGATGTAACTGGCATAATGGTGGAACCGGATAATGTAGTCGAGTTCTGAGAAAAGTAGGAAGAAATTGAGCTTGAAGTTGGCCTAGATGTCAACTTCGGCGGAGTACTTACATGCTGATAGTCTCCTTCGTAGTTCAGAGTGCGATCTTGCAGGATTCTCATAGGTGAGTAAGCAATTTCTGCTCTATCAACCCCATATTGCACATGCTCGAGTGGAAAAACCTCAACAGGGGGAAGCAGATCAAATATTGGCGACTCTCGAACAGTAATATTATCAAAGTAATATGATAAGATCTCAGCTGGAATTTTATTCCCATTTGAATACGTATCTTCCCTAATTAACTTGACAAAGTCCTGTTTAGTCATCTTAAATTTGTTCTTAGTATTGAATTGGTCTGTGTGCAAAACTAGTAACGAGTATAGTAAGAAATACACTTGGTCAGCATCAACCCAAGCACAAGGGTCGTAAGATTCCGACTGCTGATCAAATATAACTTTCCCTAGTTCTGTCAGTAACCTGTCTATCTCCTGCGCCTCTTTTGGCAGTTCTAAAAACATCAGGACCTTTCTTAATGCCACATCTATAGGATCTGTTTTTAAATTGAAGTATTTGTCCAGAAAATGATATAGGGCCCTTCTATTGAAAGGGTCATCCTTTTTAACTAATATTATGCCCAGGAATTTCCCGTATGGAGATATTCTTATCAAATAATCAACATGGGACTCGCTACCTTCCGGTGGAGGTGGTTTTGGAAGATCATCGAGAGTAACTTGAGGTTGCCCACTATTGCTTGAGAAGGGGACTTGTTTGAAAGACGTCACACTGCTTGTTTTAAGATTAACCAAGCTGCTCAAGGCATTTACAATCGAACTACTTCTTCTAGAAGAAATTCCTCCTCCAATAGATGCTGTTGTAGCGCTGCTACTAGAAGATGGAGCAGGTAAGTTTCCATAAGGCGATCTAGGTCTATCTCTAGAATTCCTCTCGGAACTTGTGGTCAATTGATTTTGTGAATTTGTTCTGGAGAGAATAAGTGGTGATCTCCCAGAGAATGAGAGACTATGGGATCGGATATCTGATAATTCGTTGCTATTGATTTCCACAGATTTTGATGTTCTACCTTTCCTATTTTTGACATAATCAGATAGATCTAATGTACGGCTTCTGCGTCTATTAATGGTCTTGAGCTTATTGGTAGAGACTTGAGATATTTTACTATTCTCAAGATTCTCATCAATAGATTCTGTTTGGATTGGATCTAGTGAAATTGTACTTGCAGTTTTCATACTTCTCAGTTTTAAAGGATTAGTCTTTTCATTTGAGTAATGTTTTACCAGTAAATTGCTTGAACCATTTGAAGATGCCGATCGTACTTTAGTCATTGAACTCATAGTTGGATTACCCGATGATCTTGACAACGTAGAATCCATGCTTTTCTTTGAAGGATTGAAGGATTGAACTGCAACTTGTTTCTTTGGTGCAAGTAATCTCTCATTTGAAGTCACTTGTGACATTGATTTAAGTTTTGATTCTCCTCGCCTGGAAATCTGCTGATTACTGTCATCATCCCGTAACTTTGGTATATCCGTGCTACTACCTTTGGGACTTAGTTTGAAATTTATATCCAATAGACTCATCTTATGTCGTATCCTTCTAAATTTCCCATGTGTCTTCTTTTGATTCGTGCTCAAATCGCTGTCTGTGAGTGAATCCGATGTATGTCGTCTGTGGAATACATTTTTTATATTCCTATGCCCTTCAGAAAGAGCACCTGTCGTTTCATCTTGCTTAGTATTATTTACATCATACTCACCATCTTCATGTATTGTATGATCAGTGCTGGGGCTGTAATTGTCCTTGTCTGTATTCGATATGTCGAAGTTAAACTGAGGACTCTCTGGCGAGAATGTTGCAGGCCTGACCAACTGTGGTGGCTCAAAGTGTATGTCATCCGTCTTTATCGTAAGCTTATTTAGCTCATTATCAAGCGCCTCCACCATTTTGTTCTTACGCGGCGACCCGCTCAAGGATGACTCGGACTTATTCTCATTTGATGGCGCACTGCTAGTCTCAGACCTGGAACCATTTTTCGAATCATGTCCAGCATGATTCGATTGGAATATTTTTAGTTTAATGAAAGAGGAAAACTGCTGACTCATTCCTTTACTTTGTGCACAGCTATTTTTATCCTAGCGAAACTTGACGTGTTTTTAGGAACTCTCTCTCCCTAAACCTTCACAAAAAAAGTCTATAAAAAGAACCCAGTAGCCTAAACCAGTTGACCTAATATTCACCAAATATGAAATATCAATGCAGTAGTATTGATAACTGATTAACGGCTATTACCCTAGAACGTAACCTCCCCGATATTTTCGTTACAGTAAATTACCTTTTTACGTGTCAATTGAACAATATAACCTCTTTCCAACGGTCACTAATACCTTAGACTTCTTAAGACTATTGTGTTTTACTAAATCTTAAACTACAAAGGTAGTAAAAAGTTCTGACTTTTAATGGGTTTCTCGGAATGACTTACTCTTTAGTCCTTTGTTAGCCTTCAAACTGACAAATTTCCATTTTCTTGCAAACGGGCCAAGAAATGGCGATGATCTTCCAGGAACCCACGGACAACCACGGACTATAAAAGAATGGGAAAGGGGAAGATTGATCAATTACGGGACTTTGGTTGCTGAATGTAATACCATATCAGTGAGCTATACATACACTAAGGTAATGAGTTTAGATGCAGTGCAGGAGCACTACTTGAAGCGAGAACTATTGAAGTTCCAGCTCGACAAGGAATTTGAGCTGCTTAATAACAAGGATGGTCTGAGGCACTTTGGGTACCCATTTACTAGCGAGGATCCAAGACTACAAATAAAGAAAGGTGAATCATATGGTACTGCGATCTCGAATGCTTTATGGTCGTCGGCCACATACTTCACTGGGTCTGGGTCAGGGGAAGAAACTAAAGTCGAGGAAGAGGCTGCGGTGTCTATTCTGCCGCGACTAGAAGGAACGCAATATCCATTGCTGAGTTACATGCTACAGGAATTTATATTTAGCTTCCCACTATTGTCAAAGAATCTTTCGGTTGATGAGCGCTTCTGGCAAGGGAAAGTGCAAGTCTTTTTCGAGCATTTCATGTCTATGGGATTCAGTGATAGCTACGATAGGGAAGAGACAACCAAGAGAAGAAAGATGGGACAAAAAATGAAGAAAGTTATTATGCTGTTGTTCAATTCTGGTATCGGAACAACTTTAGAATCAAGTTACTATGAACATGATAAGTTGACTGCCCAGCAGGAAAATACCAGGAAAAGATCAAATATCGAGGAACTCACTATGCCAACAAAGGAAAACCTGAAATTTCTGGTCACTCATGAGCCTGTATATTTCAATACATGGGATATTAGCATAATCTCTGTTTATGACAGTAGTAAAGCTTCTGATGAGCTATCTAACACATTAACAAAGAACAATTCTTCGAATTCATCATCATCATCATCCATTCATTCATCTAGTTCTTATTTGTTTAAGTCAAAAGACTTAAAGAAAACATCAGCATATACATCTAAAATGTTCAAGAGTGCGTTTGGTGCTGCTAGTTCCACAACATCTAACATGTTTTCCAAGCTTTCTGGAAGCACAGTTTATTCTTCTACTCCAGAATCCAAGTCCTATCTATCAGTTAATTCAAATGAAAAGAATGGTGTGAGATCTAAAAAGTCTAAATACTATTTTGTTATCCGTACCAGAAGGCTAAATGAACCAGATGCAATTTCGTATAACTTTAAAACATACAATTCTTTCAAAAAATTCTCTCATAGGTTGAAGAAGGAATTTCCATCTAAAAAACTGCCAGATTTACCCTCGAAGAAACAAGATAAAAAAGCTTTAAGAAATATAAAGAAAGAACAACTGAATAACAAGACCGACCAACCTAACATTTCTTCACTGATGTTAGACGATTCAAATTCGAAAGACATCGACGAACCTTCTCCAATTGATGACAACTCTATGAAAGATGATCTAGCTTCTAATATATCATCTGATGATCAAGACCTAGACCTCGATACACAGTCCATTGATTCAGCTGAGGAGGAAACAAAATTTTTGCCCTATGAAACTTTGAGATACACTTTAAGATTGTATCTGAGAACATTGAGTAAAGATTCGGATGTTGTACAAAGTAGTATTTGGAAGGAGTTTTTTAAGGAAGATGTTGTAGATCCTGAGACATTTGATGAAAGTTTGATGGAAGATATTAAACTAAGAGAGATTACTGATATCAAAAATTTGGAGAACCAAATTTCCTTCCAGAAAATGGCTTTAGAAAAGACAGTAAAGCTTCAAGCATCCATGAAGGATTTCAAAACCAATTTGCTTGAAGATGAGAAGTACCTACTAGAATTAGTCGGTGAAATTAAGGCGAAAAAGAGATTCGAAGATTTGTCACCATCACTTCAGAACTTTGTGGAATGGTGCAAAATCTATCTGTCTTCTATTTTATACCAAATGTTTTTGGGTAATGACAATAGTTACGAATTTTATAGACAAATCCGCAGACTCCATAAACTCCTTCCATACACGGTGATGTGCCAGATCATGAGATTTACAAATCCAGTAGCGATCATGAAGGGTATGATCGACCTTTTTATGGCACAGCCTTTTGGCGGTCAATCATTGCTACAGACGATGTTTTCTACAATTTTGACTGAAGATATTAAACATCAAAAAAATGCGGTCAAAGAACTCGAAAGGAAGGTCCTTTCAAAACATAGTGATTCAAAACAAATGTTGGCATTCTTAAGGTCATGCATTTTTCAAGATGATAGCTCGAATCCACTAAAATTCAATGATATTCAAGAAGAATCTGAATTGATGCAAATGCCAGTTTGCTTATTACTTATTATGAAGGGTTCTGAAGCAGGAAAAATTAAGAAAGATGTTGTTGCCGAACTAATAAACTCATATTCCTCATGGAAGTCAGAACAGGGAAATGAGCTACAACCAAGTGGAGAGGGAAACTTCTATGTAAATGTACATGATTTGATGAAATTATACATTAAGGAGCACGATAAGAGACTAATGAGGCAACTATGGCAAGACCCCGAACTTCAGCAATTACTAAAGGCAATAATATCCTTGATATATGAACCAATGCTAAGAATTTTTAAAGTAGCGAGAATGGATCTGGCAATCAAAAACTTTGAGAAGTTCATGGATGATTTAGTTCAGTTAATGGATGATGTTATTGCGAAACAATTACACATCTCTTCTAAATTTAACATAGTTGAAAGTATATTAGATCTGGTTAACAAGCATCAAAATTCTTTTCTCGAATTTTTACATGATGTTTACAATCGTGATTCCGAAGGCATATTTGAAGGCTTTATTACATGGATTAGCAAGATAATAAGGTTCCTGCAAAAGAGTAAATTTGGGTCACCAGAGGAAAGAGTCGATCTCAATGACTTTTTGAATACCACCACTGATCATCTCGATAAAGACCTTCTACTAAAGCAAATCAACGAAGTGATAAAGAAGAAGATCGATGCAAGAAAAGTTTATTGGCAAATATTAGAGGAAAAGATCTCAAAAAAAGAGAATACCCGTAGAAGTATGTCTCCAGAAGTAATGGAAAACAATTGGAAAACTATTAATTCTATGATTATTCCAACACATTCAGACAGCTTTGGTGTTCAAGACAATGATATGATAGACTTGGATATAGAAATGACAGAACACACTGTTCAAGAGGAAACAAAAGAGACAGAACTTGATAAGGAGTATAGAAACATACTAAGCAGAACTATTGATGAATCGGAAATAGAAAAATTATGTGGACCAGGCTTTGATGATTTATTGAGGTTAAAATTATCAACCTACAAAGTATAGACATTATTTTTTTTTTAATTCCCACTTATACATTCTACTATACACAATAAATAACTATGGAAGCTCTGTTAATATTTTTACATATAAAACACTCTCGTTATGCAACTGGACTGATTCATCCTATTACCTCGCAATCGTCCTCACTAACAACGTTGGTGATTTTGTATTTGGTTTAAGCACAGGAATAAAGCTCTAGTTACCTAACATGTGTATCAAAGGAACCAGATATTCACGAATAAGCTACCAACTAAACAACTTTAATATTCATAACAAATTGAACAGCCCAGCATTACCACCAATTTAAGATAATGTCAAGATCACAGTCTATTAGCTCACAATCGAAATCATTGAAAATCACAGGTGAAGAAATATGGAAGAATAAAGTAGAGAAGGTTAACAGCGAGTTGTTCAATTTGACATACGGGTCCATTGTTTCACAACTATGCATAGACTATAAGCGTGATTTCAAAAAAGTGAATGAGCAATTATTCTCAATGGGGTATAATATTGGTATTAGATTGATTGAAGATTTCTTAGCAAGAACTGCATTACCACGTTGCGATACAATGCTGCGTACAAGCGAAGTGATATCAAAATGTGCGTTCAAGGTTTTTTTGAATATAACACCTACTGTCACCAACTGGTCCCAAAGCCAAGACACATTTTCCCTATTAATTGATGAGAATCCCCTAAGTGACTTTGTAGAGCTTCCAATGGATGCCGTTAATCAACTATGGTATTCCAATATACTTTGTGGTGTCTTAAAAGGTGCTTTAGAGATGGTTCAACTAGATTGCGATGTGTGGTTTATCTCTGATATATTACGAGGGGATCCACAGACCGAACTAAGAATAAAATTAAATAAAGTCCTCAAAGATGAAATCCCTATTGGTGAGGACTAAATTCAATGTCGATGTAGGAAAACAAAAAGCATTGTATATTAATAAAAAAAAAAATAATTATCCTCAAATAAAGATTTTGATTCATAACACTGCCACCGGAATAAATTATACAAAGTTGATATATCTACTAGAAGAACTTCAATTTCTTTTTAGTTCTTAAATTATCTATAAGTTTATAACTGGCAGAGAGAGGGTTTGTTTGCTATAGCTAGGGTATATACATTGTATATCTGACAGATCAACCATACCTATAATTTACTGAATATTTAAGATCAGAATTAGTTAGTAATCAACTTTTAATGAGATCATATTAGACTATATATAGTTCTAATCAACCTTTTCCTTTTCACGTTTACTCCTCATTAAATCAGTGATTTTCGAGCTTAATTTATTTGTTGGTGTTTCTTCTTTACTATTAGATTGCTCATCATCAGATGTAATATTGGTCCATTCGCCTTGACGGGAATCTGAGAAAATGGGAACATCTGTTAGAGAACCTCTTGAATTAACCCTCGATAATGAGTTTGACACATTAGATATCATAGAATAAATAGATGACGATCTACTACGACCTGAAAGGCCTGTGCTATTTTGACTGAGATAGTCCTTTTCAGGTTTACTTTCATCTTTCTTGTCTTTCTTGATTAGATAAGAGGAGGCAAACTTTTCATAATCGGGAAATACTTGTGGACCTAGTTCATTACAGATCTCTGTAACCTCATTACTTAGTTCTTTTCTTCTAGTCTGTAGCTCATGAATATAATCCTGTGGGTAAACCAGCGATATCATTAGTGGCCTTAATGATTTAAATAAGTCAAACCCAATTTCACCTGTTTTTAATGAGGAATATGCAACTAACACCAAAAGCATGTAAAAGTAAATAAACTGGATCACCTTATTTTCCGTAGGAACCCAAACCCACCATACATATTTAGATCTTCTTTGATGTAAAACCATAAGTATTATGGTATAAGTGATATATAAACTGGGTGCCATTAACAAAGCAACAATAAGCTTCCATGTTGCTATAAGGTCCTTACCTTCAATTTTAACAGATGACTTTTTCAAACCTTCTCTTTGCTTCTTCTTAGAATAGAAATGAGAGCCAACAAAAATTGGTAAAAACATTATGGAACCAGGTAAAGATAGGAAAAAGAATAATGTGACTCTAAATATTCTTTGAAGTAAAGTCACAGCACATCTCAAGGTCTCATATGGTTTTGTTTTCAAGGACATGACTTGATGATCTTTGAGACCCATTGAATATAACTTATTATTATACTCTTTAACTGAGTTTTGCAAGTGCATTATCCTTGGGTCGCTTTGGAACTTCTTATAACCAACTAATAATCTTCTTTGTATTTCTACAACTGCTGGCAATGGAATTCTACTATTATTAGTTTGGAATAGTCGTCTAGCAGCTTGAATTGTCATCAGAGTTTCGTAATCAGGAGCATTCTCTGTCAGTGTAAAAAGCGCATCAGACACTTTCTTAAGTAGTCTAGAGACGGTTTCACGAGGTTGCTGTTTATATTCTTTACCCATATCACCATTAACCATAATAGGTTCACCATATTCAATCACTGCTCTTGATCTAAATTTATTTCTATGAAAGTAATGTAAGCCAACTGGCACCACAGCTACTTCCATTTTTGGGTCTGCGGCAGCAGCACCAAGAGCCATAATTGCAACACCAGCCTTAATTGGCAATAAAGAAGGCCTATCATGAGAACCACCTTCAGGGAATATACCGACGCAACCTTTAGTGTGTAAGTGGTCAAAAACACTCTGAAAAGTCTCAGTGTTATCAATCTTTTCGGCATATTTGAAAGTTGTACCTTGTGTTAACAATTCTGCTACTTTACCATTCTTATCATTCTTAAATGGTGCAGATAAGACTATAGTTGAGTCATCAGGAATTTCGGCGATATTTGCGTTACTCAAGTAATTTGGCAACCCAATTAGCGACTTAACAGTAAACTTGGTAGTAAACCCTGGATTTGAACCATCAAGACATTTCCCTTTCAACATAGTAGGGTTATTTTCAAAATCAGGAGCATATATTATCAAGTTGGAATCCATATCCTTTAAATTATCCTGAATCCTGGGAACAGGGATACTACCCATAGCGTTACCAAATAGGCCCACAAACTTCATCTTCAAACTACTTGCAGCAGTGACAAAACATGCTTGTCTTGACCTCAACTTACCTCTGATGTACCCTAACTGGCGAGTAGTTATCATAACCAGAGTAGGGTCGATGAATTGATTAGCATGAGGTGCACACACTAGGATAGTGGGTACTCCTCGAGGAGGCACATTGTAACCACCACGGACTTTGATCTCTCTGAAGAATGTAGTTATCACAGCGTTGAAAAGGAACACAATCAGGTCATACAAGAACGTATGAATATTATACGTATAGCCATTGTAGTCATTAATATACTTATGCCCAACCTCAGGGACATGGGCAGGCATTGCGAACTCAAACTATTATAGGGTGTAACAAACAAATAATAATAATTTCTGACAATCAAACTCTATATTTCGAGCTTCTCAAGTTTATACTATTTCAATGGTAAATGAGTGTCAAACTGCCCGGTTAAGGGAAAAATACGATGTAATTTGGATTTAGTTGCAATCGATGACTTTCAAGGAAAGACAAACTCAACGCTGTACCTTAACGGAGATGCCAAGTCGATGAATCAGAATCACTATACAATGCTATGGAACTATAGGACGGACATATCGGGAGGCTCGAAAGTAACAAAGGGTCCATATTAGAAGTTGTCCTTTGTGTGAATAATCAACCAGGTCATTGATGGCAAGGTTCCATTAGAGGGAAGAGGAGAGGCATTATCTAACTGTTACTAAGGAACCACTGAGGCAGCAGTAATCGATAGGAGTTAGTATTTGATGATTACCTGGTGGAGAAAGTCACTATCGTGATCCAAGAGTACACTAAGAGTACACAGGCAGAGAAAGAGGAGTAACCTTTGGGGAGAGCCAGATAGGTTCTAGTTCAATGATGGGTACGCACTAAAATTAGTAAGCAGTGACCACAATCCTTCGAGAAACTCTTTGGATACCTAGGATGAGTAAAACTTGGTATCCGAGAGAACGTATATAAAGCTTTTAAGGTTATGTTATGGGGAAGTCTCTATCAGGATAAGTTTGTCTACATATTTACTAACATTAAGAAAACTTTGTTTCATCAACAGATCAAACTTAGCTAAGGAAAAGATGTCTGCTACTGCATTGAGAATTGCTCCAATTGCCTCCAGAACATTCCAAAGAAGGTTGGGCTACTTGCTGGCTGGTGTTGCTACCGGTGCTGCTGCTACTGTTGCTTATAAGGCTCAGAAGAACAACAACTACTACAAATACAACAACAACAATAACAACAACAGTGGCTTCAAGGCTGGTGCACTAGCTGCTGCTGCTGGTGTTGTTCACTTAGCTCATGAAGAAGACAAGAAGACTGCTGACTACCAGAAAGTCTACAATCTGATTGCAGAGAGATTGAGAGACGACGATGAATATGACAACTATATTGGTTACGGTCCAGTATTGGTCAGATTAGCTTGGCACTCGTCTGGTACCTGGGACAAGAACGACAACACTGGTGGTTCTTATGGTGGTACTTACAGATACAAGAAGGAAAGCCAGGATCCATCCAATGCTGGTCTAGAGAACGCAGCCAAGTTCTTGGAACCAGTAAAGAAGCAATTCCCATGGATCTCTTATGGTGACTTGTATACCTTGGGTGGTGTTGTAGGTATTCAAGAGCTTCAAGGTCCTAAGATCCCATGGAGATCAGGTAGAACCGATCTGCCAGAAGATATGACCCCAGACAATGGTAGATTACCAGATGGTGACAAGGACGCAAACTACGTTAGAAACTTCTACAAGAGATTGGACTTTAACGACAGAGAAGTTGTCGCTCTATTGGGTGCACATGCTTTGGGTAAGACACATTTGAAGAACTCTGGTTTTGAAGGCCCATGGGGTGCTGCCAACAATATCTTCACTAATGAATTCTACTTGAACTTGTTGAACGAGGACTGGAAACTAGAAAAGAATGATGCCGGTAACTTGCAATATAACTCTCCAAAGGGTTACATGATGTTGCCAACCGATTACGCTTTGATCCAAGACTCAAACTACTTGAAGATTGTCAAGGAGTACGCTGCTGACCAAGATGCTTTCTTCAGAGACTTCTCTAAGGCCTTTGCTGCTTTGTTAGAGAGAGGTATTGATTTCCCAAAGAACCAACCAGTTCACATCTTCAAGACTTTAGATGAACAAGGATTGTAAATACGTACAGGCTTGTGAACTGACTATTTATAACTTTTGAATTGCAAGATATTCAAAAAGTCTATGTATTTATTTTCTTTTCTTTTCTCTTATTATTTATTTATAACTCGCCATATGATGTGACAATCATTCATATTCCACAAAACATCCTATTTATCCTATTTAACTGAAACAGAAGATGCTCTTGGAAGTAAATGTGTGTGATTATACCTGAAAATGGTACTACCTATACTGCTATTTTCTTGTATTTAAGTGCGATTCCCATTGTTCGGTGGTGGCCGATGACTTTCGCACTTTTGATTTGTGAAAAATTGCTTTGGCCCATTGTCTCTCGATGAGTCCTCAAAGTAGTCATATTACTGATCATGGCTAATAAGATTTCATCTTCGATCAATTTATGGGGTCTCTACTGACTAGCAGTTTGATCGAATCAATTAGATTTTAATTTTCATATAACCGGGTAGAGTATTGGCAGGATTGCTGTCTCTATTAAATTAGGCAAAGATTAAAGTAAAATGAAGGTAAAGCAGCATGCTGTCCATGCTTACCGACTATACCAGCACTATTTTCCAACAGATAGAATACTTGCACAACGTATATTCAAAGCCACGGTGAATACCACTGTGGCTTTCATATTTACGCTGATCCCGAAAGTTAGAGACCATATAGGTACCGAACCTGCAATGTTGCCACTGATATCTGTTATCGTGCATCCTGGAAAAAGAGTGGGTGGTACTATTAAAGGTGCCATGTACTGTACAACAGGTTTGATATTTGGTTTAGCCTATTCTTTGCTTGGCAGATTTCTGGCAGCACAATGTCTGGGAAGTACGTGGAATACGCTAACTGAACATGAGCAGTTGGTCTTACACTTCAACAGATACAGATCAGCATTGGCTATTTTAGCTATGTTTGAGACAATCATGTTGTTTGTACACGGATGGTTTAGATCTGTTAATCATTTTTATTTTGGTATTGTGTTTCCACTGTTTCTGGTAGTCCATTTCACATTCATGGCTCCTCTTTCAGAAACTCCTGGCGTGATTGCAAATTCGTTTAGTACACCGTTTTATCTAGGTATTGCAATGTCAATCTTTTTCAATCTCATATTATTCCCAGAATTCGGTAGTACTTATTTAGGTAATGCGGCAGTTGACACATTTAAAGAAGTGCGTAAATCAGTCAAAGACTCCGTTGAATTCTTTGTCAACGCCCCATTACCAGATTCTGCTGCTATAGAACCGGTCTCACTTAATAAGTTACTGAAATATAAAACATTGGTAAGGTCTAAGATAAGTAATTGTGAAGTGGTATTGGAAGAATGCATGTATGAAATATCGTACTCCTATCTATCTCCTGTTAAGCTTCATCCACTAATACCTAGTTTGAAAGATATGTCAATTTATATAACGGGATTAGTGAATGCCTGTCAACTAGAGTTTATGCTGTTAAAGGAACTAAATTTGGAAAATATTGATAAATTAAAAGAGCTGGTCGATATAATGAAAAAACGAATAGATGATTGTTTGGTAGCTGATATGATACTGCTCGCTTATGGCTTCGATGTAGATATAAACAGATTAGAAGTTCCAGAGCTAAAGGGTAAGAAACTAAGCCAGGTTGCGGAAGAAGTTGACCACTCAAAACATATTGAGCTGCTTGAAGAATCATTGAACGCATTTAAATCTAAAGTTGAAGAGGAGATTCTAACAGTCGATATAGATCTTCTGAAGCCTGACGAAGAATTGTTTTTGTTTTCAACATTCTTGATAAATTTAAAACAAGCGGTGGAGAGTATCATTGTATTAACTACTCAGGTTCACTCTGTTTACGAGTCTAGGAAAAGAAGGGAAGTGAAAAGAGGATACTTTGGTAGATCACTATGGATCCCATTCTTTCAAAATTATAAGAATTTCCCAATATTTGGTACTAGTAAGATGACAGAAAATGATGGACTTAGAGGCACTCTCAATGGCGCTGGTGAAAAAACAGAGTTTGTCGCAAGACGTCCATCATATGAAGAAGACGAGTTACTTAACCAACAGGCGAATACTAATAGAAGAAACGAATCAGATCTAGTCTTGCCATTAATAAAAACACCAACTATGAGTAGAACAAGAAAAGTGCTTGAAGATCTGCCCGTTAAAGCTCACAAATTTATTATCAGATCCAAGGAGCATTTCAGATTTGGTTTTCAAGTTGTTGTTGCATTAATGTTAGCATCATTTCCTATGTTTATACCAAATATTAGAAGCTGGTATATTAGTTATAGGGGTACTTGGATAGGTTTCGTGTGTATTCTTTGTTTGGAGCCATCTGTTGGTGGAACCTTCTGGGTGTTTTTCCTAAGAGGTGTTGGTGTTATTACAGGCGCTGCTTGGGGATATCTTTCCTATGCTGCTGGTATACATAATACCAATCCCTATCTTGAGACAGTGATAACTGTTTTTGGTGCAGTTCCTGGTTTTTATTTTCTACTAGGTAGTCCTTACGTTAAGGCCGCAATTATCCAGATTATTAGTATTTACATTGTTATTTTAGCCGCCATGCTTCCTACGGATAATCCATCAGGAATTTTGTTAAGTTTTGCTAAGAGATGTCTTGCAGTTGGTTACGGTGGTGGTATTGCGTTGATCGTTCAGCTGTTTTTCTTTCCAGTAAAAGCTCGGGACCAACTTAATGAGGAGATATCTTTCATTTGTGGTTGTATCAGTGAGATAGAGTTACTATATTCAGTTGGGTTAGATGGTGAAGAACACGAAACTACACTTACCCAACAGAGATTTGAAAAAATTAAAAAGCTATCCGCTAGTGCAAAAGCTGCATTAACAAGAGCTACAGCTTATAAAGGGCTAACGAGGCAAGAACCGAGATTGAAAGGTGAATATACTGGTTTGGAGAATATCTTTACGGAAGTTATTTTTGTTCTACAACAGATTGTTGAGCGTATGGATAATGCGGCCATTTTGCGGAGGCATTACGGTAGTAGTATTGCGAAAGGTGTGAATCCCATTGTTTACGCTTATAGAAGACAACTGGTTGGATCTACAATAGCATTATTTAGGGCAGCACAAGAAGCTTTCAATAATAAAACACCTCTACCTCAGTTCTTACCTAGTGCTAGATTGGCCCACAGAAGACTCCTCGTTAAGATTTCTAAAGTACTACCTCAAATAGCTAACATTCCATCTATTACAACCGAATCGAGTAATAAAATGCAAGATAGCACGTCTTCTAGTGATAGTGAGGAAGAACTAACTTTCACTGCAAAGCAATCCAAATTGACTAGGAAGGTTACTTTTGATAGAGAAACCTATCTAACATGGAATGCGACCAGTGCTTCTACTGAAGAAATAATTGATTACATTGAAGAGTTGATAGATTTGACAAAAATATTGGTTGGAGTTAATGAATTCAAGTACGGATTTTTATCAAGGCCAATTTATGAAGATTGGGCAACAGAAGCTGCAACTGGCTTTGATGAATTTATAAACTCAGAAAAGGTAAGCATGCTGAAAAATGTTCCAACCTTCAATGAAGAAGACGAGTATGAAAGCGTAACGAATGTTGAAACAAGCAAAAGTTCAAATTTCAGACATAATACCAACAACACAACTAGCACAGAAGCCAATGCCTCACGTCACAATAACTTTGACCTTTACGATATGGAATCGGCATCTGATCTATCATCTGATATGGACTCTGCTTCTGCCATGTCACCTAGAAATCCTGTTGCATTGGAAGATGAAAACCATCATGGGACTGCCAATATTCATAGCGGGACTGCATTAAATCTTGCCAGGATAGCTTCGCATAAAGCTGGAAGTAAAGTCGATGCACTTCCGAAAAACTTTAGAGACAGGAGTTTCTCCATCGGTTCAATAGCAGGCCAACTTCCTGGGCTTTCTAGGCGAAGAACACTTGGAGAAGCAAACGATGACTATTATGATGAAAATGCTTCATCCGATGAGGAATTGCCGCTTACACTTAAAAAGATATTGAGTAAAGGCAAAAAGAAAAATTGAATCTACTGACAAGAAAGCCAATGTTAATGTAACAAAAAGAAGCATTTGAGAATCCTAATGTCATGACTTCTCGATAACCTTCAATGCCAACAGAGGAACCATGAAGAAGATATTAGCATCGATTCGAAGAACTAAATACTGCATATCACATTAAAATATGTAATAAACGAATTATATATAGTTAGCATTTCACTTAATATTGAAGTTATTTATTATAAGAGTTGAATCTATTTTTTGTTCACTCGGCAATTCATTATTCAAGGAAAAAAAAGTTCCATTAAGGGCAGCTCATCGCGAAGTGAAAACGATGAGTGATAGCGATATATCAAAACAATTACTCACGGTTGCTAATATCTTCCTTTGTTAAGGATCTTTTATTTTAATTAACGTTTTATTCGGTTAAAATCAGGTGCTTTGTTTTACAGTTGCACCGGTATTGTACACAATAAAAGGTGAATGGGTGTTGCAACGCTATTTGCGGAATTGTTAAATGGATGCTTAGCGAAATACAGTGCGTTATTCTCCATGCTGGCCATGTTCATGGCTCTCTACACCATATTAAGGCATCTTATGAACTACAGAAAGCCATATGAGCAACGGTTATCTATTAGAATTTTGATTGTTGTACCGATATTCTGCATTACATGTCTTTTGTCAGTTCTGTTCCCATTCTATGCAAGGAGGTTCGTTGATCCCATTAGAGAGGTATATGAAGCAGTAGTGATCTACACCTTTTTTTCTTTATTGATTACCTACCTAGGTGGAGAATATGAGATTATATCGAGGAGAGGATTAAAACATCAACCTGTGAATCATTTTGTTCCCTTAGTTGGCCAATTATTGAAGAAAGTTGACATCTCTAATCCTAATGATTTTCTATGGATAAAAAGAGGGATTTTACAATATGTGTGGTTCAAGCCAATATATTCTATCTCTATGATCTGTATCGATATATGGGGCTTAAAGCAATTTGAGATAGCGTTGGTAGTCCTATTTAACATTTCTGTATCCTTATCCTTATATGAGTTAGCGTTGTTTTGGAAGTGTTTATATCAAGATTTGTTGCCATTTCATCCATGGCCAAAATTTTTGTGCGTTAAATTGATTATCTTTGTATCATATTGGCAAGGTTTAATTATTCAGGTACTGGGATACTACAGGCTTCTCGGAAAGTCGATTGAATATAAGCATTCTGAACTGGGTTATATATATCGAAATGCTTTGCTGTGCTTCGAGATGATTGGTTTCGCATACTTACATCAAAAGGCTTTTCCTTGGGAGGATTATTCGATAAAATCAATACCAATGGGCGCAAGAATGAAACTGCGGTACGCAATCAGAGATTGTTTTGGTATCCAGGATTTAATCTGGGATTCAAAGCAAGCATTAAATGGTAATACGTACTATAATTACCGGAATTTTGATCCTTCTGTAGAAACAAGTCTTTTAGGAGGGGTCAACAGAGATACAAGAATAGATCGTATCAACGAGGGACTTCGATTTACAAACAATGGTGAGTCAAGGTACTGGATTGACTATGGGGCTATTGAAAGTGGAGCTCAGGTTAGTGAGTCAATACGTAACACAGATTCTGCAAAAGATATTTCAGCAGATTGGGATGATAGTATTGACACTTCTCGATATGTACAGGCAGACCCAAATTATCCGGTAGTATGGAATATTGCTGGTGCTAGATATACAAACTCGACTGCTCAACTAAGAAATGAAATAATTGGGAGATCATCATCCACAAACTAAAGAGGTATGAGATGAAATGCTACATAGCTTTGAAGAGAATTTCGGAGGCGGGCTTTCGAAATTAATACAGCAATGTCTAAATATTGAGAAGTAGTACTAAATAGACAATGAAGAAATAGGCGTTGATTGTTTTCTTTTTCTTTGATAGTTATAATTCAATTTAGATCGTTATCGTAGTTTATTTATATGCAAATGGGTACATAAGAGAGTGTACAAAGACACCATAATGAAGAATATTCTATCGGTATGGTAGCAATATGTAGGGATAAGAAATAAAACAGACCAAAGTAAATCTGGTAATAGAAAAAAACAATTGAAAGATTAAAGTGAAGGGAGAGAAAGTCTATGATGAATTAACAAGGAAATGCTTAGCACACTCATATGACGTCCATGATATTGCGGTTGCTGGCATATTTGCAATAACTCTTGGTTTTAGGCCTCTTAAGAAACCTTTCCATCCGTGTATTTTATATATAGCTGACGCAGCTCTTTGGAATGTATTAGCCTGTTTCATAATTTCGTTAGAAACTGTTTCACTACCGCGCACTTGTAAAACAGTCTTGATACAATCAAGTGGTGTAGTGATTGCAGCACATGTTGCACCGCTTAAGCCACCACTAATGCAATGGATGAATGGGTTATATTCATTTGATGGATTCATAAATTTTGTTGCTGACTCATATATTGCAAAGTTGAAAGCTGCAAAAGGTATGTTCATTACTAGTGTAGTTGGATATGAATAATAGAAAGCTGCAAAGCCTTCTTTGTGGTAGATATTTTTAGTAACATGCCATACCGATTCCCTCGTATTCAATTGCATTCTTTGTTTAATGACATCAAATGGGTTCATCAATGCATCTGCAACCGTAGTGGCAGCCATACCACTTATTGCTGTCTTTATGGGTTGATGGGTATGCATATCCTGTGGGTCTATAAGCTTGGATTTCGAAAATTCGTAGGTTGCGAAATACACAGCATGGGCAGGACCTGCACCCAGTATAACCGATTGAACACCTTTCCAAAGTGCTAAAGAACCCTCAGCAGTGGTGATTTTAGAAATTTGTTTGATCAAGCCTTGTGTAGCTGCGCCTGAAGATGAAGATTGTATTCGGGTCTTGATCGCATCAACTGGAAATAGCACAGAATGCTCCATTATACCTGCAAATGCACCGGCAAGTAACTGGTGATGTAGTGGAGCACAAGGCGGAAGTGCCTCATAGTCGATTTCTTCATCCATGGCTTGATTGCTGGTATCTTGACCTTATTAATATTTGATTTCCTCACCGACAGATCGACCGTAATAAACCGGCTATTGATTAGGAGCCAAATATTAAGTAGTAGATGAGGTTGATTGTTAGTCTGAATAATACCAAAAAGGATTATGAATGTCTAGACTAGTTAGATAGATGATCTATGTGCTGACTTTATGCGCTGTCTCTAGATTAAGTATGGCACCCCTTCTCAATATTTTGTCGATACCAAAAAACTGAATCAATATTGGCCAATTTTTATCAGAAAAGAACCAGAAAAATCCACAGAGCGTCTGATGCGGTTATCAAAAGGATATTCTTGGCAGACACTGATATAGGAGCTGGTTGGGATCTAGATGTGTTTGCTAATACACACACTGTCAATTTTCTGCAAAAATTTTCAGCTTTTTTCACTGAAAATTTGGCCTTTGTAGGAGCAAAAACTATAAAAAATCGATGATTTTAAATTATATCCTCCGAGGATGAAGTCGGAGCTCTGATAACTGACTATCATAGAATATATTGGGTAAAACAAATTATTGAGTAAGTTATGGTATATTGATCGGCAATAGCATGAAGTTGTGCCAATATAATATGGTCAAAACTCCGTCAATCCAAATAAGAATATCTTGTTACATAAACTTTTCTAACAATTATATATCATAGACAAAAAGGAGAATACTTTCAAAAAGATATCCTACAATTGAAGGGCCTTAAATATGACTGGGCAAACTAGAATCACAGTTGATGGGACACCAGCGTAAATTATGAATCTTCCAAGAAGTTCAATATTAGGAACACCGATATGTTCAGCACATTCAGCAGCTAATTTCGTTATTTCATGTCTTTCATGATAATCCTTTCTCTCATCTTTTAGTCTGACTAGTTTTACCAAGGTGAAGTAGACTAACGGTTTGCTTATAACATATTTCCAGACTATCACTGTCAATACGCCTACCAATAATCTGGCAAGTATATGAAGACAATTTTTGGGTTCAAAGTCTATGAAAGAACAGACAAGATTTAAGTTGAATTTAGCAATTAGCCAATTAGAGCAATCTAATCCCGACACAACGCCTATGAAAGCTACACTGTCCTCAAAACATGGACATTCATCAACCGGTTTGATGTGTCTGTATAACAAAAATAAACTGACAATGACACTCAATACAGGAACCCAATTGTACTCACTGGCCTTAAAGGTTGGAAATAGATAGTCAAATCCTATTCTTCCCATGAAGCATGCTAATCCTACTAGAGCACCACTGTAAAGATCAAGTAGCCCATGCATACCACAGTAAACTCTTCCGACAACGAGAGTTAGATAATAGAACATAACACCAATAGATAGCAGAGCCTTTGATGTTAAGGTGAAATTTGACTCAACCCATATTCTCCATAGAAAATAAGCACTAACCCCGGTGGCATTTGCAGTATGAGAAGATGGAGCCCCGTATTCCCTTGTAGTGTATTTACTCAATGTAATTCTTTCAACAGGTGGTGATCTGGGTCTGGGCAGACACCAATAATCCTTTAGGAAGCCACTTAAATAAATCGAGTATCCGAATATGTAAACTAAGTCTCTTGTCAACTCCCAGTGTCCAAACCAGATGGGGATGGGTAATGCAATAATGTAAAATGTGTGTGCACCCATCAAAGCGGAGTACTTGAAATAAACATCAAGCACTGGGTTACGAAGCGTGTGCTGTATATTCGCTAAAGTCTCTGATTGGTGGTCTGTGTATCTTGTTAAAAACTGCCTCATTTTAAATCTGAGAGGAGACATTTTCTTTTTGAAATGTTCAGCCGGATGATTACCTGGGTCAGATAAATGATGCTTAGCAGCATTGCAACCGTTGGAGTCTTCGATAGACAGATCGGCCTTCTCGATCAAGGTAGCAGCGACAGACATTATCCTCTAATGTAAATTATAAAGAAGATAAATCTTGAGGATAATTCACCTTTATGGATGTATTAAGAAAGCCAATGTCAATGAGAGAGAAAAATACTAATAACAAACCACGTTTGTGATATTACCGGAGTGCTTAAGCAGTCGAAGAAAACTTGTTACTGTCGCTGTTTAAACCAGTTTATTTCATAAAGTGGTGCTATGACACGTAAAGTTAGATCAATATAGTAAAATGCAATTAGCCACTTGATTAGGCAAATAAACGATCTAAACTTATAAATGCTTTAACCGTGTTGTCAATTTTTATAAAGTATTGAATCATATGCCATACGCAAACGAAATAACAAAATTAACTAAAAAATTTGTTGTTAAATTGTGGGGAACTCGAGGGTTAATAAAGAGGCTTGAAATTGTTTTATGGTGACATATTATCCTTTCTTCCAGTAGTCTTCATTTTTTTGGTGTGCTTAATGAATAATGAAAGAAAAGACTTACTAAAAGGCTAAACGATCGAGACCCATCTCTAGAGCGTTTCTTTACTAGTAAGTCGACCAAAATAATTTGCGTCCTGCAGAGAATTTTTATCTTTGCCAATAAAGAAAGGAAACACCAGAATCTCTGTAATGTGTAACTCATTTGGAATTCATTTCCTCATCAATTCCACTTGAGATCTTACCATGCGTCATTGTAACTGGAACGCGTTGGACGGGGAAACAACAATAATAAGGCTGTGTAGATCGAGTGGTGTAAGTAGGGAGGTAAATGGTAAAAGCAATTTAGAATATTTTAAGCCTTCATTAGATGGTGAAATGGGACTATTTTGACTTCGATGGTAACGATCATCAGTACAGATGTTGGTAATGTTTCTAGGGAGTACTACCTCATTAGTCTCAATAAAAAAGAAAGAATGAGGACTGTGGGAGTTATCAAGAAGAAAAAAAGTATGTATATAGTGTATAGTAGGTGATAAAGCATTCTTCATCGAAAGATAACGTACGTTTTATTCCCATGAACCAAGCAGTAAGAAAACAAGTTGATAGACAAAAAAAAAAAGAGAGAGAACTCTCTCTAGGCTGATAAACTGGGTGACAACAGCTCGGAATTCTCTCT
>ERZ1036435.218-NODE-218-length-43858-cov-12.207543_pt1 | contig 43858 bp, 23 predicted proteins | sample MGYA00514223_ERZ1036435 | MGnify/ENA primary metagenome ERZ1036435 (study PRJEB33795, sample SAMN09464927) | human gut metagenome | host: Homo sapiens | place: USA: Stanford, California | collected 2016-08 | study: EMG produced TPA metagenomics assembly of the... | reverse complement strand
GACCAGCTGTGGGGGTGGGGGGGAGGCAAGGAGGTTGATGTTTCTTATACGCCTGTTCCCATGGTTCTTTGCAGCAGTATATGAATTATTTTCAATGTATTCATACCATTACCTTCTCCCCCTTCTGGTCTGTTTTCGCAAACGTCTTTTGACAGGTGCAATGCCCATTATTAGCTTCAGATAACTAAGTCAGTTTGTACAGGACACTGCAATTAGCGTGTGTTATCGATATCCAGAATAGGATATTGTGGAAACAACTGAGTGTTAATCTAGGGGATGTATTCGTAGCTGAGTGTGTCTAGTAGATTTCTGGATGCATTGCAGCATATGAAATATCGAACCACCAGAGTCTCGATGGAAATGGGCGGTATTGCCCATTGTTTCCGCGCTGAATATCGTGAGGGAGATAATTGTAAAGGTTTCTAATATTAGAAACTAAGAAAATTTACTATAGTCATAAATATATCGTGACATTGGGCTTGAACTAGCTAATTAGCGGTTATCGTGACTATACTTCCGCGTACCTATGTCAATGAACCAATCGAGATACATATTATCCACAGGGTGGACGGTAAAATAACTGTACTTTAGCAAGTTTAATTCCACACTGGAGGTTATTCCTGGCTAAGCTAAGTATGCCTTGAATTGACACTCATTCTTGTATGTATTGTAATCATTGTATGTTGGTAAGATGTTTGTATGTGTGTCACGTGATGGTATGGGATGTATAACTTTTCATCTCTACAAGACTTCTGTAACATATTGCACTTCTAACATATTGCACTTCTAAACTCATAGCAAGCGACTCAAAGGCTGATTCATTGGGATATATGCGGACTGATGGACTTTGTTCTGCTATCAAATAGCCTCATCAGCCTAGCGTAGGGGTGCTAGAGGATTAGAGGTAGGTCCTCATCGGGGCACTCGGGGAACATCACATTGTACAGCATTTCTAAGAGAACCATTTGGGCATCAAGGGCATTTCATAACCACTATAAGGACCCTATTGAATCATCAAGTAGGAATTTTAGGAGTTTTTCTTTGGCGATGCTTTATATTATTTAGAACCTCAAACATCCATTTTTTATACATTTTATTTGGAACACAAGTTTCACTACACCAACGAACATTGAACCTCCAGCCTCTTAACCGAAAGTAGTGGCAAAAGATGGATCTCCTTATACAGAGGATGGAGAATCCTAACATGAAGCACCAACCCAAAATACCCTTTACTGATATTAATACTAGGATACATAGGAACAAGCTCGCAATGAAAAGTGCTAATGAGGAAGGTAGTGGGCAGGATAGCGATTCGGGGAACGATGAAGCGATGCAGGATCACTTGCTAGCTAAGGCAGATGAATCTAAACGGCATGTCAAGAGGGCTAATACAATTGGGATTACACCAAAGGGGAATCTCAACGTGCATAGACCGAGAAGAGGTACTCTAATAATATCTGATGATGAAGATGGGGTAAGCATGCATTCTGCATCATTCACAAATATGGATGATATAAATGGTATAGATTATAGCAAAGTTAATACCAACAATAATTTGAACTCGAACAAGAAAAGGTTGGATACCAAGAAAATATTTGAACCTTATGTTCAAAGAAGCGTGTCTGATCCAAAGAGATCATTTAAGGCAGGTTCCAACACCGATATAGAGCCAAAACTGGGGAATAGTAAGCCTATGATTATAAGGCAAGTAACTGCAAGCAACCTTGCTGCACTTGCAGATGGAAAAAATCGATTAGTCGAGAAGAAAATGTTAAAAAGGCCAACAATACCCGATTACACTTCTGTTAATACAGGCGCCTTCAGCGAGTGTATGTTCAACACAGAACTTGAAAAACAGTATAATAATAATCTTTCAAAGACTACTAAGACAGAAAAGCCAACACCTAATAGACTTGGAGACCAACAAGAAGAGGTGGGCAATGGGGGACAAGCTACTTTGTTCACAGCTGATAAGTTCATAAAATCACCTGTAAAAAGTCTTGATAATGAGGAAAGACCAGAACTGTCAAACGGGCAAAATCAATCTAAAAATCAGAATCAAACGCAATTTCATAAAGAGCATAAAAAGCACAGACATCAGAAATCATTTTCGCAGTCGTACGGGTCCAATGATCAAAAAAGGTTAGTGAATCAATTTCTTCAATCTATCGAGAAATCGGGTAATAATTCTGCCCTCTCATCTAATAACGCTTCAGCATACGGATCTACTCTTTCTGTGGGGAAAAATGGTGTCTTTAACATACCTCAACATGAGCAAATGCCGGACTTGATGGACTATTCATCCAATTTGTCGCTTCAAAGTTTATTGTATCATGATTTAGCTGACCCTAGTGGCTCCAAGAGAAAATATTCGAAAGTTTACTCAAATCCTAACATGAGACCTGGGTCTGCAACGCCATTTTCATACTCTTCAGCATCTTTAACTTCAAATTCTGACGATTCAAGGAGTGCTATTGGTTCTTACAGGTCAGGATTGGCTACTAGCTCTTTTTTTTTCTCGAATGCAAAGCTTACTAGCAAAGAGAAAATAAAAAATAGTGAAATAATAAATTCTAATGCAAATGACAGTAATATGTTTTTGGGTACAAATGAGACCGACTATTATCAGCAACATATCAATTCTCGTCTTACAAAGCTTGAATCTCAGATTAAGAATGATCTTAAGTCTGTCATACTGAAAGATGAATTGGAACTGAAGAATAATATCACATCATTTGATAATTTGACATCAGATCTTCAAAACTTGAAGTCTCAGATTTTAGGGCTTAAAAATACAATAGCCAATGAATACTTGACAGTATTGAAAGCTGATTTCGATGAAAACAATCCTGAATCCTTTGAGTCTCAACTACGTAAAACAGTTGAAGAGAATGTAAAACATTTGGAATTTCTTGAAAATAAGATGTCAGAATGTCAGAGTCAATTAGTTGATCAAAAGGAAACAATGAGAAAGATGGAAAGTCTACTTTACTTGGAAAACTCATTGATGGTGTCCAAGAAGAATACTGGTCTGGCATATAAGTACAGATATATGCTTTACGACATCCTAACATTGGGTTTTTTAGTTCTTATCGGATACTATTTAAAAGCATATTTTTGGAAAGTTTAGTTATACATCGATTCAACCTCTTAACTATGGCCTTTTCTTATTATAGAATGACGTTGCATACCTCAATTAATTTAACGGCATATTATATATCAGACTATTACCGCATGCATCGCTTAAAGTTATATTAATTTAGTCACTACATATATTACATGTTGACTTATAAAAATATATTCACAATTATTTGCATTTTATCTTATTATAAACATTTTGTAGAGATATGTTAAAGCACATCCTTTTATCATCCTACAGCCAATATTATCATTATTTTTGGGATCTCTTCAGTTCAAAAGTGGAGCGTTTTTGGTTAAAGTACCAAGGCATCGCCTAAATATTAAACTGAGAAATAACGACTTGAGATATAAAGGATACTTAGGCAACACATGAACTGAGTTCGATAGTCTCTATGATATAATTGTATATGAAACGTCACAGTTATATGTCAATAAGTATTGATGGTCCAAAATATTGCTTACATCAAGGTCGCCAAAGACAGCATACTACCTGTAAGGGTACATATCAATAGAAGGCAAATCCTATCAACTGCTACAGAAGAATCCAAAGTACAAGCCCCATTACTTTCTAATAATACGATAGTCTGCCTGAAATCACCGTTAACCAAAATATACTTATCCAATACTGACCTGAAGAACCTTGTTACAGAGATGGAGGATGACATTATTTTAATCCTTTATGAACTCAGCTCACCGGCCATGAAGCAGAACATATTTAGTAAAATACGTGTAGGACAAGTTTACGACTTTGATGAAGATACTTTAAAAAAGTTTCCCCAATCTATTCAGGGCTCTTTAAAAGAAAGCAATTTAACCAGTCTCAAAAGAGTTGGAAAAATGAAATATAAACTAACTTATAGGAAAAATTGGGACGTCGATATATTCATATCAAACATAAACAAACTTGAAACAATACGGACCTATCTGATATTTAAAGATCAGTATCCACAATGGAACGAATACCCATGTCTTCAAAAACAACAGTCATTGTTGGTAATGGGGCAAAAACTTTCAGAATCTACAAACCAAGATCCAATCATATTACAGGAGGAAGAAGAGTTGAATCTTAATTATGAACAATCTGCAGAAGATCAACCAAATAATGAAAAACCGGAGATTGCCTTTACTTATGAACCTCAACTGTCTCTTATACAATGCCTAGATTTATATATACTGAAAAGACCGAAAAGGAAAAGGAGTTAATATAGTAGAACATAAACAAAGAGCATTATAATAGTTACAATCAATGAAATTATATAAAGTGACTCATAAATAACAGAGCTCAATTAGCCGAATGCATCTTTCAGCGTTAACTAGCCTAACAAACTCTCACCAAAAGAATTCTGATCGGACTGATTGTTTTGAGCGGCATCTGAAAAAGGATTTTCCTCATTATTTTCAGGAACTAACTTATGTGTGTCACTGAACGGATCCGCTGATGCATCATGCAATTCACCGTACTTACCTCTCTTTTGAGTAGTATCATACATTCTGATAATCTTTTCTTGACCTTCTTCAGCCTGTGAAAATGCAAAACCTCTTTGCTTTTTCATTCTTTGAACTTGTCTTACTTTTCTGATAGCATTCTGGAAATGTTGGACGTGTGGTCTATAGTCGCTAACATTATATTTCTGCATTTCTTGTATCAAATGGTAACTTTCCGGTGCATACATTCTCTTATAATATTTCCAAATAAAGTCTCTGGTCAAGGCAAAGGTAGGTAGAACAATTAGTGTCAGCCAAAATGTTGCAGACCCGTAAGTGTGTTCTACTACACCAAAGTATTCCCTTGAAATTTTGGCATATGGAAAGATCGATCCATATATCGGGAAAAAAATGAGCCAGAAAAACAATGAACCGGGAATAGCAAATAATGTGAACTTCGTCCACTGATTGGTTACTAAAGCAGCTTTACCGAGAACAATAATCACACTCGAAGTATATATAGCTATACCCCACGACCAATGGTCAGCTGTTTCACCGTGTTTTCTAAGAGCAAATCCATATCTATAAAATAGAATTGTACCAACAAAAACGACTGCTGAATGGTAAAATCCATTCACAATCCAACCCCAAAAGATACTTACAGAAAAGAACTGACCTTTTTGTCCAAGCTTGTATAGTTGTGGATATCTTTCTAACAATCGACTGTTAACAAATTGATCAAATACACCAATAACAAACGGAGGCAACACTGTGAAAAAAACATTATATAAACTCATAGTCCATGACTCCATAATTGATTGTCCTGAAAATGCGTTTGCAAAAACATACCAAAATTGGGTCATGTATAATGCTGTATTTTTGTAAAACGAGTATAGAATTGCAACTGAAATTCTCTGATATGACCAAGCACCATGAACAAGTAGTAGCTTTTTTAAAAATCTGAACTGGCCAACTGATATATCAGCAGACCTTGCCGCCTGCATACCTTCCATACCACTAATACCAACACCAACGTGTGCCGCTTGAATCATACTAACATCATTAGCACCATCACCAATTGCCAATAATAGCGAATTTGTTTTTCTTTTGACCATTTTGACAACCAAAGCTTTCTGTAAAGGAGATACACGACAACAAATGACGGCTTTACACATCTTACCAATTGCTAGAAAGTAATCTTCGAGATCAGCTTCGAGAGCAAAACTCAAAGAGTGTCCATCAATGACTAGAGCCAATGTATTCATATCATGTTCCGACAACGAGTGCTCATGTAGTGCAGCCAGCTTCTCTTCCATGTTTCTTCGAGTGGCCTCTTTAGTCTCCTCACTGATAATCAACAAGTTCATATCTTCACTGAGCAACCTACAACTCATACCAATATTAATAGCCGTTTCTTGCTTATCTCCTGTCAAAACCCATATTTTTATGCCTGCCTCTTGTAGAGTTCTGATTGTATCTGGAACTCCTTCTTGTAGTTTATCTTCAATTGCAGTAGCACCTATCAAAGTGAGACCACTTTCGATCTCTTCAGCAACAGCATCCAATTTTTCAGCTCTATGATCCAAAGTTGTTGCAGCATCCATGTATTTCTTATTCCAGGCGTTATACTCATCCTCAGGTATATCTTTTGTAGCTAAACATAACGTACGCAAACCCTCTGTAGCATAATCTTCTAAATGTCTTGTTGTAGCATCAACATAGAAGTTGCCGGTTTCAGACAATCTTTCCAAAATAACAGAATCCGCACCTTTACATAGTAATTTAATGGAGTCATCTGGGAATCTAAAGATAGCACTCATTCTTTTTCTTGTGGAGTTAAACTCACAGATATTCAAAAGTTGATACTCCCTTTCTTCCTCTTCATTAATCAATATAGTAACTGAGTTAGGCTTTCTAATTAGAAACTTATATCCTAACAAGGCTCCACCTTCAACTAAGGCACCTTCATCTGGTGAGGCTGCCTGGTACTTGATAGAACCGTCTGCTTGGAATTCTGGAATCACAGTGTGGCAGGTGGCCAGTAAAGTTAAAAATTCATCAATGATTTTACAGTCATCAGAGTTGGTGGTTAACTGTTTCTTTAAATCATCAAAACTTCTATAACCAACTTCAATACCATCTTCAAATGTAGCTGCTTTATCTTCAGGGATATGTTCAGCGTAACATCTGCCAGCAATTGAACAGGATTTGAATTCCATGATATTCCTTGTCAACGTACCAGTTTTGTCGCTAAAAATGTATTCTATTTGTCCCAATTCCTCAACAAGAGATGATGTCTTGACTACCGTTGGTGTGTCTGTCTCCTCATAATAGAGATCCAAATCGGAACCTATCATAAATGCCTGGTAATATTTAATTAATTCAACCGTAACAAAAAGAGAGATAGGAACTAAATTAGAAAACAAGATCCAAAAAGTCAAGAAATCTTTAAAAAAGAGACCGGCCTTGTTAGTTCCTTGTAAATATAAGTACGACAAATGTTTGGCATCTGCTGTAGACATAATGACGTTACCAATTGATGATATCAAGATTAAAACAACTAACACAGTAAATAAGGCTATAATTTGCATATTAATGACCTTTTCAACAGCAGTTCTTTTAATTGGTGTAGCAGTAGCATTTCTCATCAGTTTGGTCTCATGACCGGTAAAGATAACAATACCAAAGATCCATCCAGTGTTTCTTAGAGTTGCTCCTCTCAGAATCATTTGCTCCGGAGATAATGGTATTTTGGTACCATTCATCTCCAAAGTACCTTCATAAGTGTATAAACTCGAATTTGGCTGTTCAGAACTGATTACACCTTTTATATTTCTTAATTCCCTTGAGTCCATGATTTTAGCAGTTTCAGTTCTTGCTTGTTTTATCTTTAGATTTGTCTCACCGTCTAAATTTGCCGTTTCAATATAACACAAACCTTCTGGCTCTGAAGATGATAGAATGATAATATCGGCTGGGATGGGTTCTTCGGAATTAACTCTAATTATATCACCAACTTTAATATCAATCCATCTCTTTTGAATAAAATCACCTTCCGCTTCAAAGTATATTTCAGCTTTTGAATTGTTCAATTCATTATCCGAACTTGCCCTTTTCAGATCTTCAACCGATTCCTTAATTGCTGATACAATAAGAACCACCATTAATGTACCAATAGTCGTGTATCTATTTGTTGGAGAGACATGTGGGACTTGTTGAATAGCCGAAGTGCATAAAAAGAACAGATTAGCGTACTTTGAGAATTCTTGGAACAAAAATTTTGGCAAAAATGTAGCTGCATTATATTTTGTTGTAGAGATGTGATTATCAATGTATCCAAATCTGTTATTTGATTCTCTATCGCTAATGTGAATTTCCCTTGGTTCTCCAGAGTCTTGCCCGTCAGAAGTATTTTTTCGAAGTAGATATTTATTGAAAAGTATCTTAATATCGAACTTGTTCCGTGATTTCTGGAAATTATCATCCATCTCACCTGTTGATACAGTATTATAATTACTCATTTCAAAGGATTGAGGTTCACTATTGCTTTGAAAAGTGAAAATACCTTTAATCGACCTCCCCATCCGAGTGAACACATTACCTTTATTTCCTATTTGTGTCAAATGTGGTTGATTATTGATACGGTCGAATCTGTTCGTGTTCCAATCCCCTTCACCGCCGTACTCTGAAAATGGGTTGTCATGCAAATCATTTTCAATAGAGTCATTATCTAAATCAATAATTTCTTCAGGAAAACCATGAGAAGTCGTCCGTTCATTTTCCGAAGCTCTAATCTTATTACCATCGTTAAAATCTATGTCAAATAGAGTATCCCCTGTCGGTACTCGCGTCCCTTTCCCCATTCTTGAACTCATTGGTTACAATAGGAATAGCTGAAATTTGGACTCAAAATCGACACAATTGAGTTAAACTTCTCGAGTAGGAGTATGCAAAAAAAGAACCAATATAATATTCAAAATACTTTTTATATGCCAGTTGATGAATTGGTTGTCTTTGATATGAAGTTTGCCAATGCTCCCGAAAAGGACACGATAGAAAACTAAAAATTAAGTCCTAGCAGTTTTGAGAGAACAAATATAACAATTAATCTTAACTTCACTTCAAGCAAAAATATCCACTGATATATATTAACTGATTATCAACTGGAAGACACGAAATGATGTATTCAATCTTAAACTCATCATTCACTTCACTTCACTTAACTTCGTAATTTTCCAAAGTTTTTGTGGGTTTTCCTTCTCGCGCGATTCGGGTTCTGAACAAAGCCCTGATCAAATACGGTCAAAACTCGAGACGATATTATTGATCAGAAAGATGCCAGGTTTCAAGATGAAATCCAATCAAATATAGCTTCTCTATACTTGGACTAATATACAATTAATATAAATATGTACTTTATCTCCCTCGTGCAAATCTGAGTGATTCCTTGCGTAATCCTCTACAAAACCATATTAGGATACGGGGATAAAGCTTTTAATAATAAATAACTCAATTCTTACAGAACAAAACTCCTCTTACTTTTAAAGAGAGAGCAGCAAAAGAATGGTAATGTTAATGATTATGATACTAATAATGGTCTGTGTGCGGGGTATGCCAGTAGACTAAACAGTCCCTCAATGAGCAGCTTCTTGCGGAAGCTCTTGGTGTGCTCTTTCTTCTTCATATTCAATTTCGATCTTTGGACGTCTTGATAGCTTCGCCTTTTTCCTTTTAGGAGTGTTTTCGTCATCATCACTGCTTTCTTCGTCGCTATCATCGCTGTCGCTATGATCACCATTTCCATCTCCTAACCATTGCTCTAGATCTTCCATATCCACGAATTCAGCTTCCCCATCATCTTCGACATATTCCACCTCACCTTCATCCGATTCCTCCTCTTCTTCAGATTCCCAATCTTCTTCTTCTTCTTGGTCGTTTTCATCCTTAAGATGACCCATGACTTTCTTCCAGATCTTCTCATCGACGTTCATAGGCTTGTCACCGTAGGCACCACTCTTTAATCTATCAAGTAATTCCTTCTCGATAGACTTTTCAATCTTGGCGGCAGCAAGTGCTTTTCTTTCTCTGTTTTCTTCTCTTCTCTTAACCTTTGGAGCTACACCAACATAATGTCTTTCCATTTCTCTCATGGCCAGTCTTCTCTCAGTTATGGCAACTTGTGTCAGTTTAGTGAACCTTTGCTTACATTTATGTATAGAGAATTTGTTCCAATACAGCAGGTGGTCATCTATTTGTTTCAAAGCCTTGGAATAATTCTTACTCAGTCTGATCTTCTCCCACCATTTAGCTGGAGTGTGGGCCCTTTCAACAGTTCTTATATATAGATACAGCCTCCCGTTTTCACTTTTCACCGTAGCATACTTGGAGTTTGCCAAGGGGCACGACTGTCTCGAGCACAGCCCAGTGACATTGTACTCATTCCTACAGAATGTTTGACCCTTGTCAGTCTTGACCTTATAAGCGCAAAACTGTTGGTTAATTACCTGCCATACTATTTCGTCACTCATGGCTCTTTATTTGCTGATCTGTCTCTTGAATGTACCTGACAAAATCACAAAATGGGATCTCCTTCTCTAGACTATCTATAACTAAACAATCAGATAAGTAAATGCACCCAGATTACTAAAACACCCATGAATAATCCTTGGCTAATCAGGGAGAGATCGCCTTACAGATGGTAAAGTTCCACTGATTGTTAGCCGTTACAGTACTAAACTCATCGAGATGCTCATCGCAAAAAATTTTCTTTAAATTTTTTTCCAGAGCTCATCGCGAATATTGGTTACCCGGAGGTCAGTTCATATGTAGAATAAAGGTTGCGCCTTGGAGAGAATATAAAAGCAGTTGTAGTTGGAGAGATGCAATAAATTAATTTACTATATAGTATTTAGTAGTTGTCTATACCCGTGTATAAACTATGCAGATAATGTACGGTTTCTGTTACTTCCAAAATTTTATTCTAGTTGTTTAGAAAAAATAAAAATGAAAACAAACATCAAAAAATTAACTATATATGAAATTATAGCACATGCGGTTGGAGAATTTGTAGTTTTTTGAAGCAGTATAAAGTTAAACTCACCTTGCGAATTCTGCTGTTAGATGTTCAATTTCATCTTGTGAAAGGGAGCTGATATAAATACATTTGCTCAGAAGTTCTTGAATTGGAATGATATCGTAGAAACTAGACCATTGCACTTTTTGAATAAAATTTTTGACTATTTGAACACACGTTGAGAATTTACTGTAATTAACTACTCTTTTTTCCACAATCCAAGTGTTTTTCTCGGAGTTTATGGTCAAATCAGATAAGTAAACCACAATAAATGGGATACACCCCTTCAATGGATCAACAGTCTTCATCATGGTGCGCAGAGCATGATAGTTCCAATCCAATGCTGGTATTTTCCTCAGGTCTTCCCAGAGCAGCATATCACCTGGCTCAATTAGACGCCAAGCTTCTGTGAATTTCTGAACAACTACAGAATTCAAAGCCAAGATTATTTGCATCATGGTGTTAAAATTCTGAAGCTTTCTGCAGTGCTCGGCGACATGTATGAAACGCTCTATGGTGTTTCTTCTCATTTTCAAATCAGTTGTCAATACAATCTCAGAAATTGCCCAATCAACAGTTAAGTTAAACCTGGCCACTGCCAAATCAATCCCAGTAAACTCTTGGTTTTGAATTAAGAGTTGCAACCAGCTGGTAAGATTTGGCCCTTTATAAAGTAATTTGATATCCAAAAGATCCTTCCAATCAATTTCTGAAAGGATTTCTCTTTCGATTAGTGTAAATTGCTGTGCAACGTCCTTGGATTCATACATCAATATAAATGGAACATGATTTGCATGATTCTTTGCCAATAAATTCTCGTCATCAATATGATATTGGGCAATTAAGCTCCATATCTTATCATCAGTTATAGATTCTTCATCATAACCTTCATCATTAGTATTGCTCGGGTATATCGATGGTCCAATATTGAACATCGTTTGCCTTCTTCTGTCTAGCATCAAAGATTTCCTTTTATCGGAAGGGTTGGCGTTCATTTCCGGAAGATTAGCTATGTTCAAGATATCAACTTCCTTTTCAAGATCACTAGAGTATCCTGTATTATTACCACTTTTGTTTTTTTTAAATGTGCCTTCAAGCTTCATCATCGCTAGCTCTACTGGATCTTTTGACAACTTCTCTTCCGAGGCAGTCATTATATTCTTTAAACCATTTTTATCAAAGTCCGATCCAAACATGTCATTATTTTTTGGAGTTGCCGTAACAGAGGTATTAATAGAAGCACCTATTTGTGATGATGACGCTGACTGATTATTGCCCTTCAAAAACCTGGATTTCAGATCTTCAACATTCTTAACAGGTGAGGCAATATCTAAACTCTCATTGTCAGGCGAGAATAGGTATTTATTTGCTAAAGACGGACTCATTTGTGAGCTCACTTGGGAGTATGCATTGTTGGAATTTACTTTTCTAGGAGAAGCTGTTTCGGGGGATCCTATACTTTTAAAGTATTGTTCTCTGAGATTAGTAGGCTGTCTTTGCTCAAATGAGCTTTCAAAACTCTCAGTATCCATATCAGATTCAACCATGTTAATGCTGGAGGGCAGTTCAAATACATTAGTAGGACTGTCTCCTAGAGGCGTTGATGATCCGCTTCCAGCTCCCAGATTACCAGCAACTACCGTATTATAGTTTTCTAATTTGGAGTCGCGCAGGTTTTTTTCAAGTCTGATAAGCTCATCTTCAGCTTGACCAAGACTATTGTCCCCTTTGACATACTCATCATCTTCTTTTAATTTTGTTAGGTTGGGGCTCAATGACATATGGTGACTTTTAGCAATGCTTATTCTACCACTCGCAGGACTAATGATTGATTCACTCTTTTCTTTCTTCTTATGTTGCACAGACCCTTTACCTGTTGGCGTTTGAGGTAGTATCGATAGATCCGGAGTAACAGGACTATTTAATATATCTATCAAACTAGAAGTGTCATTTTTAATTATTTCCTTAGAATCCTCAAAAGTAAATTCTCTTAAATTGTCATATGCCACCTTTTTTTTAAGTACTGGCCCTTCATAGTTCGAGTATCTACTAGTTTCATCCTTCATTGACTTCTTTACAGTCCCCATCTGGCTTAACTGTGAATCATAAGTAACATATGAGCAGGCATCTCCAGAAGCTAAACTATCAACAGAGGGATGTTCAAAAAGATTGGGTAAGACCTTTTTCAACGGAGAAGAATTTGATATACTGCCTGGCTTTGTAAATGTTTGAGTTAAATGGTTTTTTAACTCATCCACACCATCATGAAAGACTAACTTTTGTGGTTTATCATCTTCTGCTGACATTTCACTGCTTGCATCATAGAATTGTAAACCTGCATAGTTAGATAACCCGGATAGAGAGCGCTCCCTATTATAGAAATTAGGCATTGAACTTTTTACCCTTCTTCTGTCCAAAACACTATGATCTGAGAGGTTATTCAGTTTATTAACTGAATTAGTTAGCGAGATGACTGATCTCGCTACTCCATTAACTGTCCTAAACAAATCTAGGTTATCCATCGCAGATATCTGCTTAGAATCGATATTATTAGGTACATTGACATCGTTGAATTCATCATTAGATAAAGTCCTTGTAGTCTTCTGCATTGTACTCAATTGCGCTAACAATTTACTTTCTAAGCGAAACAGATATTCCACTTCATCTATCGTACGTGCACTTAATATATCAAATTTGGAGTCAAGATTCTCATTTAACCTTTTCAGATCTTCTTCTTTATTGGTGAGAGAAGAAATTGAAATCACATATTTTACAAAATTGTCTAACTCTGCCTCTCTTTTATTGGTAAATCCAACTGGTTTCCTTATTTTTGGGTCTGCTATCTTATGGTTTTTCTTCCATCTAGCCAAAAGACTCATAATACCTTTTGGGAAGGATTTTTGTGTAGAGGATGTATCTTGGTTTAAGGATTCCTGAATATTTTCAGATTCTAAACAATCGGGTGAATATATCGTATTCAATATTAGCTCGACCTTTTTTGCTGGTGTTGAAGGTATTATTTTATTCACATCTGAAGACCTAAGAGTCTTAGCATCCTGTATTATATGAGACATTCTTGTGACATTTGACATAACATCTTTACGATCTAACTCTGACGTTAGAATATTAGGTAATGCTATCGTTTTCTTTTGGGCACCTTTTCTATTTGAATACACAGTCGCCATTTCGCTATTTGATGAATCTTTTTGAAAAAGCAGGGTGGATGGAGTTCTGTTTCTGCTAATCTTATTACTATTGGACTGTACCATATGATCAAAATTATCTGACTTGTATATTGAAAGTATGCTTCTATTCCTCATATCTGGATTGCTAATACTTTGTATACCATGGTAGCTGAACCTACTATTCCTCTTTTGGGCCATATCTAACTGCGATACATCCTTTATTTTATAATCTATCCAATCTGTATATGCAGAAAATGCGGGCTCATTAAATAGGACGTTATCCCAATTAAGTTTCATTGCATGAAGCCAAGCCTTTTTTAGACTGATTAAACAACTCACTATTACTTTCATGTCTGACTTGATATCTTCATTAAAAAAACTTATTAATCGCAGCCTCAAGTTTTCATTAAGAAGGAAGTCGTCTGCGAAATGATTCAGAATACCATGTCTCAGCAGTACGAATGTTCTAATTAACGCGACTTTACCAATACGAAGCTGATTGTCACCACTTCTTTGATGCTGATAACTTTCTATCTCCCTCATACACCACTTAAATCTCAATATAAGGTAGTCATAGAGTTCTGCTGGGGTCAGAAAGTTCCTATAAAATAGGAAGAAGTCCGAAAATCCTTTATAGTCAACGGAATCAACTGGAGACGATAAATGAACAATTATTGATGGTATGTCTGCTTGAATAACTTCATTCTTATTCCATTTCTTATGGACCATATGCTTATACTTGATTACATCATCCGAAGGTATCGGGTAGTAATCCCTTTGACTGAAGATATCCATATCTTGTATAATGGGATAACAATGCTGCTCTTTATTTTGTATACTTAGTTTTATTTCTTTCGTCTGATCTTTATTGTATCCTCTGATATGTTCTTTCCTGCAAGCACAGTTCTCAATTGCTACAGTCGATTCGATCAACGGCTATCTCAAGGCGATGCAATCCTTCTCTTGTTTGCTTTCAAGTCGAATCTCTTAAAGGGACTTTATGTATCGCCTTCCGATTTCCGTAAAGTACAGGTAACTGTATTGTTATAAACAACTTTAGGCGCTATATATTAGAATTTAAAACTGCAATTGTATTAAACCAATTTGACTTCAAGAGCTAACTGTTTATGTTGCGTAACAAATTTTCATTTCTCTGATTGAAGAGCTTTAACCTAATTTTGATGTTTTTTTCGCGATGCGCGTGAGATTCCCTCGAAATTCAAATTTGAGTGGAAAGGAGACGCGAAAACAGGTTAACAGCGTGAGCGATGTGTATAAACTAAAGAGCGAATAATGGATTAAAACTTTGAAATTACTGGACGGAAAGACAGGTATAGACAAGTACATAAAAGCTGTCCCATTAATAGGCAAAAAAATAATAAACGCTATATTTGCCAAAAAAAAAGAAAGCACTCACGATGGGGGTCGAACCCATAATCTTCTGATTAGAAGTCAGACGCGTTGCCATTACGCCACGCGAGCTTATTAATTTCTTGATTTAGCCTGCAAAAATTAACCTAGAATATCATTGAATAAAATTTATCGAAACATTAGTAATATGCAATCAGGGTACTGCTCACTAATATGATCACATTGTCAAGGCAACGAAATTAGCATCACTAACTTCGTTTTGTCTTAGAATGATATTTTGAGGTAGTATTTATGCATTTTTTTTTATCTAAACGGCGTTATATAAAACAATAATTCATTAAAATCGTTAACTATACTGGCAATGCTGCAATCGTTTCAGTCTCGAACTCCGAATTATTCGACAAACTCTTGCATTATTTCTTTTTTAGTAACAGATCCAGTAAAAGATAGCTAATGTGCAAAAAAATTAACAGTTACTCCCTCATAGACTCGAGATAAGTTACTCAATTAACATAATACAGTCTTAATCTTCTTCCTTGCTTCATTTGCTTCGAGAGCAGTAATTGGAATATATCCGGTTGGCTCAATGATGTAAAGTTGAAGGAAATGATTTTTGGTCTTCCAATAACTCTTATCCCCACTTGAATTCACAATTTTGTTCCTACTGTTACCAACAGTTTTCTCATCAATTTTCTTACCATTCAACAATACCAGATCATTGTTAGTTTTAAATGAAGGTGGTCCAGTAGGACAACAGACTACTCTACCCATCCAACTAGAATGCTCCACAAAACCCTTGATACATCTAAGACTATCCTTAACGTATCTTCTTCTCGATAAAATCTTTTGAGGAGGCATCCATTTTACATCGTCGGCATCTGCATGTGATATCATGTTACTTGCAGTTGAGGCAGCACGGCTGCGAGTAAGTCTTCTTTGCTCATAGTAGTAATCGCTTTCACTTTCATGTACCAAACCTTCTTCCGCATAAATAGAAACAACTGGATCTAATCGTTGTCCATCTTCATAATCGTCGTCTAACGTATAATCGTCATCCTCATCCTCATCTTCATTAGAGTCAACGTGCTCTGCCTCTGCAAAGTTTCTATTACTATGAGAACTAGAACCAGGATTATTGACTTCTCTGCCGGCTTCAGAGAATTCTGGCTCTTGTGTACTGTAACATAAAAGTTCTCGTTCCATCATATTAACGTGTCTTTTCAACATTTCTTCACACCTGTCTGATGGGAATTCCTTGACAGGTTCCTCGGCTATACTATTATTCATTACTTCTAAGTCTGATCCTAACTCAAATTTAGCTGATTGGTCACGTTTTGACTCTAGAGTCACTTTTAATCCAGTCACATTAGCGGACTGCAGCGATTTAAAGTCCTGCTTTGACCGCTTGCTCTTAAACATATCGAAAAACTTACCAAATGAGCTGTTATTTCCATTGCTCACTATGCGGCCACTAGAGGAATTTCTTGAAATCGGTTGAGATGCAACACGTTTAGGGACTGTACTTTGCACCGTTGCCGAACTGCTACTTCTAGTTCTTGGTGGAGGTGAAGACATGGCCGTTGCACCATGAAGATAAAGACCTCTTGGTGAAGCCAAAAAGAACTCTTTGCTGAAGAAAGATGAGCTTGAGTTATCAACTAAAGAATGCAACGGTGTACGTTTTTGTCTCCGAGTGTGATGGGGTCTTCTTCGCCTTGGAACCACCCTATAGTTTGGCAACTGTCTACAGTCTAAATCAAGTGCAACACTAATACCCATATTAATGTACATCGACCAGTTAATGAGGTCGTCAACGTTATCAAAAGCAACAAGAAATTGCTCTGCTTCGCATCTAAGCCGGAGGGCATGCGCACTTTTCCTGTAATCTGTGGGTATACCCATTCTTGCATATTGAAGCGTAAAGGATCTGTAAAGGCGGGCATCCGACAGGTATTTGGAATAGTTGCGTTCCAGCTTAGCGTTCAGCCGTTTCCAATGTGGTTCCGTGTCCACAATCTTGTTATCGTTCTTCTTCTTGGAGTTACCTAGGGAAAGTATACCCTTTGCTAGAGATTTGGCGCCATCGTCATACTTCAAATTGTAGTAGTTCTTTACAAGTCTGTGAAACTCTGGCTCGAGAGCGTAAAAGTTTATCTGCGTTGAGTTTATCTCCATGATAAATGTCCTCCAACTCCTATTTGGGGATGGCTCGAATGGTGATAACCACTCCAACTTCACCGACACTATAGCGACATTGTAAACTGTGGGATGGTACGCTGGAGGCTTCTCTGTCATAGAGCAGGGCGTAAGATCCTCCCATATCGGGAACGTAACGTGTCTATTGTAGTTAACTTCGTCGTAATCCGGCGGACTTGCTGGCTCACCATCTATAATCTCCAAATATGTGCTCGTGACAGGTTCCTCTGGCGTATGCGAGCGAGTGCTCGTCGAACTACTCGTCAAGTCATCGAGAGAGTTACCAGAAGCTATAGTCGACGTAGGAGACTTGAAATCACCACTTTTGTCCAAGTAATGGACATCTCTATTATCCATTTTGTATCCTGCCTTATCTCTGGGCTATATTTCTTTACAACTACCTACAATCAGCACTATCTCGTCTGGTATACACTATATATATGATCTTTTATATATATATTTATGCTCTCCAAATATGCAACAATAGAGACTATTTTGTAAACCCACCACGATTACGCAATCTGGTGCGGATCACCGGAAGTCTGGGCCTCCCTCAACCTTAGTCAGTTGTGAACTATCAAAAAGGAAGGGTCCCACATACAAAAAGCAATATATAGCTCATCTCCTAATTCCTTCCCCCCCCCATTTTAGAATCAGAATCAGCCATTTGGGACAAGTACTTTGACTTGCATCATTACTTTTTTTTGCTTTAGCATCTGCTTTTTGACAGCTTACTCTCTGCAGTAAGAGCGAATTATGCGTATCCACAGAGACTCGCGATCAGATAGCGGGAAAAATAAAAGTGCCGATCACTTTTCCCATATTCTCTCTCGCCTTTTTCTAGCCCGTGGCACTCAAAGTCGCGTACGAAAAAATGCAGATTATACAAGCACAAAATGGCTCGCTAGCTGGGTGCGTCCACAGGAACAGCCGTGAAACCGACAAAGCTATCTGGCTCCTCATCTACTGCGTGCTTTCTTACTGCCGTCCTGATCATCGGAGAAATTTTTGTGAAAGAAGCACCATATTTTTCCGAAAATGACGTCATTTTCATTTTCAGCTTAACGGTTATTTTTCAATGAGAGCAGTATAGAGTAGTCCCTGCCCCCCCCATACCACAACCTCGTTGTCAGCGCGTGCTATTGACCTTTAATATTCATGTCAAGCTCTGATGGTAAGGTATATATGGTTCTCACTGTCAAGAGATAACGTGTACGGTACAAATTCAGCAAAGTGCCTCCATTCTTGTGTAGCTGGTGCAGCTTTTAATTCCCATGGGTTGAAAATGATATATACTAAGATAGGGTTTTGCTTGTGATATTGTGCGTGTAGAGACTTATCAACGGATGTGATTTCAGTTTCACCTTTCACTTCTCTAAAGAAGTGAAATCCTTTTTTTTTTAATTTTGATTTCATGCTTTGCAATTGGGAAAGCATAAGCTGTGGTAATTGCGGGGCCCGTTCGTTTGGAAGTTAAACGAGAACTTAGACCCAAAACGGATATAATCCCTCTGTGTAAAAGAAAGGATGTTTAGACACGGAAAACACCAAAGAGGCAATTGCACCAAATAACACGCAACGAGGGACCATCTCCCTGAGCAATAAACAAAAAATTTTCTTATCACTAGCCTTGGTGATCTGTCATTGGGATTTCCCCCTCAAGGAAACTTTCACAAAACAAATGCTCAAATCATTCTCTATCACCATTGATCTTTTATTGAAACTTTAAACAAAACATTTAGCACCGAAGGTACACTTGTGATTTGAGCGTTTTGAACATTTCTCGAGACTATTTGACAATAGTATTTATACACCAATAACAAATTATTATTTTTTTTTTCACTCGCATAGACAGAAATCAACACAGACTATTGGTATAGGACGCTATAGGATTCGGAATTATAGAAATTTACGCACCCAATACTGATCTAATATCGCAATAGAGGTTTTTTTTCTTCTAAGGAAACGTTAAATCAACAAGTAAGATTACAATATCGCCCTCGTGTGAATGGGAACAGGAGCTATATAACACCTTTGCCCTATCGACACTGGAATAACAACGAGTAAAGAGACAACCCGCCAAACTACACACAGCCCCACGGAACTAACTGTGCCGAATTGATATTAAACTTCCAGGTTCTTATCCCATTCGCTACATTCTTTTGCAATCGCTGATTCACTTGATTCTAGAAATTTGTCAACAATGTCTCGCTACCAGAACTCACCAGCTGTTACTGCTGCTAACACTGCTATGGCGGTGAACAACTTGACCAACGGGGGCTATCCAGCAATGAACGCAAACGCGCCATATAACGGCACACCTTCTAACAGATCTAGCTCGAACATGACCAGTCGTGACGATTCTACCATTGTGGGATTACACTACAAGATTGGGAAAAAGATCGGTGAAGGTTCTTTTGGTGTGCTGTTTGAAGGTACCAACATGATAAATGGCATGCCAGTTGCGATCAAATTCGAGCCAAGGAAAACCGAGGCACCTCAACTGAAGGATGAATACAGGACATACAAGATCATGGCAGGAACGCCAAATGTCCCACAAGCATACTATTTCGGTCAAGAAGGATTACATAACATCCTGGTTATCGACCTTTTGGGTCCTTCACTTGAGGATCTTTTTGACTGGTGTGGAAGGAAGTTTTCAGTCAAGACAGTTGTACAAGTTGCTGTCCAAATGATTACTTTGATAGAAGACCTGCACGCGCATGACTTAATTTATAGAGATATCAAACCTGACAATTTCTTGATAGGAAGACCTGGACAACCGGATGAGAATAAAATCCACTTGATCGATTTCGGTATGGCTAAGCAATACAGAGATCCAAAAACTAAACAACACATCCCCTACAGAGAAAGGAAGTCCTTAAGTGGTACGGCTAGATACATGTCTATCAACACACATTTGGGTAGGGAGCAATCCAGAAGGGATGATATGGAAGCCTTAGGCCATGTCTTCTTTTATTTCCTAAGAGGACAATTGCCTTGGCAAGGTCTGAAGGCTCCTAACAACAAGCAAAAGTACGAAAAGATTGGTGAGAAAAAGAGAACCACTAACGTATACGATTTATCGAATGGGTACCCAGTGCAATTTGGTAGATACTTGGAAATTGTGAGGAGTTTATCTTTCGAGGAAACTCCTGATTACCAAGGATACAGAAAGTTACTATTGTCAGTGCTTGACGATATGAACGACTCTGCTGATGGTACCTACGACTGGATGAAATTGAATGGCGGACGTGGTTGGGACTTAACGATAAACAAGAAGCCAAACCTACACGGATACGGCCACCCAAATCCACCAAATGATAAGAGGAGACATAAAAATAAGATGACCAATCCTTTACAGCAACTTGCCGGTCAACAACAAGGACAATACCCTGACCAAACCCACCATAATCAAATACAATCCCATCAAGCTGGTATTGGTGGAAACGCTGACAATGCTAACCAGATGCAAAACAAGAGAAACCTAGACCCCACATCGTACGAGGCCTATCAACAGCAGCTGCAACACAAATACAACCAACAAACCCAAAGGCAACAGCGTCAACAGCCACCAGCTATGCAAGGACAACGTGTTCAGGACAATGGGGGACTACGGAATTATAACAATGCACAGGCCCAAGATCTCCAAGGAAACAGATATAGACAGCAACAAGAACCTATGGTACAACCACCTAACAACCCTGCGCAAGCTACTCCAAACAACCGTCAACAATTCCAACAGCATACCGAACAGGTTGAACAAGATTACACCACTACCAGCTCCGAGAAGGGTTTCTTTCAGAAACTGGGCTGCTGTTAGATCGTTTACAGCTAACAAACTAGATCACATATTCTACATCCTATTACCAGCAAACATTAGTCATCCTTATGATATTTTAACGATAATGTTTACTTATAATTATGTACAATAGTTACTCATTACATCTGATATCATTCTACAGATGCTCGTTTTTTTCTGGTTTCATGATATTTATTATTAATATGTAACATGCATTCTAAACTCTATCAAACTGTATATTTACTGTATTATTTACTCATCGGATGTGAGATCAATTAATAGTACATCTTCTCCTTCAAAGGTACTTTTCTTTTTGGCCTGAAAAGGTTCATCTACTTTCCTTACGTCGTTATTATCCTGATCATCATTCAACTCAATTATAGTAAGCGCTTGCTTGTGTTCAAGTTGTTTCTTCGACTTATCCGTAAAAGAGCCAACGTCACCAGTGCTTCCCATATCTTCCTTCTCATCTCCATCTAAAACTATTATCTCCAAGGAACTATCATCTGGTATCTTTTCCTCTTGATTTGTTTCAACACACCATTTCTTATCAGCCTCTGCTCTACGAGTAGCTGCCATCGCAGCCATCTGGGCAGGTTTTAGCATTCTTGATGTATTCAAGGAACCGTTAAGATTGTCAGAAAGCGACCCCAATCGAACACCTTTATTTCGTATTTTTTCAATCTTATTACCTCTACTATTTGTAGTGCGTGGAGTAGGGCCATCTCTAAACCCACGTCCTCCCAATCTATTACCGCTGGTCATGAAATTATCTTTCAAACCTAGTTGCTGAATGCACCATTGCCTCCCAGACAGTTCATCTAGTTTTGAGTAAAATTTCTGATCATGTGGACCATGTAGATTATGTGTCAGCTCATGAAGCATTGTACCTATTAATGACTCCCACGGTAAAAAACGAAACTCATCCAGCGGATCTCTTAACCTAAGCATTATCTTCTGTCCATGGTTAACATTCATCCCCAATAAGGACCTGTCTCTCGGGTAAAACTCTACCAGAGTACCCACTTTGAACTTATTCTCTCGCATCAGCAGACTAACCGCATCAGCAATGTCCTTTAAAAGCTTCAAAGCATCTTCTTTTCCAGGCTTCCGTTGTAACACTGCAATATTTCTGATATGTGGATGTTGCATATCACAGTTTAACCTGCTCTACAGGTCATATCCCACCTGGGTATTCCCAGTTGGAGCACAATATTTAACATTATTATGTACTTTTTCACCCATTTCGAGCCTGTTGGCGGGCGAAATGCGATAAGCTTCCTTTTGAATACTAAAATAGTACAGGCATAATGGACATAATCACCAATCTTCCATAAGGATATTTGAATTAAAGCAATATATTGCCATTCAAAGAGTATAGTGATATTGTGTTTTTATAAGCATTTCCAAACTCTATATAATATCAAGTACCAGTTTAAAAACGAAATATAGTGGTATATACTGGGAGAGCATTGAAATTTATGGAATAAACCCACTATTTGAAAAAATATACAAAAAATAATGAGTTAGAGCAAGTAGTTAACGGGAACCGATAGACTGCGTATCTCTAAACATATGATAGTAGAAAAAAAAAGAGAATAAGATGAACTCATTATAACACAGACGACAAAAATATGCATTGTCCACTCTCCCCAAGTCATTAAAACTAGACCATTCAAGTGTGTACATGTATTGGCAAATATTATGAAATATAAGTCAAACCCCGCTACAACACTTTGGGGTAAAAGTGAGTGACGGAATGTGTATCAACATTATCCAATACAACCATAAAAAAAACTGGTACTTCTTGTTATTTTATATCTTGAACCAAAAACTCACAAGTTGAAATTTAAACTGCTCAAAGTCATTATAAACCAGTTACAACATTGTATTCATTTGTTAGGAGACCTTGGTGGGGGCCCACTGGATATACTATCTTGCCTGGAAACATGGTCTCCAGCACTGCTGCTCATCCTCCTACGGATAATGGACTCCCTGAGCCCACTGGGGTTCGTTACAGGCAGGTTATTACTAGAGTTATTCTCATCAATAACATCGTCTGACCTTATAACACCGGCCTTCTTCAACGCATAGTCACCACTGTCAAAGTACTTTCTTCCGGCCATCCTGTGCTTAAATATATCCTTCTTAGACGGTAACTTCCCGTACATCTTGTACAACTTCAGCTCTTGCTCACTCAACCGCGACACATCCACCCCATTCTTGTCAACCCCGTGCTTGTCCAACTCCAGCTCGCTGTTGGTTGGCGATATACTGTCCTCCTTAATCTCGTTCCGCAAATTAGACATCCTTCAACACAATTCTATATTCTTTGCTTGGTAATCCAAGAACCTGGAGCCCAGTGCAAGAAGTGCCTCATCCGTCTTATATACTCCCTTTGCAGCTTGAAGCTCATTCCGCCCCGTAAGGAGCAGAGCCCTGCTGCTCGCATCGTGAGAAGAGTCCTTTAAAAGTGGAAGCGATGAGTCCTCATAAAAGTAATAATAAGCACAGGGGATTGGACCAAGCTGGAGTAAGAGCAAGGCCAGAAAGTTCAAGCTACTAGCAGATGTTGTTGCAGTGGGTATTTGTAGTGTTAGCGCTGGCGTGGGGCCCTGCGGCCGCGGTGCCAAGTGAGAGCGATTTCAGCGATTACAAAGTTGTTAGGTTATACCTTGAAGACAGTGGGTATGAGGACACACACAGGCTGTTACGAGGTGTGTTCGGGGACTTACAAGACGTAGATGTGTGGACGCATGCTCAGAAGTTTGTTGATGTTAGAGTAAGCAAAGGTACTGAGATTTCAGTGGACCACGATGTGATAATAGCTGATCTTGACAGCGCAATAAAGGACACATACGGTTCTAACAATGGTTCTAACGATGATGACGGTGATGTTGATGGTGCGTTTAATGGTAGAGACCAGAAAGTGTTTGATGCTGGTGAACTGGTGGGTACCGAGGAGTTCTTCTTTGACCAGTACCAACCTTTGGACAAGATATACAGCTGGATGGAGAGACTCCAGGAGTCCTTCCCCGATATCATTAATATAGAAGTAGTTGGTAGAACCTATGAGGGCCGTGAACTAAGAGCGCTGCATCTATGTGCCAACAACAACCAGACCAACCCTGAGAAGAAGACCATCGTGATCACCGGTGGTGTACATGCGCGGGAATGGGTCAGTGTGAGCAGTGCCTGCTGGGTTGTAGCACAGCTGGTTGGCAGATATGCTCTAGGTGATCAGAAGGAGATCAAGTACTTGGAAAACCTGGATTTCCTGGTCATACCAGTATTCAACCCTGACGGCTACGAGTATACGTTCACCACGAATAGACTGTGGAGAAAGAATAGACAACAGACCTATATCCCTGTTTGCAAAGGGATAGACATCGACCACTCTTTTGGGTACCAGTGGGAATCTACACATGCGTACCCATGCAGCGAGGAGTACAGCGGTGAGGAGCCATTTGAAGCCATCGAGGCCAAATCCTGGAACGACTTCCTAAGCACTGTGAAGGGTGAATACAAAGTCTATGGGTACCTAGACCTACACTCATACTCGCAGGAGATACTGTATCCGTATGCGTTTTCATGTGATGCTCTACCAAGGGACCTGGAGAACTTGCTTGAGCTAGCGTACGGTATTAACAAAGCCATACGGTACCAGTCTGGGAGAAACTACGACGTGGTTGCAGCCTGCAAGGACCGTGGCGCGGACTTGACTCCAGAGCTCGGCGCCGGGAGCGCACTGGACTTCATGTACCATCAGCGGGCACACTGGGCGTTCCAATTCAAGCTCAGAGACACCGGAAACCACGGATTCTTGCTGCCTCCGCGCTACATCAGACCTGTCGGCAAAGAGATATACGCAGGCCTAAACTACTTCTGCGATTTCTTACTCGACCCAGAGATATAGTTTTGGCAATTGAAGGGAAGTTTTATTATTACTAAAAATAAAATTATGTAGAAAAGAAGTATAACATCTCTAAAGTTACTTTTTATAACAATAATACTATACACAGTTTTTTGATATGCTGGAAGGTGAGGGACGGGGAGCATGGGAAGGCTAGTACTGTCACCTCAATGCGTATCTGTACGGGTTCTCGTCTTCTTCATCGCTGGAGGACTCAAACGCCGAGGTGGTTATAGAAGTGATGGAGGTGGTGTCTGTGACCCACGCGAGGTCTTTGCTCTTGTCCACGACCAGCGTGGCATTGGCCTGCTTGCCCTCGTGGCTCTTCTTGCGGCGTATCATCTCCATACACACCTGCGTGAACGATTTCCTGTGCTTATCAGACATTTTATGGTTTTACAAGCTCGTGCTGGGCTGTGTGGGTTGGGGATGGGGATGGGGGGAGTGGTGAGGCCATCTCTATTGTACATACACTAGCTTTTATATATGTTATTAATGCAATACACACGTGGAGTATAGATCGATTCTTATATGGCACATGGGCCTCAGGGGGGACATTGGAGTTGGATCGAACTCACATAGTTTTGCATAAACTAAAGAGTGCCTCATTCACTTGAATCATCCCCCCCACGTGGAGTTGGTTAGTCATCTCCATTTCCTCGAAGGAAGTATAAATAGTGGGTGGGAGGGCTGTGCTGGTGCAGGTCCGGTTTCTTATCGTTCAGTCGATGACCTGCTGGGGACCCGGAACACACATCACTGCTGTTGTGATGTTTGGGGGAAGCTGGAAATTGTGTCATCTAATATAGAAACAATGAATGGCTTCATGCATAGCCTGCGATGACACATATATAGTTTTCATATACATTTTCTTACATAGCAGCTTTGTACCAATTAGGATACTACAAGCGATGACGACGATGATTGATTTAGAGGAAAAGTTTGGACAGTTTTTGTCCTGGAGGATGCAGAACAGGAAGTTGGTGGCTTTCTGGGATGATGAAGTGTTGGGTGACGATGTCATTGAGTTGACCGCCGGTATGCCCAACGAGCAGTTTTTCCCCATCAAGGCCATGGACATGACCATTGTCAACAAGCCATTTGAGTCAGCCGATGACACCTCTAAGCACCTGCACTGTAAGATGTCCACTTACGAGCCCAAGAGTTTGCCCATCGCTAGAAGTTTCCAGTACAACGAGGTGCCAGGTTTGCCCCAGATCAGAAACTTTGCCAAGTACTTGGTCAACAAGATCAACAAGCCAGCTTACTCTGCTGATCAGTGGGATGTGCTGTTGTCCTCGGGCTCGTGTGACTCCATGTTCAAGTTCTTTGAGTGTTTCTGTGATGAGAAATCCACAGTGCTTATGGAAGAGTTCACATTCACACCGGTGATCTCTCACGTCAAGGCCACTGGTGCTGAATGTATCCCATTGAAGATGAACTTGACCAAGGATCCAAGCACTCAAGGTATCGATGTCGACTACCTGACTCAATTGCTAGACAACTGGTCCTCAGGCCCTTACAAACACTTGAACAAGCCAAGAATTCTTTACACCATATGCACTGGGCAAAACCCAACTGGTGTCACCATCCCAATGGAGAACCGTAGGAAGATTTACGAGTTGGCTCATAAGCATAACTTCTTGATCTTGGAGGATGACCCATACGGATATTTGTCATTTCCATCTTATAAACCGGAGGACCCATTGAAGAACGATTATCTAGAAGACGGCTTCACAGTGGAAAAGTACACTAACGAATTCCTAGTGGACTCGTTCTTGACCATCGATACGGACGCTCGTGTTATTCGTATGGAGACCTTCTCAAAAGTATTTGCACCTGGCCTAAGACTGGGGTTCATCGTGGCTAACAAGTATATCATCAGCAACTTGCTTGAATACGCCGAGATCACCACTAGGGCACCAAGTGGTGTCTCTCAGGCCGTGCTGTACAACACTTTGGAGACCATGGCGCTATACCAAGATGGCGATGACAAGGAAGACCCAGAGAAAAAGCAAGAGGCGCTGTTCCAAGGTTGGATGCATTGGATCATGAAGGTGGCTGCTGAGTACACCCACAGAAGAAACATAACATTGAAGGCACTATATGAGACCGATGCCTACAAGAACGGCCTGTTCACAGTGATCGAGCCATCTGCTGGTATGTTTGTCGGAGTCAAGATCAAATGGGACAAAGCGCCCGGTGAGATCGGTAACATCCCCGAGCAAATGAAGAAACTCGACAGATTCCTTGTGCAAAATGGTATCAAGACAGTGCTGGGATACAGAATGGGTGTGTCTTCCGAGTTGTCCCACGACAACTCCGACTTCTTAAGAGTCACAATTGCTTACGCCAAGGATGACCAGCAGCTAGTAGAGGCCTCTCATAGAATCGGCTCCGGTATCGAGCAATTCTTCAAAGAGCTAAAATAAACAGTGATGTAACTGAGTTGTATGTATTAATATAATTTGTCTTGCATTTTACATATGGACATTCAATGTCATGACAGTACAAATGTGTGATGTATGATATGTGCATCAAAAAAAAAAGGCTAAACTAAAAGCGAATGAGAAATCGTATCTTATCTTATTTCAAACCTATAAAAAGAAATAGTTTCAAATGTGTTCCTGGAATGCATGCACCAAGTTGTCCTCTTCCAAATGCCCTTTGACACCATAGTCCCGTTCCAAATCAGCCAGCTTCTTCTTCAACTTGGGCAAAACTTCCTCAGGCACATCCAGCGTGAACCCCTTGATCAAGGAGTACTCATGTGTAATCTTCACACCGAGCTCATCAGCAAACCCAAGCGCTTTCTCCCACACATTCTGGGGGAGAGCCCTGCTGGACTCGTCAAATGAAAGTATATAAGACCCAGCATGACACATCACTGGCGCCACAAGACACACCAGCAACGTCACACCAATAATCAGATACTGTATGAGCTTCATCCTTAGCCCTAGTCTGAGTATGATACCTCTTCAATAGCCCAAGTGCTCATCGCCGATAAGCACTGCCCTTATATATGCCTGGCTCCTCCAGCTGAGCCGATGGCCGGGGGGAAGCCAAGAGTCAATTTTTCAATAATGACTTTCCACAGAAATTGCAGGACAAAGGAATTCATGAACCCTTATTGCTGCTCACCATTGTTGAGCTTCTTATCCCACTGTCGTGCGACGGATACTTCGGGCTTCTCTTAGCGGTGACTCTCAATGGACCCCCCAGATTCCGGCTGGAATCTTTATGTGCAGCTTCTTAAGTGTGAGCCCTACCCTCTAGTTGCTGCCTTGCTGCCTCGCTGATGGGGGGCCCCTCGTTTAGGGTTCTCGGTGCTGGCTGACGTAAAAGTCACATGATTACATACGCATTTGTATAAAGGTGATTACTACAGTACTTAATAAAATTTAAAAATGGCGTGTAGTTTATAGTAGTTATATTGTTTGGAGAGGTTGTCATGTTCTTGATGTTTTTGTTATTATTTTTTTTACGTATTTTATGAAAACTTAAACACACATTATAACGAACATATTTAATAGCATTTATTGTAGACCTCTACTATAAAAGTGTGAGGCTATACTCTTTAGTTAAAGTCGTTACATCCATTAAAAGAAGTTAATACCCGCACCGCACATCTCAAGTAATAGAAAATGTTCTTACACAAGAAGAAAAAAAAGAAAAGCAGAACTCAGATGACAGTAGACCAGCTATGCCATAGATGTGCGGAATAGGGATTTTAAAAAGTCAAAAAAAAAAAGAGACTGGGAAGTCGATCATACTAGATGATGTCTGGATTACCGAACCACTGAGACCATGCTGCAGGGCTAGTGGCATTGTTCAGAGCGGCGACGTATAGGAATAGTTGAGCTTGAGCGGGGCTCAAGTACCCGCCGGGAATAATACCCGTAGGCACGTTCCACTTACTAACGAATGCCAGCTGTTGTTGGTCCTTCACAAACATCACAGGATAACGTAACGATTGCAATCCAGTAGTTGTGAATGGCGTACCAGTGATGTTGACAACTAGTCCCTGTAGATTTGGAGCCACATTTCTGATGAAATCATCAGTGACATTAGTTTGGTTGACAATACGTATCGTTGGAATGGTACGTGTCTTGTTGTAAGCTCCAGGATCTGTGAAGTTTGTATAGTTCAACCTTAAACCTGAACCTCTGTCGAAGAACTTAGGTAGACCACCACGGTAGAAATAATGCGCAGTGCCATTGGTGTCTAATACACCGATAGGAACTTTGTATGGTGGTAACCCACCAGAATAAACAGCACTATCATTATGGGTCAAAATGGGGCCCCTGTTAGTCGATAAGCTCTGATTTGCAATTGGAAGACCTAGAGTAGAATTACTAGAAATAACAATAGTTTTATTCGTATTAAACAGAATTGATGAGAAGTACCCCAATCCTGTCAACGAGTTATTATTACCGACAATCAAGACACCCTTATACTCACCGTTACCCAGTGTCTTATTAACAGCAGCAGCAACAGAATACAACTGTGTGATGTTTAATTCGGTATTGGTAATGTTGAATAGCCTTTCTACTGTTACATCAGAATGTTGTATATTTGCCAAATAGCCACCAGTGTAAAAGATTCCAATTTTGCGTCCAGTTGTGATAGTATCTCCAGGATAGTGGCCATTACTTGGGTAACAATATGAACTTCCAGGTGAAGTTATCAAACCACCACCAGATCCGCCACCAGAGCCACCACCAGAGCCGCCACCAGAGCCACCACCGGAGCCACCACCAGAGCCACCACCGGAGCCGCCACCGGAGCCACCACCGGAGCCACCACCAGAGCCACCACCGGAGCCGCCACCTGAGCCACCACCAGAGCCACCTCCACCTCCTTGCCCTCCACCACCTCCTTGGCCGCCTCCACCACCGGTACCATTAGTACCGTTATTATGTGGAATGGTGGTATTAGTGAAAAGAGGAGGAGCAATTTGTCTTCTCAATGGGAAGCCTGAAACGAAAGAAATAACCGAAATAATGGCAACTATAAATTGTTCAAATTTCATTTATTAAATATTAGATTTACCAACTGATCCTTTATGCTAAAAAAATTAAGTGATCAACTATATCAACTTGTTGTTAATTGCATATTATGGCTTCTAACATCAATACAACATGATTTGAATAATTCTTCAACAATCTGCCTACTTATATATCACAGACTTAAGGGATATTCAAAGATTGGCTAATTAATATTTTCTCAATGCCTAATAATCATGGGAAATTGGCTCGTCTAATTTTAATAAAATACTATATTGGGTATTCTAGACTTTGAAAAACTCTCCATTCAACCCTCATCAAAATGATACCTTAATTGATCAGTCTTTAATGGTTCCTGCGCAAGTTTATCAAACAACATGCTCAATTAAACTATAACCAATTGCAAAACCCTCCTTGACAAAGGTAAAGCCTCTAGAAAGGGATATGCAGCACCATAATTTTAACATCCTTATTTCCAAGGATTTCTATGTGAAACGTTAATAACATTTGTCGAAACATCTCCGGAGAAAATATTATAAGTTTAATCTCAATCCCTCAATACAAAATTCCTAACACCTCACCATAGCTTTAAAAGCGGATCATATTTAGATTTCTAATACTTTCAATATATGCATCTCTCAAATATAACCTTGGATTCCAAAAATGATCACCAAGAAAGAAAAGGTAACAAACCTTTACCCAACAAATAATTGCCGTAATCCTTAAATTCCATAATGGCAGTTATGGAAAAATAAATGAGACGATTTATGTGGTACCGCTAAATCAACTAAAACACTATTGTAGATGCAATTATCCTGCTAATAATAGTAAATGGTTAAATGATTCGAAAGACACATACATCTCAATCATTTGGCGTCATCCTTACCAAAGTTCTAGATTTCTGTTTATTATTGTCTGAAAAAATTGTAAGCATTTTACAACATATATGCTGTCACCAATAATCTAGCATCATACTAAAATAAACTGTACGTAAAATTTACAGTAAACACCATTATTATTATTATTTGTGCACTTCGTACATTGCTTCTTCTTTTTTGCTTAGCAGATATCCTTAATTTACCAATTGCTTTTGAGTTAAAACATCGAATAAGTTGCGTGGTATAGAAACAGAATTTCGCACATCAGTTTTAGAGTACCTTTAAACTGTCTAAAAATTTAGTCATTCTACAGGATCTGAGTGAATCACAACGGTTCAAAAGAAACTCCGGGCATCAGCATACAGTTGGCTATAGTAACAGTAGTTCAAACATCCCTAATAAGCCAAACTGCAGATGTAGTCGCAAAATATTGAGGGGCAATTAATGAAACCCACACTGGCGTTTCTTTTTCTTGGATCACAATGGATTCAATTAAGGTAAAGGAAAATCACAATATACCCAAGTAAAGATAAAAACTTCTCACTTATACAACAGCCAAGATTAACTATGCAGCTCAGCACATCTCATCACAGTTAATTGGATGACAAGAATAACATATTTCGAAAATAACTATGACAAAAATAGCATTGCTTTCTTTTTTGGATATCGTAGTTCCCTTAAAATGATTTCATTGTATGTTAATTATCATGCCTGTCTGTGATTAACATAGCATCCTGTTGCCTGAACAATGGTACACCCCTCTCTCACCAAATCCTATCATACTCAAATGTACACTTAATAACGTGCCTGGGAATAGCACATCTATGGAAAGAAAGAACCCAGAAAGGGATACAATTTACCATTAGTGGGGGACCCTTTAATCTTTAGGGATTTCACTTCACAAATACATACACAGCCCCCCCTCATATTTATCAAAAGTATTAATACTAGTTTTTGCCTCATTAGATTAAATCCATAACTATCCTCTCGCATTTGCTGTGGGAAAGGGAAGCTCATCGCATAGCTGTTTGCTTGGCTCCCATTGTTAATAACACTGCTGAATTTAGGGCTTTTATTCTGTCATATTTTTTTTAGGGTTAGTAAGACAATGCGTTGCTCCGTTTGCTCCATGCATTTCCTGCAATGCCCCTAAGTTGGTTTTATCATTTTCTCAGGACTTGGAAAGGTGATAATTAACCAAACCCTATTTTTCCATTGAAGTAAAAAAGAGAACCCTAATTATACTCTCCCTTCCAATGCCCACAGGCTGACTACGTGTAACGGGAATAATCCCTATTCTTTGATATCTAATCATATAAACCCAAAGCGTAATCTAATTATAAGCTAGTTCTCGAAGCCTAATGAACGGTTAGAGGGTAAACTCATAAATCAATTACAAACAATGAATGGTAATCTATCGCTGGCAATCAATGTTCTGTGCTTGAGTACCTCGTATTGGGGTTACAAATGGTCAACACAGATCCAGTTACCACCAACTCTGGAGAAAGCGGGCCACAAACAATTTTTCACCAACATTTCATTAATGGCAACAATGGTCAGCAACGTTGCTAGCATACTGAACTGGTGTATTCAGAGGATGGTTGGTCCTTCAAAAGCTAGAGAGGATAAACCCTTCTTTGCTAACTTATCTGAATTGGTTAGTAGACATATCATCCTGCCTCAGGCTCTCGTGCTTGAAACAGTTGTCCCACTTATCTATTGGCCTTTGAGACTGTTTGCTATCAAACTCATCATGCAAGGTGTTGCCGATGGGGAATTGAGCGGACCACTGATCCCAATCAGTGTTGATATCGCAATTCATGCGTTGCCGTTTATCTTCCTATTCAGCGACCATTATCTGTCTGGATATGGTGCCAGATTCAGATTATCTAACACTACTGCATGGTTTATAATTGTGGCTACCGCCATGAGCTATTATAAATTTTTGCAACTCATTATCGACCCCGCAACAGGCCAGACTTACCCTTACCCATTCTTAGATGTGCCTGAACCTTATAAGTCTGTCATTTTCGTTATTACAGCCACAATCGCTTGGATATTCTATGCCCTCTATCAAAGATTCCCTCCAAGATCACTACTTAAGGAAACGATTAAAATGGATTGAACTTTGATTATATAATTCCATATATCTTTTGTAGTTATGAAATTTACGTCTGATTATTTGTCTATTCGAAATAGTGGCTGCTATTCCTTGCGATCCTGTGTTGATAAATTGCTTGTGATCCAAACAGCATCGCACACTATTATTGTTATAAGAAGACCTAATTTTATACCTGATTTCATATGGGTCATGTGATGAAAGATCAATGATGCATAAAGTTACTGAAAAATTTCAGTAAAAAAAAAAGTATTTAAGCAGAGCAGTGATTGAGATGTTATTTTTCATTTGTCTTTATTTTGCTATTCTCTTAGTTTAATTTCCTTTAAATTTTAAATCCTCAACATCATTTTTATTATCGCCTGTGACAGTACTATCAGGAGATTGTGATTCTTTATGAATTGCTTTTTCCATGTGGAAATAATCTTTCAATGTTTTTTCCCCATATCGGTACTGTTCGAAGCGTAGATAGACTTAAAGAACGTTGCTGGGCGCCTGGTGTTGATATCTTACATGAGATACTGGGAATCAGCTGTATCTACATCTTTATTATTTTTTAAATAAGTAAACTAACTTAGGTATGCCACCTTTATAATGAACTCCTTGTAGACAGCTAGTAATTTGGTAGGTTTGTATATCTGTGGGGCACATCCATGGCACATCCATGGCACCTCCAAATGGGCCAAATGCTTTGGTGAGCATTTCTTTAACCACTTATATGATCTTAATTGTGTTTATTAAAAATGGAAGTGTAAAAGTAGATACCTACAAATGTGATTTATATGTTAACAATAGAGTGAAAAATAAATGAAAATACTTAATATAGTTAAAAGATGATTCCCGTTTATCTTTGCGCTCAGAATTGCAAAGCTTGACCCTTTTGCTTCTTTTCACCACCCAATTCGAAGTGCTTACATCTCTTCAAGGTCAATTGAGCCTTGGTCTTACAGTTAACACATTCCAATCTCAAGACAACCTTCTTGGTAGTCTTAGCTTTCTTGTGGAAAACAGGCTTAGTTTGACCACCGAAACCAGATTGCTTACGGTCATAACGTCTCTTACCTTGAGCGAACAAGGAAGCCTTACCAGCCTTGTATTGGGTAACCTTGTGTTGAGTGTGCTTACGGCAGGCCTTACCCTTGCAGTAGGTCTTTCTAGTCTTTGGAACGTTAACTAATTTAAAAAGCCAACTCAAATAGAAACAAACCTCCTCTCTCAATGAAATTCGTCTAAACTAAATGTACAATGCCACTCTCCAACCTTATTAATGATAACAATATGGAGCTCACCATAAATTTTTCACTTATTTGAACAAACCTCGAAGACAATTATCATACATATACCGAATTCATGAGTTAAGAGAAAAGTATATTCATTTGAATAGATTGATTGTTAGTAAAAAAACTCTCCCTACAATTTATAATCAGGATACTGTTGGTGAGTGCTATCTGCTAAAACTGACCATTTCACAATAAATCTCTTAGGAAAAATAATTCCATATATCTGGAGTCTGCCTTGTATTGAATTGTTCCACACGCCTGGTATTTCGCGGTATTTTATAAATGTAGCTAGAAGCAGGTATCATGATATTTGGCCTGTTTCTCAAAAGTGCTTCCCTTTTCTTAAATTGCACATCTCTTAGCCAGTGCACAATCGTTTCTATTTCAAGGACATATTATAAAACTGTTTATATTCCATCATGCTATTACCGTTTGTTTCTTTCTATCCTAAGATTTCAAGTGATCATTTATTGCCTTCAGTCCACTTCAATCGCCTACCATCAGTATCGCCAAATAATATATTAAACTCTATCACATACCCATTGTGTTTGGATTCTTGCAGCTTGCTTTTCACAGTCAAAAGGTAAAATCACAGCCTATAATTTAAACGCCTACTATTATATGGCAAGATGTCTTTTGTTCAATCCATTTGCAAAAACATCAGAAGATTGAAACTTTTCCCTCACACGGAATCCTCTGCTGTACCCGTTAGTTACGAGAGTTGCTGTCCACCTATCTAGTCAGTGCCACCGTTGTGGACCTCCCACCTACCACCTGCGATTAGAAGGGGAATGGCAAACTAGGTCTCAATCGGTTAGGCAGGGTGATAGTGACCAGTGGGCAAATGAGGTGAGCTTGGCTTGGGCCCAGCAGCAGAGCTGAATTGGCGAGCCCAACGCCAGTACTTCCAGAAGGATAAAATGAGAGCCTAGCATGGTACACTCGATTGGCAAAGAGAATCTGGTAAGCCAGAAGGAAGATGCCGATGCTAGGTTGTTGGCCATGGCACTGGGGCCCCTGGGTACAGCAGACCATCCCTAGCAGGTTTACCTTCAATGCTACAACCACCCCCATTCCTCCCGCAAGACTTGGAGACCATCGGGAGTACGCTGGCCATGCAGTTTTCGCTACTAGTCTCAGTAATTGAACTTGCTTGTCAAGTCCCTACCACTCCGATGTTTTTCCTCTCCAACTCCCCATCGGGGTCCATGACATATGAAAATCTCGACAAATAGTGTATGGGTGTGACACCTCAATGTGCAGTCACAAACATTGCTGATGATTGCCAACGAACAAAGTAAATTTGGATTTTTCTGTGTGCGGGTAAGCTTCTGTTGTCATCTATTTATTCTAGTGTAATGGTCATGGATAGTGGAACTAAGAAGATGTGTGTGGTAGGGGCGAGACCAGGTAAAACAATTAGCAAGTTTAATAGTGGGTCTACAATCAATCATGCAACTATGCCACCTCATAAGTCGTTAGACAGACAATATGAGAGGTTACTTTAGAGTAGTTATTTAATGATATCTATACTGATAAGCTCCTACATTTTTGGAGCTTCATGAAAACTTGCAACTTTAGATACTGCTAAACGCTGAAGACTCTGCTTTTAGATTTTATAAGACATTTAACCAAGATGGGTGTTATAAGACATAGTAATACAAATAAATCACGTTCGTTCTTGTTAGACACGATTTGTAATTATAGATTTTTGTGTGAGGTCTAAAATTTTGAGATTTAACCTAATCGGGTAATTCAACTACAGTTTGTGTGGTCTTCACGGTGTTCTCTTTGCGGAGCACCGTGCACAATATGGATTTGTGCTCATTACCTCACTATACGGCGGACTGAAAATAATAAAAATCTTAGAAACTACAATATAGTAACTCAGATTATTTTAGATTTACAGCTATTACTACAGTAAACAATAGTATCCAGATTACAAAAACAAGCTCTCAAAGCTGCACAATATATTAGGAAAAACAAAAAGCTGCTCAAAATAAACTACTCCTTTTTGAAATCAGAAGGCTTTAGCACAATAAAACCGTCACCTAATTGGATAATCCTATATCAATATACTAGAATAAGTCAAGTCACAAAGAGTATACCAGATGGGAATAAGCAATTTTGCGTCAATTTGTTCGCGCACTCCTCTGCCACTCTGTTCAGTAATAAAGTCTACCACTCACCTTGTTCTATCGAACTCTACAAAGATACATGATTTTGATCCACAGCATTTGAATATAGGTATACTTCCGAAATGTTACGCAAGATCAATTGATATAGCAAATACAACCATATTTGGTATTGGCAATGCCTTTATTAATATTGCGGCCCTAGGAGTTATACTGATCATTCTTTATAACATCAGGCAAAAATATACAGCAATTGGTAGATCAGAATACTTATATTTCTTTCAACTAACACTATTACTGATAATATTCACTTTGATTGTCAACTGTGGTGTCTCACCACCAGGTTCTAATTCTTTCCCTTATTTTGTTGCCGTACAGATAGGCCTCGCTGGTGCATGTTGTTGGACGTTGTTAATCAATGGGTTTCTGGGTTTCAATCTATGGGAAGACGGAACCACGAAATCTATGCTGTTAGTTAGAGGTTTTTCCCTCTGTGGGTTCATGGCTAACTTTCTCGCCTCTATCCTTACATTCAGGACATGGATCGAAAACCACGAGATACCAAACACCAACACTACTGCTCTGTTCGTAGTTGTTTATTTGTGGAATCTCATAAACCTCTTTATCTTTGTTATATGCCAATTATTTGTATCGTTCTTCATTGTCAGAAATCTATGGGTAACAGGCGCAGTGCTACTGGGAGTATTTTTCTTTGTCGCTGGCCAAATTTTAACATACGGATTTTCCTCACAGATATGCGAAGGTGTTAAGCATTATTTGGATGGATTATTTTTTGGGAGCATATGCAACATTTTTACATTGATGATGGTCTACAAGACTTGGGATATTACTACAGATGACGATCTTGAATTTAGCGTTAGTATCGACAAGAATGGAGATGTATTATACAATTGACCATATAGGGATAGAAAAAAAAGAGGACAACTCAACAGAATATTAAAAAAATAATCCCTCATTATTGACTTTAACTAGAAAGATCTACATTGCAGATCTTTGATGTATTATTAGCTAGTTGAAATGGTATAATTCAAATTACTATTTTCCATAGGCTTGAGATCCAGATCAGCAATATTACATTATTTCTCGAGTAATTATTCTAACCCCTATGAAATCAGGGGCATTTTACTAGATGTTAGCATTGCAATCGAAATTTAGATAGAAACTATCATAGTCTAATCATTACAATACCAGCATTTCTGTTTCATGAACAGTACAGCGCTGTCTTTAACTCTAATGTTACCCGGAAATTATTGTAAATTGCTGGCTATTATTATCGTAACAACGTACACATTCTACAAAGTGCTGGTATGTTACGTAGAACATGATATTACATGGGCGTGTAACCAGCAATTGTTGTTGCTATGCAGATACTGCTCACCATGCTGCTGAATTTCTCGACAAAATCATTGATATCACTCCAAAACCCACACAATATATGAAGAACTATCTTGTTGAACAACTGTTCTAATGTTTACATCTTCCATAAACTATTTGTTTACAAAACAATTAAAATGTAAACATAAATATTTTATACCTGCACAAGCTAAATAGCTTTGCAATTTTGGAAAAATTTGAGATAATTTTGCAATGAAGGGAGACTTGATGCCCTTGTTTTTTTTCAATGGTATTCAATCTTCGAAAATATATATAAAGAAGGTAGAATCTGAGTTCGGTAAAAGATTGCTTACAGAAAATACTAATTTCATCTTCAGAGTATTTTAAAGATTCACAAATATTCAACAAAATAAGTGAAAACAAATATCATTACTATTACCTTTTCTCAAAAGAAGCCAATTAAAACTATTTTGCGTTAGTCTCATCCAAAGCTTTTTTATTTTTTTTTAAATTTAATCCCAACTATTTTACATTCTTTTCAGAACGCTTGTTATAGCAAATTATCCAACTTATTTAGAGTTCCGACCTATTCATTCCTTTGAAAAACTCTAAAATAATACTGTCATTCCTTTAAATTACCTATTTTTTTGACACTAAACGCCGACTTATTTTATTACTCAACCATCAAAGATTTTTATAATGCAATTCCGTGCCGCTACACTTTTGGTTTTTATTTTCCAATTTTTAAACATTTTCATTGAAGCTAATCAACAAATTCAGAAAAGAGATGATGATAACGTAAGGTATATCACATCTGATGGTGTCGTTTACAAATATGCTATAAAAACTAGTACTTTGGCTCCAGCATCTGTTGTTGTTTACACTAGATATTACACTACCACAATTGTTAGAGAAATTACTTTGGCGAACAATGAAGTCACAACCACTACTGAAGAGATTACTAGTGCAAGTGTTTCGTCAGCGAGCGTCACTCCATCTGCTTCCTCTAGTAGTGTTTCCGAAACTACCACATCAAAATCAGAAAGCGCCTCTTCTGTTTCAAGCTCTATTTCTTCAAACAACGATGAGGAATCTGAAATTCCAGACCAGTCTTTCCTAGACAACGATAGCTCAAGTGTATCTTCCTACATTTCATCAATGTCACCAGAGACCTCTTCCAGTACTTCTTCAAGCTCTACTATGCACAATAGTACTGTCTCAAGCTTTATGCCATCCTCTGTCGACAATTCTGGATCAGATTTTTCATCTAGCAGTTCATCTAGCAGTTCATCTAGCAGTTCTTCAAGAAGTTCTTCAAGTATGAGCTCTTCAATCTCTATGCCTATCTCATCTTCATCTTCTTCATCAATTAGTAGTAGCTCATCTTCCAGTTCGTTTGATTTTGATAACAAGTCCTATTCAATTTCAAAGTCCGATGGTACTTGCTATGTTTACTATGAAGATGATGAATATTATAGCACCGTTTATCTGACCAAACCTGGTCAAAGTGTCGACGCCGCAACCACTATAAAAAGTACAAAAACGGTATACAAAACTGTTTCTGCTAATTAAATGATTTCAAACAGTTTTCTAAATTAGAATACAGTCTAAAATAATAAAGAACAGCAGTATTACACAAAGGTTCATTGTATATTATATTTTAGTGGTTGCTTTTTTCTTTTTTAGTTCTTTCGAAGACACTATTCTCAATTTCCTATTCTTACGCCATACAACTTTGTATTATTTTTTTTATACATTTTTAAATTATTTTCTCAAATAAAAGCTCTCTCTTTGTTAATTTCTCAAATATAATTCCAATAAATTTTGGGGCCAGCATACTATTCACTGTCCCATCTGTCTTCATAAGATAGTACTGAAAAATTGGATTGGCGGGTCTGTTATACTGGCAATCAAGAAGCTCATGAAGTACGAGATATTATGCGATTTCTTTTTTGCAGATTTTGAAAAAAAAAAATAAAAAAATGCGATGAGCAACTACAATAGTCTAGTCTGATGTATTAGGCTTGGAGTATTGCTGCGAGGTAACTTCAACTGATCACAGCACTAAAACATCAGATAATATGTCTCGTGAAGGTTTTCAAATTCCAAGCAACTTAGATGTTGCCGCTGCCGGTACTTCTCACTCCAAGACCGCCACCGTCAAGTATATCTGTGCAGAATGTTCAAGCAAATTATCCTTGTCCAGAACAGATCCTGTTCGTTGTAAAGATTGTGGTCATAGAATTCTATTAAAGGCCAGAACCAGAAGAATGGTGCAGTTTGAGGCTAGATGATTTGGGAAAACACAACTCCAGATTACGCAAGCAACAAAAAACTATGCTCAGGAGCATAATTTACAGGTAATATACTTCATTTTATGTCGATATTACTTTCAGTTCTAGTGTTTGTTAATCTAATTCAGAAATTGTTCCTTTATAAACCCTCAATAAGGAAAAAGAATGTACATTAAGAGGGTATCGGATAGTGTTCATTGCTGTATCGACACAAAATAAGCAAGCAGTATTCTGAGCATTATCACCATTAGCGTTAACTTTTTATTCTAATGTAGCATATATTGTCGATATAATTTATCTTTATTTTTATGTATGATTTAAACTATATCACATTGACGTTTCAAACATTACCGAAAGTTTAAAATCTATAAGAGAACTATCGGCATACTTTTTACAAGATAAATACTCAATGTATTCATATGCCACTTATTGAGATCATTATATCCATTTCAAATTTAGACAAACACCAACAAAGGCTCCTCTCTGAAGCTAAATTGTCTTACCTTAATACCTGCTTCGCGTAACACCTTGAAACTTGCATCATCCATTCTATACGTTTGACTATACACCACCTCAGTAATACCGGTTTGAACAATCTTAACAGAACATGTCAAACATGGGCACGTATCACAATATAATGTGGCATTTTGTCCCACTCTGTCCCTCCCGGCTTCCAGTAGTGCGTTTTCCTCGGCGTGAAGACATAGACATGTATGCAGGTTCTTTGAATCACCATCGTTACATCTAGGACAACCACCATGGAAACAATTCGTCAAATGACGAGGAGTACCGTTGTATCCTGTAGCTATAACTCTACACTCACGCACAATAACACAACCGACACGCCTCTTCATACAATTTGAACGAGAGGCAGCCAAGGTTGCCAGTTTCATGAAGTATGTATCCCAATAGGGTCTCAAAGGTGGATTTACCAATGTTAGAGAGTCCTGACTCTGTAGCACCCGCAATTGGTTTTCAATGTTCTCTTTCAATCGGTTATCCAGAGTAGACAAATCGCAGTCCACAAGCTTGAACTTCAAGTGAGCCCTCTCAACCAATCTTATCTTATCGTCTTTGAAATGATCCAGATCGGCTACATTGATAAATTCTTCTGGTGTCAATCCAGATAATTGTAACCTAAGTGCTAGAGGCGCCTCAATGGAGATGTGGATCAAGAACGGCCTTTTCTCTAGCTTCAAATACAGCTCCAAGTCGTCACAATGCAGCACCAGGTTTCGCGTATAATTCTTGGTCACGTATTCCAACAGCAATTCATGATCATCTACAGCACTAAGCCTTTCAAACCCAAACCCATCTACTAATATATCTACCACCCGCTCGACACCATTGTACTGAGCACCACTTACCACAACCAACATCTTCAGCAAACCTAGACAATTATTTACGCTACAAATATACGCCAGTAATCACAAGAAATTTTATTGCTAACTTGTATAAATAACAACTACCAGCTGGGAATTCGACACCAACAGCTCATCGCGTTTTGCAGACCGATGCGCTATACTTGTATAAGTATACGAGAAGTGCAGGTGACTTGCACTTTCCAACACCCATCCAGGCAATAAGCCAGACGTCAAATTGGAAAAGGATATACACTTCATTAACAGTAGTGGGAGTAAAACTCTATTAGAATAGCACCGACAAGCTTCAAGAACATTTGGCAATTCCCATCATGCACTGCCTCCGTTCGTGGTTCGTAGTTCGAACAAGACCAGCCATGTCATCTGATGGAAGAGGAGCGGGGGGGGGGGGGAGCACAACGGACGTTACTGCAACAAGATGAGCAGTGAGCAACACTATCAAATCCAGCTCTTTCTGGGAAAAGGAGTTATCTTTCTAATGATATATTCTCCTGTTAATTGACTTTAACCCTTAAAATTGCCTGCTGGCAGTCTTAAGTACTTTGTAGCATTTCTGGGCTCAGAGGTGAGTCCATGTCCAAATCCTTATCTATGCTGGTTGTAAGGGGGAAAGCAGGGAGGCGAATATGATATATAAGACGCCACTTTCTTGACCTGTATAGTTATAGTATATGTATATAAATTAGATATTTGATTTCCACATACTTAGAGAGGAACTGAAAGATTGACGCATTTGGAAAAGTATTACTATTACTTTTTATACTGATGCAAGAGATAGTAAGTTTCACGTTTAGATGGCCTGCAGGCCCACAGGAAGTGCTGGTAACTGGTTCTTTTGATAAGTGGCAGAGCAAGATACCATTGGTGAAGGAGGCTGATGGTAGTTATGCCGTTACCATTCCTCTGAAGTTTGAAGATGAAGGCGAACGGTTGTATTTCAAGTTCATTGTGGATGACGAGTGGGTTGTATCTAAGGACTACAGAAAAGAATTTGACTCTAACGGGTTTGAGAACAATTTTGTTTCTATAAATGAGGCCAAGAAGTCTCTAAAGGACCAGACGAAAGGTATGGGTTCCAGGATCCCAGAGTCTGGTGGATTGATGGCCTTGAGTGCAATGTCTGCTGGTTCTGGCTCTGCTATGAAGAACGATATGGAGACTGGAGAGCAAAAATTCACCACACAACCCGTGGACACCCCGGAAGCTGATACTAATGTATTCAAGAACTCAGGCTATTCATTTGGTGGCCCAGGTCCTGCTATCCCTGGCAATATGGCTGCATTTGAAATGAAGAAGGCTGATGACTCAATGGACATGAGTCATGGTACTGAAACTGCCATGTCTGAAAGCATGGGTGAACCATCTATGAACATGTCTGACAACATGGACACCACGAAAGACATGTCTGATGACATGGGAATGTCCGCAAGGGATGTTCATGTCAATGTTCCTGGCCAGTTCAATACAATGCCAATTGAGACGGACCCTGCTTCCACTAACGCCTTTGCCAACGAACAGACAGCTATCATGGCAGGCCCAGGCCCTGCAATTCCATCAAAGGATAAAATGGGAGCCTTCACTAAGTTTAGAAATTCTAAAGGTGAATTTGTTGAGAAGGAAGAGCTCGATAAAGAGAATGCCTCTGCTGAGAAATCGATGGGAATGGAAACCCAGACTACTAAAGACATGATGAATGAGAAGCAAGAAAGTATGGATATGCAAAGCAAGAAAATGGAGCATGAGGAGAAAAAAATGAAGGAAGCTGAAGAAAAGCAAGTCAAAATGGCGGAAGAGCAGAAGATGAAAGCGGATGAAGAGAAACGCATGAAAGAAGCTGAAGATGAAAAGAGAAATATGGCCATGGAAGAACAAAAGATGAAATCTAATGCAGAGCAGAAGAGACAGGAGGAGATGGCAATAGATATGGAGAAGCAAAAGCGCCAAGAGGAAGATGCAGCTACTGAAACTGAAATGAAGATGAAACAAAGCCAGAAGGCCGAAGCGGCTGCGGCTGCGGCTGCGGCTGCTACGACTGGCATGGCTAGTGGGGCTATGATGTCAAACTCTACAACGGCTAAAAAATCAGCCACTCCAATGGAAAAGAACGTCTCTGGAATGTCAATGGATGACAAAACTCCAAAGATGGGCATGCCTAGAGAAACTCCCTCCATGTCTATGGACCCTAAGTCCTCAGGCATGACAATGGAGAAGGAAACTCCAGCCATGTCCATGGACCCTAAGTCCTCGGGCATGACAATGGAGAAGGAAACTCCAGCCATGTCCATGGACCCTAAGTCCTCGG
>ERZ1036435.217-NODE-217-length-43922-cov-18.922926_pt1 | contig 43922 bp, 41 predicted proteins | sample MGYA00514223_ERZ1036435 | MGnify/ENA primary metagenome ERZ1036435 (study PRJEB33795, sample SAMN09464927) | human gut metagenome | host: Homo sapiens | place: USA: Stanford, California | collected 2016-08 | study: EMG produced TPA metagenomics assembly of the... | reverse complement strand
CCCTTCACCTCCAAAAATTTCAATTTGTCTTCGTTTAAAAATAAATCCCATTATACAATTCCATAAACTCTTTAGAAAACTATGTGATAAGTTCATGATCAAGTACAGTGGCTAAGGTTTCTCCCCTCTTTCTACGAGTTCTATCCAGAGTATAAAATATTCTTCTACTTCTTTAATTAGTTCTTTCAAGAAGTGTTACCGCCTCTACATGAAACGAGTGAACACTAAGTATATCAAGTGAACCTGTCTTTATCTGGGAATATAACCACTAAACCATTTAACTATAGTATAAAGATGTCCTTTTAATTGCCGACAAGGGATACATAGGCATAGATAAGATACACAGCAACATCTTGGTACCTAAAAAATCGACAAAAAAGCATAAATTAACTAAAGAGGACAAGAGATACAATTCAATTATTTCAAGGCGTAGAATTTACATAGAGCATGTGAACAGGCATATCAAGAGATTTAGGATAGTGTCTACACGTTATAGAAACAAGAAAAGAAAATTTGCCCTGAGATTTTCGTTAATTTGTGCAATTTATAATTTTGAACTATAGGTTATCGAACAGGTTTATTATCTTAATTTTGTATAATGAAATATTCTAAACTTTATTCTTAATATTATTCAGTTAAATCGCCTATTTTGACTTACTCTTATAAAATAAAACTTTCTTATATAAACAATACGTTAAGTAAAAAAAGATAAATTTGCTTTCCTTGCAAAAAAACTCTAACCAAGTAATTTTAGTTAGAGTCTTTATTTCTTACGTATTAAACTTTAAATTATCAACTATTCAGTATCTTTTTTTAAAGATTTTTTATTTTAGCTGTATAATAAATCCGGGGCATGGAAAGAAACCATGCTCCGGATTTTAATTCTATATACAAAAAGACAAATATCCAATAAAATATAAAGTGAGCCTAAATACTTAAGAAAGGATATTCGTCATGAATAATTGTATCACAGAATTACTACAAATAAAAGATAAAAATATAATATTAGATCGTACCTTCAAAAAAATAAAAGGACAAACACACTTTATATTTAAAGGTATTCTGACATATAGTCCAACAAAATGCGAATGCTGTAATAGTAATAAAGTAGTAAAAAATGGGTTTAATGAACCCACTACAATAAACCTACTGAAACTATCAGGCATACCCTCACGATTAACTCTAAAAAAACAAAGATTTAAATGTAAACAATGCAATAAAAAGTTTGTAGCTAGAACATCTCTTGTACTTAAACATTGTCACATCTCTCAAAATGTAAAACTATCAATCTTAAAAGCTTTAACAGCTACATTATCATTTAAACAAATATCTAAAGAACATAACGTATCAGAAAATACAACAATAAGAATACTTAAATCTTGTAGAAAACAAGTAGAAGTAAATTGTTATAAAAGCCTTCCGCAACACTTATGCTTTGATGAAATAAAATCAACAAAAGATAGTAAACATTCAATGAGTTTTGTATTTTCGAATGCCAAAACACATGATTTTATTGATATAGTAGAAGGTAGAACAAAATATATCCTAAATAGTTACTTCCTTAGATTTAAAAGAAAAACAAAAAACAAGGTTAAAACAATCTGTATAGATATATACCCACCATATATGGATATAATAAAAAAACATTTTCCAAATGCTCGTATAATAATTGATAGATTTCATATTAATTCAAAATATAAATAGAGAACTAAATAAAGAAAGAGTAAGGCTGATGAATATCTACAGAGGCAAAAGAGGAAAAGAAGGTAGAAATTATACAATACTAAAGAACTTGTGGAGATTAGTATTAGCTGATGAGGATAAGATAGATTATGAAAAGTATTTTTACAATAGGAGTTTTGGTAAATTAGTAACTAGACGAGATGTATTAAATTATATATTGTCATTAGATAAGTCGTTTAGGGTTAGTTATGAGATAATACAAGAAGTAAGAAAAGCGGTAAAAGACAGAGATGAAGTAAGTTTAAAGGAACTAATGGATATGGATACTAGAGGTGTGGCTAAAGCAATTAAGACGATGAAAAGATATAGAGAATACATGATTAATAGTTTTAAGTATGAGTATTCTAATGGTCCGTTAGAGGGGGTTAATAATAAGATTAAGTTAATTAAAAGAGTTTCTATGGTTATAATAGTTTTGATAATTTTAGGTTACGCATTTTGTTTATATCTAGGTTATTTGTTTCTAGGTATAAAAATAATGAAAGAGTGAGTAAGCATAGTAAAAATGCCAAGCAGCTTGTAGCTGCTTAGCATTTTATAGAGTTATTTTCTCATACCCCGTATTTGACATAGAGCCATTTATCTTTTATCACAGAAGACCTATTGCTTAATAGCTATTTACAGAAAAAGTTTCATATACTCGTAACGAGCAATGCACCGTTGACACCACTACCAGAGACGCATAGATTGAGCGAATAAACGAGTTACAAGATTATATCAAGGAGCAGAAATCACTCCTGACGACCTCTGATGAATCCCTTGTAAAGCGTTGTCCAAAACAGATAACCGTCTAGGCCAACCACTTCATGGTGGAGCTTAAGTCTAGATTGACAATTGAAATTTAATACGCAAAAAGGCTCCTCACCACTGGATGTACTTTCGGTGATAGGAAGCTCTTTTGTTTAACTTATTAATCTTTTTTAATAATAAGAAAAATAGCTATTATTACAATCACTACCATAATTAGTACGGGTATAATATGTATATTTTCAAGTCCTCCTATCATAGCTGAATATAACATCGGTGCTATTTGTAGAAATGCAATTATAAAGAGTAAAATCTCATTAATTACCTCATATCTTCTTTGTCTTTCTACCTCCATTCCACCCGCATCCTCTATGCAATATTCTATGTAATCAATATAATTATTCTTCTGCTTTTCGATATCACTTGTTCTAAGAAGTTCTTTTCTGATTTCAGTTATATACACAGGCAGGCTAGAATCCTTATCTGCGTAAAATTCATTATACTTTCTTTGAAATTGGTATTTTTCTTTTTTCAAGTAACTCGAACTTAACTTTTCTTGATGCTTAAGTGTATTATAACTGCAATATGTGTATAACCACATAGCCTGCAAATCAGCCTCCAAGTACTCTATTATTTCCATATAATTTCCCTTAAGGTACTTTAGATACACAACAACAGCAGCCCAACTAATGTATATAGAACAATCTTCGGATTTAATCCAGTTTCTTGGCTCATCTATCTCCTCTACATCAAAATTATAGGGATTAAATGGTTCATCTCCATAATCCTTAACAGAAAGCGTATCTTCCATATGTGCAAGACAAGGTTGTAACATAATCTGAAGGTCCTTTTTTTCTATTTCATCAAAATCTTTGTAAATATTATGAGTTTTATCTTTTTTTATTATATAACTTACTGTCATTACATATGACAACCCTTGTTGTTCCCAATCTTTACTAGCTGACATTCGAATATTCTTTTTCTTATCAGCAACTATTCTCCTTAAATCATCAATGATTTTCATTAGGTTCTGTGTTGTTTCTTGATTTCTATCTCGTAAAATTTCTTTATGCGCTTGTTTTCTATAATCACAATATCCGACTGCATATTTTTCTCCAAGGTTATATGAATTATCCTCTAAGCAAAAAACACCTATACCATAAGAAAAAATATATAATCTAAGACAAACCTTATTAATATCAATCAATAATCTAACATCCGAAGAAATGCTTTCAAGCAAAGCCGGTTTTTTAAGTACCTCATAATGATTTTCCTTACAGTACATTTGTATTTCTTTTCCCAAAGGTTCATCTATATATGTCCCCAAATCAAAAGGAATAAACCTCTGGGGAATAATCATATTTTCAATTTCATCTGGCCTTTCTTGCATCTCATAGACTCCTCTCGTTAGATATTATTTAATTCGTCCTTTAAAGTAGGTTCTATATCTACCAACTGTTTTTCCCCTATTAATCGCTCCATCGACAGTATACCAGCCTTATGTGATGATTCCCCTCCATTAGAGTCACAATATTTTGTCAGAACAACAGGTCTAATATTGTTTTCAAACAATGCAGTTGCTATGGTTAAAACACAACAATCTGTATCAGCTCCTATAACAAAAACTTTTTCTGGATATGTTCCATCATTTAATTGACATAATCTTTGTATAAAATTAGCGTTTATACAGTTGTAAATATATTTTTCTACCACATAATCCACATTCTTTAAAATATCATCTGGTATTTTTTGCTCTTCTTCCGACTCTAACTTCTTCCATCCAAATAATTTTTCATAAATGCTAGCTTTATCATTTAAAAATCTAGTTGCTATAACCACATCAAACAATTTTCTATCCAGCAGTTGAGCAATATTTTGGCTTAATTCTTGTGTTTGCGGATATCTCGAAAATCCATTTTGCATATCTACTACTATTACTATATTTTTCATCGTATTTACCTCGCTTTTAATATTAATTTTACATGTAAAGTATTTACATATTTATTAACCATTTAGATGATTTCATCATATCTGATATTACTATATCGTCTTTTAACAAGAAAAAGTCAAGTCTCATACCTCCTCTCCAACATCTATTCCACTGTCACAACCTACCATTTATCTAAACCGCAGTCCCAATCCTCCCCATTTTAGGTTAGGTTACCAATATGGTTGTCACTAAACATCTAAATCACACACTCGCTCTTTTTGACATAAAAATCTGTAAAATTCAAAATCCCTGACATCTAATCTGCTGTCACAACCTATATGACATCTAATCCGAAATCACAACCTGACCCCTTAGATACATTCCTACATACCAATTTTTCACATAGTTGAGTTGCCGGATTAGATAACAGCCTCAAACCCCTATCTCGTAAACACCCTATTCCAAGCCTTTTTAAGACTTCCTTGACATCAAAACAATCATCTCCACATGAGATTTTAAGGTTATTTATAAACTTATCGTTACAATTGTAAAAATACTTATTTCACTTATGTTACATCTAATCTGTACACTCAGTCTTTGCAAATCTCAATTAGGTTATTTTGCAATGCTATACCCTCACTTAAATATTTTCTAAAAGTAAGATTCTAGTGTATTTTCTCGTTGTTCTTTAATATCTTGAATTTTATTTTGAAGAATATAAATATTCTATATTAATTCTACCCATTTCAAAAATTTTAACTAACTTTCCTCTAATCCTATCGTACATATAAATCTATATCCCATCGATTTAATTCAGAAATTTCTAAAGTAAACTCTCTCAAATACACAGGAATTTTATTATACTCATTAATTTGTTTAATTATTTTAAAAACAAAAATTTATTTTTTATTAAATTTATCTTTTGTTTTTTTATCTAGGATTTCTTTATAGCCTTTTTGTATCAGTTTTCTAGCTTCAGAAATATCTTCATCAATCTTATAATCTTTTAGTGCTTCCTCTATTATATCAATAAATTCGTTTATTTTACTCTCAGGGAATCTATTCCATAAATAAATTACATATAAATATTTTTGATTATAATTATTATATTTGCTTTCAGAATATTCCATCACAACTTCTTCATAGTATCTTATTAATTTAACATATAATTCAAAATCAACTTCTTTTGAATCAAAAACTTCATCATAATATATATCAAATAATTTACTTTTTTGATTTGTTGCTCTATCCGGGTATCCTTTATATGAGTAAATTATTTGAGCCAATCTATCCATAGAAATTCTACTTGTAAATTTTTTTTGTTTTGATTTTACATCTCCAGATTTTCTAATGTAATCAATTCCTTCTGTCTCTAAATACTTTTCAATCTGTACCTGTATATTACTAATAGACTTCAAATCATTTGAAGATATTGCATTTTGGCTATTTGTAAATTCTGCTATGTCATTAGTTAATTCTTCGTCAAACTCAGTTTTAAATAGTCTAACTAGGACCTCTGCATTTGCTAAATTTTCTTCATTAAAGTTTCTATCTTTAAATTCATAAATGGATCTTAAAGTTTGCCCTCCATTTACAATTTGAAAACCTTCGATTTTACATGAATACTTTTTATTCCCATTAATAGGCTTCATTATAATATTTCGTGCCGTAATAGTAACCCCGTTATTAAACATAAAGAATTTAGATGGCTTCTCATCAAGAGTTTTCATTATATTCTTATTAAATTTCGTTTCTCCTAAATATCCTCTTACATTGTCATATAAAAATCCTAGCTCAAGTTTTAAATCTTCTAATTTTGATAGGTCACTTAAAGATTCATTAATTCTCATTTCTAAATTATCACATGTTATTCTTACCAACGTTGATAATGGTAATTTCACTAAATATGATTTTTGTGAAGCCAAATTATTTTCTTCATAAGTCAATACCGAATTAGATTCGATAATAAATTTAGAATTTAAATCTTCTGGTCTTTTAGAAACATAACTTACAATATCATCTAATACAATAGTTTTTATAGACATACCATAAAGTTCTTTGTAATCTTTTAAAGTGCTATTATTATATTGCAGACGTAAATTATCATTTGATACTAAAAATAATTCCATTTTCCATATATCATCAGAATCAAATCTCTCTGTGATTTCTTTTGCTTTTTCAGCAGTTCTTTTATCCATTTCTGAAAAAGATTTATTATTTAATTTCATAAAAAACTTTAAAGTATCTAATATATTTTTTTCATTCTGAGCTTTTTGTTCTTTAAAACTTTCTCTAAATTTAAAGTTAAATAATTTAATAGTTTTATTTTCATCATCAATGTGTACCGCATCAATCCCAAGGTCATTATTATTTTCATCATAAACTAAACTACAAAATTCAGTATCAATTATTGAATCTTGCAACTCGTCTACGTTTATTTCCCCTGTAATACATTCCAATGCTAAAAGATAGAAACCTAGCCTTGTATGTTCTTCTACATCTATTTTTTTGTTTGTTTCAATATTCTTATAGTATTCTTTAGAATATTTATTTACTAACTTAAAATCGTTTATTGTTGCCATAATATCCCCTTTTCTAAACTTGTTGATTTAATTATTAATTTACTTTTTTAGTTGTTTTATGTTGGTTAAGTTTTAAGCAAATCATTTATAAAGTTATTATTTTTTTATAAATTATCTACTATATATCACACTTAACTATGATATATATTTAAATTAACAAAAATATAAGATCATTCTTTCTTGAAATTATTAAACTTATTAAAATAACCTAATCCTTCCTGAAAAGATAGCTCATTACTTAATTAATTTACTTATTTAAGTTGTTAAATTTGATTTTCCAGGCTAAATTACACCTAAAATCAAATATAACATTTTTATATTATCTTAAAATATCTAAAAGTGGCTTCAATAGCTTCCATCTTTTCATGCGGATACTCTGTTACAATTGTACTTTCTGATTTTGGTAAATTAAAAATAGGTCTTTTACCAAATCCATGTTTTGACTTAGCTTGATCAATATAAATTTTAGTTACATTAAATCAGTAGTTTCCCTTAACCCGTCCTTTGATTTCTTCATAAGTTGCTTCCATAAACTCATCCACATCCTTGCCCTTAGGCTAGTAATCAACACAAACATGTTCTATGATATTTTTTCGTGACATCAGTGCTACCGTCTCAACATGAAACGAGCGAACACTAAGTATGTCAAGTAGTTGCGTTCGTATGCGGGAACATATCGACTAAACTATTTAACGATAACTCTGGAACTGTCGCTAAATGGTATAAAATGAACTCGATCATATTACGATAATATGCATCTAAACCAATTAATTATTTTTGTTTCCTCTTTTTTATGGTAAGTTTTATTATCTTTGTTAAATCCTCCGGAAAATCGTCAACAATATCGCACCAACCATTTTTTTGAAGTTCCTCGTAGAAACTTGTTAATAGTGTGCTCTCACTAAATATTCCAATATTAGGTTCTTTATTTTGTTTTATTTTATTGAACAATTCTTTAATCATTCACTTCCACCAACTTTTCTACTTTTATAAGTAATAATTTTATATCACCTATTGATATATTTTCTAAAGGAGCGTTTCTCTTTAAACACTCTACCAACTGCATATACTTGTTTTTTAGATTCTCATCATCAATATCATTATAGAACAATCTGACTTTAGATAGACTTATTGCATCATCTCTAAAAAATACTTTTTCAAATTTCTGAATTCTAGATAATTGCAGTATAGAGGTCACGTAATAATAACCAGACCTAATCACATAATATTTATCATGTTTATATTTTTCATGTTCATTTAAACATTTTTGAAACTCCTGTTTCTCAATTATTATTTTTTCCTTATATCTTCGTATTAAAAAATCACGATCAAACATAAGATTCATAGTAATGTTTTTTAACCATTGAAAATATCCTAAGTTTCCTTTTATTAGCTTCCCATTTGCTATTACACTATTTTCATATGGCATACCTGCAGAAGCTGCGTATAAAAAAGAAAGATAATCTCTAAAAACAATATCAACATCAATATCATTTTTTCTATATGTGCCATCACCAGGATTTGTTCCTTTATTATGTAAATATCTTCTCCCTTCCTTAGGAAATCCCAGCATTAACACAATAAAATCATAATCTTTTGGTAAAGTTCCGTCCACTTCAACAGATGATCCATATTGAATTAAGAGATAATCTGTATATTCAGGAAATTTTCCTCGCATGATATCGTCAATTCTTAATGCATTTGACAGTTCTTTACCATAGTCACGTTCATTAAAATTACCAGGTGACAATAATAATTTAACTAATTCTTTTGGCTTATTTTTGATATATTTCCAAATTTTAAAAATAAGCCCACCAATAAAGGCAGAAACTAAACTAACAATAATTCCATTAGAATTAGATATAGCCCAGTTTTTCAATGCTGTTAGCAATAATATAAGAGCTTCTAATATTTCTTTCATACAATCCACCATTTTCATTAATTTTCTATTAATTCTGTTGAGATATAACTACCATTATAAAGGTTCCTGCTGCTTCAGATATAAGTCCAACCATCTGTTATTTAGCAGCCTCTCGTGATTGACTAAGTAATACATCAACCGATGTACTACAGTCATATGCATTGACTCCATAATTACTAGAAAGACCATTGTAGATTCATATGTAGAAGTCAGGAAGCTGAAGTCGTAATCATCAGGAACATTATAATGTTCCTGACTGATTCCAATAATGTAAATTCGTTCTCGATTTCGAGGCACACCAAAATCTCCATCACGTAACACTTAAAATTTCACATAATAATTCATAGCCTCTAAATGGTTAAAAATTACTTTAAGCGTTCTTCCCTTATCATGTCCTCACAACTGTTTAACATTTTCTAGTAAGAATACTTTCGGTCTGTGATAACTAATGATTCGTTCTATTTCAAAAAAACAAAGTTTCTCTTGTATCTGCAAAACCCTTTTTTTACCCAGATTGGGAAAAAGGCTGGTAAGGAAACTCGCCTAAAAGAACATCAACCTCTGGAATATCTTTTTCAGAAATTTGTGTGATATCTCCTTGTGGTTCCAATCCAAAATTAATTCTATATATCTTCTATGCAAACTTATCTCACCCTGAGGTAAATACACATTCTCCTCCAAGTTCTTGGAATAGAATACAAATTCCACCTATTCCAGCAAACAGATCGATGAATTTAAACTTAGATTCATCATCTTTCTTAAAAGGTGTTTTCGTTACAAAATCCATTACCGATTTATATTCAAGCGTGGATGGTGTTGATTCACCATTTTCTCATCTTCTTAATGTTCTATCTCCATTTCTTCCTAAGCCCAAAGCATCCGCAAAGTCTTTCTGAGTTAACTCCAATTCTTGTCTCTTAACTTTAATATTCTCATGAATGTTCATCATAAAATCCTCTTCATATTTTATAGGTCAATCCGTCCTCATTCTATCATATTTTATCATTTATTTCAAATTGTGCAGTACGTAAATTTCCGAACCCCTCTAAGGTTCAAAAATTTGTTATCCATTCCCTAGTATCAACTCTCATCTATGGATATGTTTCCCCCTCAACCTTATTTTCTCTCAAATAATAAGGCTTACTACAAGCTAACTAATACCTTTTAACGATAGCCTATGAATAAGCCTTTATTTTCTACATTTTATTTACTTAGTGGGGGCAACTTTTGTCATCAATACGACGCACTCAGCGGTTCGCTGTTACCGCATCACTACCGCTCTGCGACAGCTATCGCATAAAGCATTCGTAATTAATGACTTCGGTCTACGCCCTTGTCATTAAAACGACTGCTTCAACATGATACGTTCCTGGGAACATATCTACAGGTTGCACTGCACCTAGTTTATAACCTAGACCTCTCATGATTTCCATATCACGTGCTAGAGTTGCTGGATTACAGCTAACATAAACTATCTTTTCTATTCCCATTGAAGCTAAGTCTCTTAAGAAGCTTTCTTCGCATCCTTTACGTGGTGGATCGACTATTACTGCATCAATTTGCACATTTTTTGAAATTAAATTCTTAATAACATCTTCACTTTTACCTAGTAAAAATTCTGCATTAGTTATATTATTATTTTTCGAATTTTCACGGGCATCTAATACTGCAGCTTCTACTATCTCTATACCGTAAACTTTTTTCACTTTTTGTGCTGCAAATAAACTTATCGTACCTATTCCGCAGTATGCATCTATTATAGTGTCATCTTGGCTTAACTTTGCTAATTCTAGTGCTTTACTGTATAGTACTTCTGTTTGAATTGGATTAACTTGATAGAATGAGCGTAAAGAAATCTTAAATTCTATTCCTCCTAAAGTATCAGTTATATAATCTTTTCCATATAAGTTTTCAGTTTTATCCCCAAAAATTACATTAGTTTTCTTATTATTAATATTAAGCATGACACTTACTATTCTTGAATCAAATTCAGTTATCTTCTTAACAAACTCATCAAGACCTGGAAATTTTTCATTTACGACTATCCCTACCATTATTTCTGTTTTATTAGAATTCGTTCTAAACATTATATGACGAATCGCACCTTTATGTGTTTTTTCATCATAAATAGAAAGATTCATTTCAGCAATTAAATCTCTAGTATAGTTCATAAGTTTATTGTGTTCATCATATTGAATAAAACACTTCTCTATATTAACTACGTCATGGCTACGTGGCTTGTAGTAGCCCATTTTTACTTTATTATCTACTTTTTGAACTGGAATAACAGATTTATTTCTATAATGATATCCATCTTTCATTCCTAGTGTTTCTAATACTTCAACACTATTTTGTCCTAATGTTTTATTCATAACATTTTGAACTTTTTTCGTCTTAAATCTTAGCTGCTCTTCATAGCTCATATGTACTAAATTAGCTCCTGAAGTTTTGGGAATACCTTCTACTCTATTACTTGATTTTTCAATAATCTTAAGTACTTTACCATAACCAAGATTCTTTTTTAATTTAATAATTTTAAATTCTACTTCTTCACCTTCTATTACATCTTCAATGAAGATTGGAAAATTATCGATTTTAACAATTCCTAAACCATCATGAGTATAATCAATAACTTTTCCAGTGAATATTTCATTTTTCTGCATATATTCTCCTTTTATAACGAAAAAAGAGAACTGACTAGGAAACTACATTCCTCTCCAGTTCTCCTATTTTTTTATATACTTTATTATATTTTTTACATACTAACGCCAATAACTTTAATTCTATTGACAAATTCAAGATTTTGTATTCTCTTAGTTAGTTTTTCTATATTTGTGTGACCAGGATCAATTTCTAGTGAGATAATGATAGTAGCACGAGCATTAATCGGTACTGTTTGGTGAATTGTAAGTACACTACATTTTTCTTCATTTACTACTGAAAGCACTCTTCCTAAAATTCCTGGTATATCATCAACATCTATTGAAAGTGATAATATAGATTGTCTTTGTATTTCTTGAATTGGAAAAATAGTATCTTTATACTTATAAAAAGCACTTCTACTTAAATCAAATCTTTTTGATGCCTCCAAAATTGATAATTTTGGATTTTCTTCTAAAGCTTTTTTCATAATTATAGTCTTCTTTACAGCTTCAGGAAGCACATCTTCTCTAATTATGTAATATACTTTTTCATTATCCATTATGGTATTTCTCCTACTCTACAAATTCAAACTCACCTTTAAGTATTTTAACTGTATCTCCATTTTTACATCCTCGTTCGCGTAAAGCATCGTCTACTCCCATAGAGCGCATTTGTTGAGCGAAACGTCTTACAGATGCATCACGGTTAAAGTCAGTCATTAAGAATGCACGTTCGATACCAGGTCCACTAACAACATATGCTCCTGTATCGTCACGAGTAATTTTAAATGTTTCATCTTTTGGTTTATGTTTATAAATAACTCGGTTTTCCATGCTTTCTTCTTCAGTATCTAATTCGTAAAGCATATTAGGATCTGTGTTATCTAAAATATCACTAATTTTATATAATAAGTTATCTATATTATTTCTCGTAAATGCTGAAATTTCTACAATATCAACATCTTCTCCATCTTCAGCTAGACGTTTTTTAAATTCTACTAGGTTTTCACTAGCTACTGGAATATCCATCTTATTAGCTACTACTACTTGTGGACGTTCTAGTAAACGCATATTATATTCACCTAGCTCTGCGTTAATAACTTTATAATCTTCATAAGGATCACGACCATCTGTTGCTGACATATCAATTACGTGAACAATTACTTTAGTTCTTTCAATATGACGTAAAAATTGGTGTCCTAATCCTACACCTTGGCTTGCTCCTTCAATAAGTCCTGGTAAGTCTGCCATTACAAAACTACGGTGATCTTTTGTTTCTACTACACCTAAGTTCGGTGCTAATGTAGTAAAGTGATAATCAGCAATTTTTGGTTTTGCTTTTGAAGTTATTGATAGTAATGTTGATTTACCTACTGATGGGAATCCAACTAACCCAACATCAGCCATTAGTTTAAGCTCAAGTGTTAAGTTTCTTTCTTCTCCTGGTTCACCATTTTCAGCTATTTCTGGTGCTGGGTTTGAAGGTGTTGCGAAACGACAGTTTCCACGTCCTCCTCGTCCTCCACGAGCAACTATTACTTCTTGTTCATGTTCTACTAAGTCAGCTAGTACTTCACCAGTATCTGTATCACGAATAACAGTTCCAGGTGGTACTTTTAGATATAAATCTTTTGATTTTCTACCATGCATTCCTTTACTCATTCCGTTCTCACCATTTGGTGCAACGAATTTCTTTTGATAACGGTAGTCCATAAATGTTCTAAGACCTTCATCTACTATAAAGACAACATTAGCTCCACGTCCACCGTCTCCTCCAGCTGGTCCACCTTTTGGTACGTACTTCTCACGTCTAAACGCTACAAGACCGTTACCACCGTCACCAGATCTGACGAATATTTTTACCTCATCTAAAAACATATTAATCTCCTATTATAATTTTGTTTATATTTCTTCTTATTTTATTAGTATTATCATACTATTCCTATAGACATATCATGATTAATTATACCATAAAATCAGCTTTGATAATACTTATTTATAGCTTTTTACAAAAAAATATACGGCTGCATACACAGCCGTACTTTACTCCACAGGTAGGACTCGAACCTACGACCCTCTGATTAACAGTCAGATGCTACTACCAACTGAGCTACTGTGGAAAAATCCTTTATATAAAAAAATGGAGCGGGTGATGAGAATCGAACTCACAACATCAGTTTGGAAGACTGAGGTTTTACCACTAAACTACACCCGCATTTGTTATATTTATTTGCTACGTTATTTATTATATTATATATTTTACTCCTTGTCAATAACTTTTTTAACTTTTTTTTATAAACTAGAAATCGGGGCTAATTTCTTAACCTCGACTTCATATTATAACTCCATTTCCCTATAATAATTCGGAGTTAATTTTTCCCCTATTAATACCTTTTACACTTTTATTATACACCTGAGATAGTTTTTCTGCAATAGTTTATTCAAAATAACACAATTGTCATATTTTTATTAAATATAAAACCAATAATTACATGTTTAAAGTAAAAAAAACAAGGTGAAAAATCACCTTGTTTTTATTTTAATCAATTAAAATTATTTAACGATTGAAGTTACAACACCTGAACCTACAGTACGTCCACCTTCACGAATTGAGAAACGAGTTCCTTCTTCGATCGCGATTGGAGAAATAAGTTCTACGTTGATTGATACGTTATCCCCAGGCATTACCATTTCAGTACCTTCTGGTAAAGTAACTACACCAGTTACGTCAGTAGTACGGAAGTAGAATTGAGGACGGTAGTTTGTGAAGAATGGAGTGTGACGTCCACCTTCTTCTTTAGATAATACATACACGTCAGCTACGAATTGAGTGTGTGGAGTGATTGTTTTAGGAGCTGCTAAAACTTGTCCACGTTCGATATCTTCACGAGCAACACCACGTAATAATGCACCGATGTTATCTCCTGCTTCAGCGTAATCTAATAATTTACGGAACATTTCAACACCTGTTACAGTAGTTGAAGCTGGTTCTTCAGTTAATCCAACGATTTCTACTACGTCTCCAACTTTAACTTGTCCACGTTCAACACGTCCTGTAGCAACTGTACCACGTCCAGTGATTGAGAATACGTCCTCAACTGGCATCATGAATGGTTTAGCGTTGTCACGTTCTGGAGTTGGGATGTACTCGTCAACTGTTTCCATAAGTTCGATGATAGCTTTTTCAGCATCAGCGTCACCTTCAAGAGCTTTAAGAGCAGAACCTTTGATTACTGGTAGATCGTCTCCATCAAATCCGTATTCAGATAATAGTTCACGAACTTCCATTTCTACTAATTCTAATAACTCTTCGTCGTCAACCATGTCAGTTTTGTTTAAGAATACAACAATTTTAGGTACTCCAACGTTACGAGATAATAAGATGTGCTCACGAGTTTGAGCCATTGGTCCATCTGTGGCAGCGATTACTAAGATAGCTCCGTCCATTTGCGCAGCACCAGTGATCATGTTTTTAACATAGTCAGCGTGTCCTGGGCAGTCTACGTGTGCGTAGTGACGTTTTGGAGTTTCATACTCGATGTGAGAAGTGTTGATTGTGATACCACGTTCTCTTTCTTCTGGTGCGTTATCGATTGAAGCGTAGTCTTTAGCTTCCCCACCATAAGTTTTAGCTAATACAGTAGCGATAGCTGCTGTTAAAGTTGTTTTACCGTGGTCAACGTGACCAATTGTTCCGATGTTCGCATGTGTTTTACTACGGTCGAATTTTTCTTTTGCCATTTTAAAAATGTCTCCTTCAAATTAATAAAATTTATTTTTTAAAATCAGTCACATAGCAATCTATGATAACTATATTTTATAATGTTACAACAAAAATTGCAACTATAAAGAATAATTTTTAATTATCCTTTATTTTTTTTGATAATTTCTTCAGAAATTGATTTTGGTACTTCTTCGTAGTGGTCGAATACCATTGTGTAAGTACCACGTCCTTGAGTTGAAGAACGTAGAGAAGTTGCATATCCGAACATTTCAGATAGTGGTACTTGAGCACTTACTACTTGTGCGTTACCACGAGCTTCCATACCTTCAACACGTCCACGACGTGAAGTGATATCACCCATAATATCTCCTAGATACTCTTCAGGCATAACTACTTCAACTTTCATGATTGGTTCTAAGATTACTGGGTTACATTTTTTAGCAGCTTCTTTAAGAGCTAATGATGCAGCAACTTTGAACGCCATTTCAGATGAATCGACATCGTGGTATGATCCATCAAATAATTTAGCTTTAACGTCAATTAGTTCGTATCCAGCTAATACACCGTTTGCCATAGAATCTTTAAGTCCTGCTTCTACTGCTGGGATGTATTCACGAGGAACTACCCCACCAACGATAGCATTTTCGAACTCAAATCCACCACCTGGTTCATTTGGAGTGAACTCAATCCATACGTCCCCGTATTGTCCACGTCCACCAGATTGACGAGTGAATTTACCTTGTACTTGAGCTGGTTGTTTGAATGTTTCACGGTAAGATACCATTGGAGCACCTACTGTACATTCAACTTTGAATTCACGACGCATACGGTCAACGATAATATCTAAGTGAAGCTCACCCATACCAGCGATGATAACTTGTCCAGTTTCTTCGTCTGTTCCTGCACGGAATGTTGGGTCTTCTTCTTGTAGTTTTTGTAATGCTGTAGCCATTTTATCTTGGTCAGCTTTTGATTTTGGTTCAACTGAAAGTTGGATAACTGGTTCTGGGAATTCCATTGATTCTAAGACAACTTCGTTTTTCTCATCACAAAGTGTGTCCCCAGTTGTAGTATCTTTAAGACCAACAGCTGCAGCGATATCCCCAGCATATACTTCAGAGATTTCGTTACGAGTGTTAGCGTGCATTTGTAGGATACGTCCTACACGTTCACGTTTACCTTTAGTTGAGTTTTTAACGTATGATCCAGATGAAAGTATACCTGAGTATACACGGAAGAATGTAAGTTTCCCTACGAATGGGTCAGTCATAACTTTGAAAGCTAATGCTGCGAATGGTTCTTCGTCTGAAGAGTGTCTTTCTACTTCCTCATCAGTTGATGGATCAATACCTTTAATTGCTGGTACGTCTAATGGAGATGGTAGGTAATCTACTACAGCATCTAGCATTGGTTGTACCCCTTTATATTTGAATGCAGATCCACATACTACTGGGAAGAATTCTACTGATAAAGTAGCTTTACGAATAGCAGCTTTAAGCTCGTCTACTGTAATTTCTTCTCCACCTAAGTATTTTTCCATGAAGTCTTCATCGAATTCTGCAACAGCTTCGATTAATTTTTCACGGTATTCTTCTGCTTGATCTTGTAATTCCGCTGGAATTTCTTTTTCTACAAGATTTTCCCCTACGCTTCCTTCGTTGTAGATAGCTTTCATTTCAACAAGGTCAATAACACCTTCGAATTGATCTTCAGCTCCGATTGGAAGTTGGATTGGGTGTGCGTTTGCTTGTAATCTGTCATGGATTGTTCCTACAGAGTATAGGAAGTCTGCTCCTGTTTTATCCATTTTGTTAACGAATACGATACGAGGAACTCCATATGTAGTTGCTTGACGCCAAACAGTTTCTGTTTGAGGTTCAACACCTGATTGTGCATCAAGTACAGCAACTGATCCATCAAGTACACGAAGAGAACGTTCAACCTCAACAGTGAAGTCTACGTGTCCTGGTGTATCGATGATGTTGATTCTGTGTTTTTTCCACTCAGCAGTTGTTGCAGCAGATGTGATAGTGATACCACGTTCTTGTTCTTGTTCCATCCAGTCCATTTGAGAGTTACCATCGTGAGTATCTCCGATTTTGTGGATTTTCCCAGTGTAGAACAAAATACGCTCTGTTGCAGTAGTTTTACCTGCGTCGATGTGAGCCATGATACCGATATTACGAGTATCTTTTAAAGAAAATGCTCTAGTCATGAGTCAATTTTCTCCTTTCATATTTTTTAAAGTTTTTGAGTAATTTGTCTTCTATAGTGAAAAACTCAAGCTATAAAATAGCTTGATATTCACCTTATAATTACCAACGATAGTGAGCAAATGCTTTGTTAGCTTCAGCCATTTTGTGAGTATCTTCACGTTTCTTAACAGCTGAACCAGTGTTATTTGCTGCGTCTAAAATTTCATTAGCTAAACGTTGTTCCATAGTTTTTTCTCCTCTTAAACGAGAGTAGTTAACTAACCAACGAAGACCTAATGTAATTCTTCTTTCTGCACGTACTTCAACTGGTACTTGGTAGTTAGAACCACCAACACGACGAGCACGTACTTCAAGTACAGGCATAATGTTGTTTAATGCTTCTTCGAAAACTTCCATAGCATCACGTCCTGATTTTTCTTTGATGATATCAAATGAAGAATATAGGATTTTTTGAGCTGTACCGCGTTTTCCATCTAGCATTAATTTGTTAATCAATTTTGTAACTAATTTTGAGTTATAAATTGGATCTGGCAAAACATCACGTTTTGCAACTGGACCTTTACGTGGCATAATGTTGCCTCCTTTCACGAAATTCTTTTATCAAATTATTTTCTATTTATTATTTTTTCTCTTTTGGTCTTTTAGCACCGTATAGAGAACGTCCTTGTTTACGGTCGTTAACTCCTGCAGTATCTAAAGCTCCACGAATAATGTGGTAACGTACCCCTGGTAAGTCTTTTACACGTCCTCCACGAATAAGTACAACACTGTGTTCTTGTAGGTTGTGTCCGATACCTGGGATATATGCTGTTACTTCGATTTGGTTTGATAAACGAACACGTGCATATTTACGTAAAGCTGAGTTAGGTTTTTTAGGTGTCATAGTCCCAACACGAGTACAAACTCCTCTTTTTTGTGGAGAAGAAATGTTAGTTTCTTTCTTTCTCTTAGAGTTATACCCTTTGTTAAGAGCTGGTGAATCTGATTTTGATACTTTTGATTTACGAGGTTTACGAACTAATTGGTTAATAGTTGGCATTTCTATGGTTTCCTCCTTTCCTCGATAGTTTTATGAATCACTCATCCAGGTGGTTCATATTTTTAAAATAAATTTTAAGCCATAGCGGCTTTACACAGAGTGCTAAACACTCACGTATAAAATAATAACACTTTTATTTTTCATTGTCAAGTATTTTTTTGAATTTTTTTAAGATGTTTTATCCTTTATAATTCAACCTTCTTTTTTTACACATTGCCAGGTGTATCATCCTACTCTTTTTAATGTTTTACTACTATATAATTATACTTTTAATATACTTTTTTTAAAAAAATACTTAACTAACTTTAACATTAAATTAAGAACAATGTTAGAAAACAGCTAACATTGTTCTTTTATTTTTTACTATAAGTCTCTATTGTAATCTGTGTCTATATCACGATATGGTTGAATATCTTGAACATATTCTAAAACTCCTTCGAATTCACCTTGCTCATTTCTGACTGCAGCATACACAACATGAACAAATTTCCCGCGAGATTCTGAATTAAACCACATTTCATACTTATCTTTTTTACCATCACGCAAATTTTGCATTATTATTTTTACTTTTTCTAAATATTTTGGCGGATGACATAGTTCTACATTTCTACCTACTTGACTAGGCGTACGTTTAAATATCATATCTTGTTCTGGACAATGATCATTATAATATTGGAATATATCATCCTTATTAACAAAAGTGATTTCCATTGGTAGATGATTTAATATTAAATCTGCTTGATCTACAGATAAATATCCTTTACCAAATTTTTGAGGAGTAGTTCTATCTACTACTTTTTCTTCTTTTTTATTTGGTTTAAATGAGATAGTTATTTCACCTTCTGGTGTTGTAATAACCTTTTGCATTACACCTTCTTCAGTTATTTCTGTTTGACAAATTTCTTCTACAGGATCTTCAAAACTTTCTCTCTTAGGAACCCATTCTTCAGTTGGTGTAATAATTGCATATCCATAAGCATCACTTTCTTTTGCGATGGTTAACCAGTCATCTTGATTAAATGTTTCTAATAGAATCATAAGTAAAATTGATTCTTCTTTAAAAATCATTTCCTCAAATTCTTTAACAAATTTTTCAAATTTTTCTTTTACTACTTCTATATCACTATTAGGTAGTTTATGAGCTTCATGTAGAGCATCACTGAATAAGTCTCTTATTTGATCATCTACACCCCACATTACTTTCGGCGGTGCATCATGACCATAACGCTCCATAATAGGGAACATTAACTCTTCTTTTCTCTTATAATGAATATCAAACTGCCCTAACAGAGCCAACTGACGTCCAAGACCTTTTATCACTACTTCTTGAGATGGTGTATTTTCAACATTTTTATAGTTATCTAGTATACGTCTTACTCGAATAATAGCCGCTCTTAGTGCTAGGTTTTCTTGTTTAAATACTTGCACAGGATGGCCTGGATGTTCACTATCTTCTACTTCTACTGTTTTAATAGCACCTTTAAATAGATTCGCATGAACATTACATAATTTCATAACATCTTCAAATGTTACACCAGAATCAGAATTCATAAGTTCATGTTCCATTAAACTTATTTCTATAGCTGATACACCTGTAAAATGTTCATTGAATTCATCTTGTACAGAGTCCGCACTTGCTCCATTATGTAATCTTAATAAAATATCTTTTAAAACTTCAATTCTTGTTTTTGTCATTAGTTTAATCCTACTACTTCATATCCATTAGCTTCTAACGTAGCAACTATATCTTCTATTTTTATACCAGCTAACTTAGAACCCATTTTTAATGAAGTCTTTCTTCCTAGAGTATTTCTCATTATTGGATTAGCTAATGGTTTAAATCCTAAATCTACTAAAATATCTAAAACTTCTGGGTGTTTATCTACAACTTCAGCTACTGGAACTGTTACATCAATAATATTATCCATTTTCTATACCTCACTACCTTATAATATTATTTAATTATAACATATGTGAAAGTGATAGTCATTATTTTTGTGAATATAAAAAGCACGTAATATAAACCTTACGTGCTTTTTAGTATATTATAAGTTATTTCTCCATTCAAGAAGTTTCTCTACATCTTCTTGTTTAATATAATTACTTGCTACCGCTTCTTCAATTAAGAAATTATAGTTAGTTAATGTGTGGTATTCTACTTTATCCGCTGCAAAAGCATCTTGTGCTTTTTTAAGTTCGTAACTAAATATTGCTACTACTCCTAGTACTACTGCACCTGCTTCTTCTAGTGCTTTAGCTACTTTTAACGAAGATAATCCTGTAGAAATTAAGTCTTCAATTATAACTACTTTTTGCCCTTCTAATAGTCTTCCTTCAATTTGGTTAGTTTTCCCGTGTTTTTTTGCTGAGTCTCTAACATAAATCATAGGTAAATCTAACACTTCACTTACCCATGCAGCATGAGGGATACCTGCTGTTGCTGTCCCCGCTACTACTTCTACTTCTGGAAAATTCTTTTTAATTACTTCACTTAATCCTGCTGCAATTTCTCTTCTAATTTTTGGATAAGACATTGTTATTCGATTATCACAGTAAATTGGTGATTTAATACCTGAAGTCCATGTGAAATAATCATTTGGTCTTAATGCAACTGCTTCTATTTCTAGTAAGTTTTTAGCTATTTTTCTTTCTAAAGTCATTTTAATACTCCTTATCTTCGATATTTTATTACTTAATAAATTGTTCTTTAATTAGATTATAAACTTCTCTTGGGTTTTTAGCTTTTGTGATTGAACGGCCTACTACTATATGTGTACTTCCTTCACTTGCTGCAACAGTTGGTGTTGCAACACGTTTTTGATCTCCTACTTCATCAGTTTCTAGACGTATACCAGGAGTTACTTTTAAGAAATCCTCACCACAGTTTTCACTAATGATTCTAGCTTCCCAAACTGATGAAACAACTCCTTCAAGTCCTGCTTTTTTAGCAAGCTTTGCGTAATTTATTACACTTTCTTCTAATGAAGCTGCCACTAATTGCTCTTCTTTCATCGCTTCTTCAGATGTTGATGTAAGCTGAGTTATTGCTATTACATTCGTATCAGGACTTCCACCTTCTACCATTCCTCTTTTAGCTGCAGCTAACATCTCATATCCTCCTGCACCATGTACAGTTAGAATATCTACTTTGAATTGTGCTAATCCTTTTGTAGCTCCGTAGACTGTATTTGGAATATCATGTAGTTTTAAGTCTAAAAATACTTTATGCCCTAATTCTTTTATTTTTTCAAGAACTACTGGACCATTTTGTAAATATAATTCCATCCCAACTTTAACGAATAGTTTTTCATCATCAAACTTATCTAAAAAATTTAGTGTATCCACTAATGTTGGAAAATCTAATGCAATAATTACGTCTTTTTTCATCAATTTGTCTCCTTTAATATAGTTTTATTATTTGTAAGCTCGTCCTCTTATATCAAGTATATGCTCGACTCCTAGTTCATCAAGAGCACTTTCAAGTTTGTTTATAATTTTTGGACAAGCATATGGATCAGCAAAGTTTGCAGTACCTACAGCTACTGCGCTTGCACCTGCTGAGATAAAGTCAATAACATCCCACTCATCCATTACTCCACCCATTCCTATAATAGGAATGTTTACAGCTTGAGATACTTGATATACCATTCTAATAGCAACTGGTTTTACTGCAGGTCCTGATAAACCTCCTGTTACATTAGCTATTATTGGTTTCCCAGTTTTTCTATCTAGTCTAACACCTACTAATGTATTTATCATAGTAATACCATCAGCTCCACCTTCTTCTACTGCTTTAGCCATAGACACTATGTCCGTTACATTAGGAGATAGTTTTACATATACTGGTACACTAGATACTTCCTTAACTTTTTTTGTAAGGTTTTTTGCTGTTTCTGGATCTGTACCAAATTGAATACCACCATGTTTAACATTTGGACAAGAAATATTTAGTTCTAAAGCACAAACATTTGGTGCTTTACTAATGTGCTCAGCTACATAAACATAATCATCTATTTCACTTCCAGCTACATTAGCAATTATTGGAACATCATATTTTTCTAATTCTTTTAATTTTGTTTCCATTATTTCATGTACTCCAGGATTTTGTAATCCTATTGCATTTAGCATCCCGCTAGATGTTTCAGCAACACGTGGTGTAGGATTTCCAAATCGAGGTTCTTTTGTTGCAGCTTTTATCATTATCGCTCCAAGTTGACTTAAATCATAAAAATTAGCATATTCTAAGCCAAATGCGAAACAACCTGATGCTGGCATTAGTGGATTTTTTAAATCTAATCCGGGTAATTTTACTCGTAATCTTTCGCTCATATTTCCTCCTATAATGCTATTTCTGTTGATTCATATACTGGCCCGTCATAACAAACACGTGAAATACTTCCATCTTGTTTTTCACAGACACATGCATAACAAGCTCCAACACCGCAAGCCATTCTTTCTTCTAAAGAAATATATCCTATTTTTTCTTCATCCATTGTTGTTAATGCTTTAAGCATTGCAAATGGCCCACAACTAAAATATTTATCATACGCAATATCATATTTCTTTATAACATCTGTTACAAATCCTTTTTCTCCATATGTACCATCCGCTGTTGCCACATATGTTGTCCCTAATTCAGAAAACTTATCTTCATAAAATACATCTTTTTCGTTATTGAAACCTAAAATATGTATTGTTTTAATTCCTTCATTTTTAAACTGCTTAGCTAATTCATATAATGGTGGGACACCTATTCCCCCACCAACTAGTAATGCAGTTTGACCTTCCTTTAGTGTATAAACATCATAACCTTTTCCTAGTGGACCTAAGACATCCACTTCTTCACCTTTTTTCAACTGTGAAATTTTCTTTGTTCCAGCTCCATCTGCTCTATAGACCATAACAAAAGTATTTTTTTCTTTATTAATTTCACAAATTGAAATAGGTCTTCTTAATAAAAATTCATAACTATTACTTACCTTTATATTGACGAATTGCCCTGGTGTATTCATTTCTTTAACTATATCACCTTGCAATTCTATTCTAAAAATTTTATCCGCAATTTGTTCATTACTTACTACTGTCGTTAAATAAGTATCCATCAACCCACTCCTTTTTCTAAAAAAGGGAGTCACTTAAAAATATAATTGTTAACATCAATTTTCAAGATTCTCCCTAAATATTTTTACTAACCTTAATCTAAGTAGTTTTTTAATTACTGATAACTTCTAACCTTTTCTATCTTTATTTTGTTAAAGTATTAATCCCAATTGATTTTTGAACCTTCATCTTTTAATACTTTATATAATTTATCTTCATTTTCAATTAAATCGTTAATGATATTTTTTAGCTTTTCTGCCTTTTCTTCATTTTCTAAAGTATTATCATAGTATACTGTAATAATTCCCGCTTCTGGATCCATCTCTAACCCTTCTAACACTTCAGGAGAATTTTTCTCTAAATAATAATTTAAAAATGCTTCCCAGTTATATCCATTCATATATGCTTTATCATATATTTCATTCATCTTTTCACCAATTTCAAATGGCTTATCGTGTTCTATATAAAAAGTTAGATTTATTATCTTTCCATATTTTAAAATTTTTACGTAATCCATACTTAACTCCTAAAGCGGTAAAATATTGAATGAAATTGATTCTAATACTTTTAGTAATGCATCTGCAGTATCTAATGATGTTAAACATACAATCTCTTGTTCACTTGCCACACGACGAATTTTGAATCCATCTTTTGTAACATCTTTATCTTTTGATGTTGTGTTGATTACTACATCTACATCTCCTTTATAGATTGCATCTAACACACTATAATCGCTTTGATTAATTTTTCCTACAGCAGTTACTCTTAATCCATTATTTTCTAAGAATTTAGCTGTTCCTTCTGTCGCAAGTAGATTATATCCGATATCAGAGAATCGTTTAGCTATGTTTAGAGCTTCTTCTTTATCATCATCACTGATAGTAAATAAGATGTTTCCTTGATCACTTACTTTGATTCCAGCTGCTAATAATCCTTTATATAGAGATTTTTCTAGTGTAACATCACTTCCCATTACTTCACCTGTTGATTTCATCTCAGGTCCTAATGTAGTATCTACATCTTTAAGTTTTTGGAAACTGAATACTGGAACTTTTGTATAAACATTTTTACTTTCTGGTAGAAGACCTGTTTCATACCCTTTTGATTTTAGAGTTTCTCCTATTATTGCTCCTGCAGCAAGTTTCGCCATAGGCACTCCTGTAATTTTACTTAAGAATGGTACTGTACGTGAGCTTCGTGGGTTTACCTCAAGTACGAATACTTCTCCTTTACTAATTACATATTGGATATTTAGTAATCCAACAATGTTTAATCCTTTTGCTAGTTTAATCGTATATTCTATTAATTTTTCTCTTTCACCTTCAGTTAGTGTTTGAGGTGGGTATACCGCGATTGAGTCCCCTGAGTGTACCCCAGCTCTTTCAATATGTTCCATAATACCTGGTATAATTACTGTTTCTCCATCACTAATTGCATCAACCTCTATTTCTCTACCAATTAGATAACGGTCTGTTAATACAGGGTGCTCTGGTGTAAGTTTAACGGCTGTTTTCATATAACGACGTAGTTCTGATTCCTCGTAAACTATTTCCATCGCGCGTCCACCAAGTACGTATGATGGTCTAACTAATACTGGGTAACCAATTTCTTTTGCATTTTGAACCGCAGTTTCAACATCAAATGCAGTTTTTCCTAATGGTTGAGGAATATCTAATTTGCGAAGTAATTCTTCAAATTTATCTCTATCTTCCGCATTATCAATTTCTTCTAATGCAGTACCTAGAATTTTCACTCCATATTTTTCTAATTTATCTGCCAAGTTAATTGCAGTTTGACCACCGAATTGAACAACTACTCCAATTGGATTTTCATGGTTTATAATTGCCATTACATCTTCTTGAGTAAGTGGTTCGAAGTAAAGTTTATCTGAAATAGTGAAGTCTGTAGATACTGTTTCTGGGTTATTATTTACTATAATAGCTTCATATCCTGCATCTTTAATAGCCATTACTGCATGTACTGTTGCGTAGTCGAACTCTACCCCTTGTCCAATTCTAATTGGTCCTGACCCAAGTACAATAATTTTTTTCTTATCACTAACGATTGACTCTTGTTCTTGTTCATAACTTGAGTAGAAGTATGGTGTTTCAGAAACAAACTCTGCAGCACATGTATCTACCATTTTGAATACTGGTACAATATTATTTTCTTGACGAAGTTTATAAATTTCTTCTTCTGTAGTATTCCATCTATGTGCAATTACTTTATCAGAGAAACCATATTTTTTAGCGTATTCTAATAGGTCTGTATTCCCTACATTTTCTTTTAATTCATGCTCAATATCAATAATATTTTGCATTTTTTCTAAGAAGAACATATCAATTTTAGTTATATCGTGGATATCTTGTGTACTTTGTCCACGTCTTAAAGCTTCTCCGATAAAGAATAATCTCTCATCTCCAGCTTGTTTTACTTTATCTAATATTTCATCTAATGTGAAGTCATCACCATTTGGTAATCCTAAGTGGTGCACACCATATTCTAGAGAACGAATAGCTTTTAGTAAACTTTCTTCATAAGTTCTACCCATCGCCATAACTTCACCAGTCGCTTTCATTTGAGTTCCTAATTTTCTATCAGCATTCTCAAATTTATCAAATGGGAATCTTGGAATTTTACTTACTACATAGTCTAATGTTGGCTCGAAGCAAGCGTAAGAATTTTTAGTAACTGGGTTTATAATTTCATCAAGTGTTAATCCTACCGCAATTTTTGCCGCTATTTTCGCTATTGGGTAACCTGTAGCTTTTGAAGCTAGAGCTGATGAACGAGAAACCCTTGGGTTTACTTCGATAATGTAGTATTTAAATGATTCTGGATCAAGTGCAAGTTGTACGTTACATCCACCTTCGATTTTTAGTGCACGAATAATTTTTAAAGATACATCACGTAACATGTGGTATTCTCTGTCTGTTAATGTTTGTGACGGAGCTACTACTACTGAGTCCCCTGTATGAATACCAACTGGGTCAATATTTTCCATATTACATACAACTATCGCTGTATCATTTGAGTCGCGCATTACTTCATATTCAATTTCTTTAAATCCTGCGATTGATTTTTCTAATAGACATTGAGTTACTGGTGAATAGTGTAGTCCACTACTTACGATTTCTTCTAAATCTTTATCGTTATAACAGATTCCTCCACCTGTTCCTCCCATTGTAAATGCTGGACGAACAATTACTGGATACCCAATTTCACGAACGAACTCATAAGCTTCTTTAACTGTTGTGATAATATCAGATTCAGGTACTGGTTCATTAAGTTCATTCATAAGATTTCTAAATAATTCTCTGTCTTCTGCTTGTTCAATTGAACTTAATTTAGTTCCTAATAGTTCTACCCCATATCTGTCTAATACACCACTTTTATGAAGTTCTACAGCAAGGTTAAGTCCTACTTGTCCTCCTAATGTTGGCAATAGTGCATCTGGTCTTTCTTTGCGGATAACTTTACTAACGAACTCTAAAGTAAGAGGCTCCATATATACTTTATCTGCAATTTCTTTATCAGTCATAATAGTCGCTGGATTTGAGTTTACTAATATTACTTCATATCCTTCTTCTCTTAATGAAAGACATGCTTGTGTCCCAGCATAGTCAAATTCTGCAGCTTGACCTATTGTAATTGGTCCAGAACCAATTACTAAAATAGTTTTTATATCATTACGTTTTGGCATTGTTATTCTCCTTATTATCTTAGTGCTAAACTTTTATACTTATCTATTTACTATTATTTTTTCTTACTTTCTTTGAAAGTTTTCATATTATCTATAAATTGGTCAAATAGATAGTTAGGATCATGTGGCCCTGGTGATGCTTCTGGGTGATATTGAACTGTGAAGACTGGATATTTTTTATGTCTTACACCTTCACAAGTTTTATCATTTACTGATAAATGAGTAAGTTCTAAGTCTGTGTCTTTTAACGATTCTATATCAACACTATAACCATGGTTTTGTGATGTTATATCAACTTTTCCTGTTAATAGATTTTTAACTGGGTGGTTAGCTCCGCGGTGTCCAAATTTTAATTTATAAGTTTTTGCACCTGATGCTAAAGAAATAAGTTGGTGTCCCATGCAAATTCCAAAAATCGGAATTTTCGGTATTACTTCTTTAAGCATTTCAATTGTTTCTGGAACATCCACTGGGTCCCCTGGTCCATTACTTAACATAATTCCATCTGGATTTAGTCGGAAGATTTCTGCTGCTGTTACATTATGAGGAACTACTACGATATCACAGTTTCTTTCATTTAATTCTCTTAATATACCTGATTTCATACCTAAATCTACTAGAACTACTCTATATCCGCTTCCTGATGATAAGAAAGCTTTTTGTGTAGAAACTTGTTCTATTTGGTTAGTTGGTAATGTTGTATTTCTTAATTTTTCTAACTCTTCTTCTGGATCCATACAAAGGTCTGTTATTATCCCTTTTACTGTACCGTGTTCTCTAATTTTTCTAGTTAGACTACGAGTATCTATACCTGAGATACCAGGGATATTTAGTTCTTTTAGTACTTCATCTAAACTATATTCAGTTCTAAAGTTTGATGGTTTGTGACATACTTCTCTTACTACTAATCCTTTAATACTTGGATTAATTGTTTCAAAGTCATCTCTATTGATTCCGTAGTTTCCTATTAATGGATAAGTAAATGTAACTATTTGACCATTATATGATGGATCTGACAATGTTTCTTGATATCCTGTCATACCAGTATTGAAAACTACTTCTCCTGTCATTGGTGTATTAGCTCCAAAACCATAACCTTTATAAACCGTTCCGTCTTCTAAAATTAGCTGTCTATCGTAACTATACATAGCTTCTCTCACTTTCTTTGTTTTTTATATTAAAAATTTTTCTTATATATCAAATACTTCTGAATCTTTATAAGCTACTTTACCTTCACTTAATGTTAAAACTGGTATACCGTAGATTTCTTCTCCAACATATGGAGTATTTCTTCCTTTTGATAAGAATTTTTCTGGGTCAATTTTTAATGATTTTTCTAAATCAATTACTACTAAATCTGCATATCCATTTTCTTCTAATCTACCATATGGAAGGTCAAATGTATCTGCAACTTTTTCAGTCATTAGTTTTACTAGTAAGTCTAATGAGAATACTCCAGTTTTTACAAATTTTGTATAAAGTTGGCTAAATGCTGTTTCACTACCAACAATACCAAAAGCTGCTTTTCTCATCGATAAATCTTTTTCATGAGTTGCGTGTGGTGCGTGGTCTGTTGCGATAACATCGATTGTTCCATCTAATAATCCTGCGATTAAAGCATTTCTATCTTCTCTTGCACGTAAAGGTGGATTCATTTTCCACATTCCGTTATCTTCAGGAATATCCATTTCATCACTTATTAAGTGATGCGGACAAACTTCACAAGTTACCTTAATTCCTGCTGCTTTCGCTTCTCTTACTACACGTACTGACTCTTTAGTTGATACGTGACAAACATGGTAATGACATCCTGCTGCTTCAGCTAATAGCACATCTCGAGCGATTTGTACTGATTCACAAACTGATGGAATACCTGGTAAATCTAGTTCACGACTTCTACGACCGCAGTGCATACAACCACCACGTATTAGTGAATTATCTTCACAGTGTGCAACAATCGCTTTATTTAGTTTTGCTGCTACCATCATAGATTCAAACATCATATTTGCATCTTGTACACCACGACCATCGTCACTAAAGGCAAATACATGGTCAGCTAATTCTTCGAACTCAGCATAATCTTTTCCAAGTTCTCCTTTTGTGATTGCTCCAAAAGGAATCGCACGAATTACTGAATCTTTTTCGATTATATCTAATTGTAATTTTAAGTTCTCATAGTTATCTGGTACTGGATCTAAGTTAGGCATTGGCATTGCAGTAGTAAATCCACCACGTGCTGCTGCTCTAGATGCGTGGTAAATATTTTCTTTATATTCGAATCCTGGTTCTCTCCAGTGAACGTGAACATCTATAAATCCAGGAGAAACAAATTTCCCTTCTAAATCTAGTACTTTTGCTTCTGAATTTTCTATTTCCTCGGCAATTTTTACTATTTTTTCATCTTTTATTAAAATATCTTTATTTACTAAAACACCATTTTCTAAGATTTTTCCATTTTTTAAAAGTAACATATTGTTCTCCTTTTATTATAAATTATTGTCTTTTATTATTTTTTCTATCATTGCTTGTCTCATAAACATTCCATTTTTCATCTGTTCAAAAATTACAGATTTTGGTGCCTCTACTAAATGAGAAGCAATTTCCATATCTCTATTTACTGGGGCTGGATGCATCACTATAGCTTTTTCTTTTAACTTATCATATCTTCCTTGTGTTAAACCAAAGTTCTTGTGATACTCTTCTTTAGATAAGCCCATTTTTGAATCATGTCTTTCATGTTGGACACGTAGCAACATACAAACATCTACTTCTCCGATAACTTCATCAAAATCAACTACTTCTCCTAAAGTTTCATCTTTAAAGATATCTGGACAAACAAATCTAACTTTAGCACCTAATCTTGTAAGCATATTGTAGTTACTTCTCGCAACTCGAGAATTTTTTATATCACCTGCAATTATAATGTTAAGATTTTCAAATGTACCAAATTGTTCATACATTGTCATTAAATCTAATAAGCATTGGCTTGGGTGTTCTCCGCTACCGTCTCCCCCACTAATTATTGGTATATTTAAATTTGTTAATTCATTGTAATAAGCATCTTGACTATGGCGAATAACTAGTATGTTACAACCTATCATCTCTAAAGTTTTACAAGTATCATAAAGTGTTTCACCTTTATTTACAGATGATGTAGATGCATCAAAATTTATTACATTCAATCTATGTTTATGTTCAGCTACTTCAAAACTATGTTTTGTTCTAGTTGAATTTTCAAAAAATAAGTTTGATACGTATAAGTCTTCTCTTGGAGATACTTGTTTACCATTTTTTAATTCTAAACCACGTTTTATTAAACTAAAAACTTCCTCATTTGTTAAATCAGACATTTTTACTATGTTTTTCATAGTTATTCCTCCATAATTTCATAAAAAAATACCTTGCAGCAAGACTACAAGGTATGACTTATCATCAATTATTAAATCTAAATTATTATATTTTTGAAAATAGCTACAACAAAGCATAGCTATACTCATAAAGTATATACTCTAAATTTAATCCCTTGTTAGCCTCTCTGGACTAGCTTAAAAAGATTTATATTTAAATTAGTAATATCTCATCATTTTCATCTACTTCTTTTAGATAAACTTTTACATTTTCACTACGTGAAGTAGGTATATTTTTCCCAATATGATCTGCTCGTATTGGTAATTCTCTATGACCACGATCAATCAATATCGCTAATCTAATAGCTTTTGGACGACTAACATCCATAATCGCATCAATCGCAGCACGTACAGTTCTTCCAGTGTACAACACGTCATCAACTATAATGACAACTTTATTTGTTAAGTCAAGTTTAAACTTAGATGTATTAATCTCAGGTTCATTGCTTCTTTTTTCTAAATCATCACGATAAAATTTAATATCTAATACCTCAACTGGTATATTAATATTTTCTAATTCACCGATTTTTTTCTTTAATCTTTTAGCTATGTGGATACCTCTAGTTTTAACACCAACTAAAACTATCTCTTCTAATTTATTTTGTTCGATAATTTCATTAGCTATTCTTGTTATCATTCTAGAAATCATAACTTCATCAAAAAGAACTCGTTTTTTCATACTTCACCTCAAAAAAAATAACCTACTCTATTGAGCAGGACAGCATGTTTAAACTTGGTATATTCATTACAACAAATTAATCTTCGCTGACCTCTCTGGATCACATTAAAGATATGTTACTTAAATTATTAATAGTATATACTATATAGTTATATTTGTCAAATGTTAAACGGATTATTGGTAATAATTTACTTTACCAATAATCCAACTACTATTTACTCAAATTTTAGTAAATCTTTATTTGTAATGTTTATAACCTTAGTTGCAATATTATCAATAAAATCCATGTCGTGACTTACCATGATTAATATACCAGGATATTTTTTTAATACCTTCTCTATAGCCTCTATTGCAACAATATCCAAAAAATTAGTTATTTCATCTAATAACAATACATCTGTTTTTCTAAAAAGCAAACTTACTAAATAAAGTTTAACTTTTTCCCCTTTACTTAAGACTTCTATTTTTTTATTAATATCGTCAGCTCTAAAATTTAGTAAAGCTAAAATATTTCTCAGTTCTATATCATCTAGTGTAGTGCATTCTTTCACAAATTCAAACAAGGTTTTCTCTTCTTCAAAAATATCAAAGTTATTTTGTTCAAAATATGCTACTTGTAAAGAACTAGGAATAGACTCCTTCACATAATTTAGAAAAGTGGTTTTTCCTGAACCATTTTTTCCCTTAATTAAAACTTTATCGCCACTACTAAATGTTAACCTAGGTGATGACCAAAGAAATTTTCCGTCAATTTCACACTTCTTCTCATCTATGTAAAAACTCTTTTTATGACTTTCCTTGAAAATTTCCAGAAACTTAATATCATATTTTTCTTTTAACGGCTTTGGTTTTAAATTATTTTGTAGCTTATCTTCTTGTTTTGATATTTTCTTCTGTAACTTCTTTTTGTTTTGGGAAATTTTTGTTTTTACACCTATGATCCTATAGTCTGATTCACTCATATTCTTTGGTTTACCAGATTTTCTCCCCTGTTCTTCTTTCATTTCTTGGATACTTTTCTTTATTTTCTTTGTTTCTTTTTTGTACTTTTGCAATTCTGATTCATATTTAGTCATCTCAATTTCTTCTTGAAATTTATACTCATGATAATTCCCATTAAACTCTCTTACACTATTGTTTTCAATTATCCATAACTTAGTACAAACACTATTTAAAAAATTTCTATCGTGACTAGCTATACAAAAGGTTGCTGGAGTTCTTTTTATAAGATTAGCTATTTTACTTGCATTATTATAATCTAAATATGTCGAAGGTTCGTCTAGTAAGTACAACTCAACATTTGACAATAAACTCTCCCTAATCTTATCTACAACAATTTCTCCACCACTTTTTCTATGATGAGAATTTTCTCCAAATTCTAAAAACTCTGATGAAATATTATTTTCACCTTTAATTAAATTGTTTATATATTTTAACAGAGTTGTCTTGCCTGAACCATTTTTTCCTATTAATCCAATAATATCACCAGTATTTATACTTAATTTCTCTATTTTAAATAATGTCTTCCCTTGTTTTTCAAATTCTATATTCTCTATATTTAATATATGCATACATTAACTCCTTTGTTAATAAATTCTATCTATTAATTTAATGTATTCACTCTCCCTCCTCCATACAGAGTGTTACCAGTATCTATTTAGTCATATTATATCAAAAATAAAAATATTTGAAAGCAATTTCTTTAACAATTTTCTATTTATTATATTTTTTATGGTATAATATAGTTTATTAATTGTACTCATAAATATGGAGGACTTATGATAGAAAATTTGATAAAAAATGAACTGAAAACTTATTATCCAGAAATGATAAAACTTCGTCGTTATATGCATATGCATCCCGAAGTTTCATTTAATGAAAAGAATACTGCTGAATTTATTAAAAATTACTTATTAGAAATTGGTATTAAAGATATAAAAACAAATATAGGTTTACATGGTATTGTTGCACGAATTAAAGGACAAGATTCATCTAAAACAATTGCTTTTAGAGCTGATTTTGATGCATTGTCAATTAATGATATGAAAGATACAGAATACAAGTCAACAGTACCTAATGTTATGCATGCCTGTGGTCACGATGGCCATACTACAGCTTTACTTGCAACTTGTAAAGTTTTAATGGATAACCTAGATAAACTACCTCATGATGTTGTAGCTATTTTCCAATACGGTGAAGAGCAAGCTCCAGGCGGTGCTAAACCAATGATTGATGCTGGATGTTTGGATAACGTCGATGCAATATTTGGAGCTCACCTTTGGACTCCACTACCTCTTGGAACTTTAGGTTACAGCTATAACGAACTTTGTGCGGCTGCGGATAGATTCGAAGTGAAAATATCCTCAAAAGAAAATGCCAACTTAATTGCTGCTGAATTCGTTAGTATGACTCAACAAATAGTTTCTCGTTTTTCTAAACCTAGAGAAACACTAGTTATAACTTTAGGAAAATTAGAAAGCACATGTAATGAAGCTAGTATTACAGGTACAATAAGACATTTCAATAAGGAACTTCATAAGCTTGTTTTAGATAAAATACAGAAACTATGCTTATCTTTAGAAGATGAAAACACAGAAACAAAAATTGATTTTATTTACTACGGTGGTTACCCTCCTCTAATTAATCATAAAAAAGGAACAGAAGAGTTATTATCTTATGTACCAAAAATCCTTCCACAATTAAACTTAAAAGAGGTTGAACCGCTAATGATTGGTGAAGATTTCGCATATTACTTAGAAAATGTTCCAGGGGCTTTCTTCTTAATTGGTGCAGGAAATGATACTTTTGCGAAATATCCTCATCATCACCCCAATTTTGATTTTGAAGAAGAAGTGATGAAACATACAGCTTCTATATTTTTATCACTAGCTTTTAACTCTAATAAAGTTATTACTAACTTAAAGGAGGAACAATAATATGAAACAATATAAGCTATTAATTTTCGGTAAAGGCGGTCATGGAGCTGAACCTCATATGGCTATTGACTCTACTATTATAGCTAGTGAGTTTGTTAGAAAATCATTAAAATATAAGAATATAGAAATAGTTTCAGTAAAAAGCGGCGATGCATTTAATGTTATTTCTGGTAAAGCTGAGATAGTTCTAAAAACAGATGATGTTAAAGTAGTAAACAAACTAGTTTCCTCTCTTTTAATTTATTATGGAGAAAGTACTAGTTATAAAATTGAAGAAATATAAAAAACAAACGAGGTAATTATTATTTTACCTCGTTTACTCTTTATTTATAGTCATCTACATCAAACAATTTATCCTTGTAAATATAATCTATTTCTTCTTCTCTAATTTCACGAACTACTTTACATGGATTACCTGCAGCTACAACATTAGCTGGGATATCTTTAACGACTACACTACCAGCTCCTATCACTGAATTCTCTCCTATTGTTACACCTGGGGTAACTACTACATTTCCACCTAACCAAACATTGTCACCTATTGTAATTGGTAATCCATATTCATATCCAGAATTTCTACTAACTGGATGGATTGGGTGACCTGCTGTATATAAACTCACATTTGGACCAAACATAACATTATCACCTATTTTTACAGGTGCTATATCTAATATTACTAAATTATAATTTGAAAAGAAATATTCACCTATACTTATATTAAACCCATAGTCACAATAAAATGGTGATTGAATAGATAGTTTTTCACCAGTCTTAGCGAAAAAGCCTTTTATCATATTCATTCTTTCTTCACGTTCTAAAGGAGAAATATTATTATATTTAAAACAAAAATCTCTTCCTTTTAATAGTGCATCTCTTAATTCAGGACTTGATTTATATGGCAACCCTGCTATCATTCTTTCTTTTTGATTCATATAATAATACAACCTCCATTTTTTATTTCTTATTATAACATAAAAATAAACTCAGAAATATTATTTTCTAAGTTTATCTTTTTAGGTTTATTAATTAACATTATAATCTAAATCTTTTAAATCTCTTTTTCCTGTAGTATCTTCATTTAAAAATTCAAATTGTCTTAATCCTTTTATTGAAGCTACTAATGAAGTTGGGAATGATACTATTGCTTGATTTATTATTCTAACGTTACTATTAACTATACGTTTTGATGCTGCTAAATCTTCATTTTCTTCAGCGATTTCTCTTTGTAAGTTTTCAAATTGTTTAGAAGAAAATAGTTCTGGATAACTTTCTCCAACTGCTTTAATTTGTGTTAATACATCGTTTTGGTTAGCTAAAACTTGGTTTGTTTCTTGAATTGAACCACCTTGACGTAATGCAACAAGCTCTGTAAATACTTTTTCCTCATGTTTAGCATATGATTTAGCTACTTTTAACATTTCAGAAATTGTATCATATCTTTTTACTAAAATAATATCAATATTTTTTTTAGATTCTTCTATTGAAACTTGATATCTATTTAACTGGTTACTTTGGTTAATAAACCAAAGAGCTATTAATACTACTATAACTATTACTATAATTCCAATTGTCATTTTCTTTCTCCTTTATTGATTATTCTTGTATTTGAAATATTTTTGTGAAGTTTCTTATATAATCTACAGCCATTCTAAGTTTTTTGTACTCTTCTACCATAGATAATTGTTTTATCTGATCAAATGATGTAGGTGGCATAAATAGAAAATACTTAGTATTTAAAGAAATATAAAGCCTATCATTATTAACAAACATACTTACGGCATTTTGTGATATATTATTATCAAACCATTCTAGAACCCTAGGACTTAAGAATTTTCTCGCTGATAGTTCATCTGTACAATAGATATTATAATTCTCATTATGATTTATATCTTCAGTATCTATTTTCACTTCACCCTGCAATAAATTTGGATAATTATGTTGTACCTCTCTTTTTAAGAAGAAAGATTTTTTAGTAGGTACTACTCTTATATAACCATTTAGATTGCTTGCTACACGTAATGAGAAGACTTGTCCATCGAAGTCAGTAACATCTACCGTATATGTTTCAGTCGAAGACCCTACTGTTCTTGTTCTAGTTTCTTGGTGATAAGAATGTAAATTACATACTGTTAAATCACTAGCATCATTAAAAGCTAATAAGCAAAATTGATTATAAATTTTTGAATTAGGTGTAGAAAATTTTAGTATATCTATCGGATATCCACCATGATAATTTAAAGATGCATTTGGAAAAATTTCCTTAAGTACAGGATCTAAAAAATCTTCTGTAAAGATTTCTTCATTAGTACGTTGTTTTCCATTAAATAATTGCTTTCTTTTTTTTGATTGAGGGAGATAAACAAAAAAATAGAGTAAAGCTACAGCTATAGCTCCATATACTTTAAATTGTACAATAATAAAAATTGCAAAAAATGCTACTATAGGAAGTGCTCTCTTCCAAAATAAATTATTACTCATTTGATTACGCAATAAGTTTAACCTATCTTGATACTCTTTCGTATTTTCTATAGCTCTTATTCTCTCTATCTCACGGTCAAAATCTCTATTATTATCCATAAGATTCACTCCTTATTAATCCCTATAACTATTGTACAAAAATAAAAATTGATTATCAAGCAAAAACCGAAACAATACCAAAAATAACAAATATTATTACAAATAAATTCTATCACTAATATATCAACATTTATACCATTAACTTCAACTTACTTCCAAGTTTAAAAAATAAAAAGAACAAGCGTATAATTTTCACTTGTTCTTTTTTTCGTCTTACTTATTTATCCAAAATTTCTGAAACTCTTATTTTTAATTTTGGCACTACATTTTCTAAAAACCACGGGTTTTTGTTTTGCCATCTAAAATTTAGTGGTGATGGATGAACTATTGGAAAATATAGTGGACCATACTCTTCATAATGAAATACTGTTTCAGTTAAATTAGATTTTTTATTTTCTTTCAGATAATAATCTTGAGCATATTTCCCTACTAAAATAATTAGTTCGATATTTGGCATTAACTCTAGTACTTTTTTATGCCATTTTGGAGCGGAATTTTTTCTTGGAGGTAAATCACCACTTTTACCTTTTCCAGGATAATAGAAATCCATTGGAACTACACCTATTAAACCTGATTTATAAAAAATATCATCATCAATCCCCATCCACTCTCTTAACTTAACACCACTTTTATCATTAAAGAATATTCTACTTTCCTGAGCTTTTATTCCCGGTGCTTGACCAATAATTAATATTTTTGCTGTGCTTGGTGCTGAGAAAAGAGGTTCTATACCTTCATCCGTATATTTTTTATTGTCATTATCTGACATTATCTCTTTTTTTAATAGTTCTAATTTTTTATCCAAATTAATCACTCCTATTTGTTAATTGAATCACTTCTTAGGAAACCAAGGAAAAACTCTATTTACCCTACTGCAATATTTAATATATTCTTCTCCAAAGGTATCTAATAACCACTTTTCCTCAGTTAGTTTCAATAAAACTGTCATATATATCCAAAATATAATTGGAAGTATTAGTAACCATAGATTTGCTTCTATAAGTAATGATCCTGTTAAAACAAAGTAAAAAGCTGAATATATAGGATTTCTTACTATAGAATAGACGCCAGTTGTTAAAAGCTTATTATTTTTTATTGCTTTTACCATTTTTTGATATACTACTGCATTTAGCCATAAAGCTATACCTAAAGCAATACTTATAACTCCTATTAATACCATAAATCCTTTTAGCTCATATACTTTTCCAGAGTTTAAAAAGCCTTTTTCAGATATATATATTGATAGTATTGTTATTATTAAACAGCCAATTACATACACTGGACCAATCCCCAATACAGACATTTTTTTCATATTTATTCTCCCTAAGACAACCTAAAGTTACCTATCTTACTTTCTAATTAACTCAACTACCGCTTCTACAGCTGCTGTTCCTGGAAACATATCAACTGGTTGGATACGTCTAATTTTATATTTTCTAGTAAGAACTTTTAAATCACGTGCTAAAGTAGATGGATTACAGCTCACATAAACAATTTTCTTAGCATCAACATTTAATAAGTTTTTCGCTAAGTGCCCCAATCCAACACGTGGTGGATCAACTATAGCAACATCAAAATTGATTCCTTTTTTCTTCCAACGAGGTACAATTTTATTAGCGTCTCCTGCTACATATGTACAGTTAGTTAGATTATTCAATTTAACATTATCATTAGCATCCTTAATAGCATCTGCAACAATATCTACACCATAAACTTCTTTACATTTAGAGCTTACATATTGCCCGATAGTTCCTACTCCACAAAACGCATCAAGCACAACGTCTGTTTCTTTTAAATTAGCAAACTCTACTACTTTATCATATAATTTCTTCGTAGCTAATGGATTAAGTTGGAAGAATGATTTAGCTGATAACTCATATTTAATATCACCAATTTTCTCAACAATATAATCGGCTCCGTATAGAGTAATATTCTCACTTCCCATTACTAAATGATCATTATCATTTGTAACATTTAATATAATACTCTTAACTATTCGTTCACGTTTAATCTCATTAACAACTTTGTCTAGGTTTTTGATTTTATCAGTATTAGCTACAAAAGTTAGCTGTACATCACCATTGTAAAAAGATGTACGTGTAGCAATATATTTCACCCCATAATTCTTTTTATTAGTTGAAATAGCAACCTTATATTTACCTAAATATTTTTTAGCTAATGAAGTAATTTTATTACCATTTTCGTGTAGAGCTATATCTTCATTAATTTCAACTAATTCATTAGTTCCTTCTTTATATAAACCTGCAATTACTCTACCATTTCTCACAGCTAATGGAAATTGGTTTTTATTACGATAGTGTTCTGTTGTTGGACTTGCTAAAGTTTTTAAAACTAATTTGTCTGGTTTAGGTATTCTATAATATTTATCAAATGCATCTAATAGTATATTACGTTTATACTCTAACTGTTTCTCATAACTTACATGGGCTAAACCATATGCTCCACTTTCACTAAATTCTTTTTTGATTTCTACTCTATGTGGACTAGGTTCTTTAACTTTAACCAATTTTCCAATAATATATTTTGGAGTCTCTTCAACAATTTCACATACTATTACCTCATCAGGTAATGCACCTTTTACAAAGGTAATTTTCTTTTTATAATATCCTATTCCTTCACCATTAATTCCAATTTTTTTAATGGTAAGTAATACATTTAGTTTTTTTCCACCGTTTTTCTTTTTCATTTCATCCTCATTCATAAAGATAAGCTGAGTAAAAGCATATTGCCCCCACTTCAGCTCATCCACCTTTTATTTTATTGTTTTAATTTCGTTATCTAATTCTTCTACTAATGCGATCAATCTATCAATTTGAGTAATATCCACTTTTTCAGGTTCGATATTTTCTAATTCACTCGCAAAATCCTCAAATTTAGTTTTTAATTCATCTAAAATATTATTAGGCATTTAGTATTCTCCTTTTTTGTTCTCTATTCCATTATAATATAAATCCATAAAAATTCAACTCATAATGATAATTTCTTTTATTTTTTTAAGTTCTTAATGTTTTCTTAAGCATAAATTTAAATTTATTTATTGTTTTTCATTACAATTTTATGTAAATATTATCAATAGACTTTTTTATTCTTTTAAGGTACTATTAAGCTAGGAGTGTTATATTATGACTTATATAAATTTAAATGCAAGTGTATATTTAACAAATATTTTTAATTATATACCCAACTTATTTAGTGATATTCGTGTAGATATCGATATACTTCTAACTTTATGTCTAATAATAAATACATTATTAGCTTTTTCTATAGTATTTTTAGAATATCAAACTACACATTCATCTTGGGCCTGGATTTTAGTTTTATTTTTAATACCTTATCTAGGTTTTGTTCTTTACCTTATGTTTGGAAGACCTATTTATAGGGAAAAAATCTTCCCACTTTCCAAAAAGGAAAAAATAGAGTATCAACAGAGCTTACTTAAGCGTAAGACTCCATACGAAATTTTAAAAGAAGAACATACCATTTATAAATATAGAAATCTAATAGAATTAAACTATGAAACCGACCAAGCTTTCCTTTCAAAAAATAATAAAATTAGAATTATTACAGATGGAAAAGAAAAATTTAAGCTTTTATTTGAAGATATAAAAAATGCTAAGCAATACATTCACATTCAATACTATATTTTGAAAAAAGATGGTATTGGTAAACAGTTATTCAGTCTACTAGAACAAAAATTAAAAGAAGGTGTCCAAGTATACATTCTTTATGATGATATAGGTTCTAGAAAACTTAGTATATCTTCACTTAAAAACTTAACTGATAATAATGCAAAAATTAAAAGTTTCTTCAAATCAAGATTCCCATTAATTAACTTCCGTATGAATTATAGAAATCATAGAAAATTAGTTATTATCGATGGAGATATAGGTTATACAGGTGGTTTTAATGTTGGAGATGAATACCTAGGTTTAGATAAAAAATTTGGTTATTGGAGAGATACCCATCTTCGTATTGAAGGTGAAGCTGTAGGATCTTTAGAATATCGTTTCATCGATGATTGGAATTCACAGTCATCTAAGAAAACTGAACAATTAAAACTAAAATCCGAACATGTATCTACTCCAGTTGACAATTACTTACCTATTCAAATGGTAGCTAGCGGACCAGATAATAAACTTCAAAAGATTAAGTATGGTTATTTGCACATGATATCACGTGCAAAAAAATATATTTATATTCAATCTCCTTACTTCATACCTGATGAAAGTGTAATGGATGCATTAAAGATGGCTATTCTATCTGGAATTGATGTTCGTATTATGGTTCCAAATAAACCTGACCATATCTTCATATATTGGGCAACATATTCTTTTATAGGTGAGCTGGCACACTATGGTGCACAAACTTATATTTATGATAATGGGTTTATTCATACAAAAATGATTATTATAGATGATGAAGTAACTAGTTTAGGTAGTGCTAACTTTGATTATAGAAGTTTTAAGCTGAATTTTGAATTAAATGCTTTTATATATGATACAAAAACAACTGCAGAATTTAGACAGATTTTCCTAAAAGATATTGAAAAATCTACTTTAGTTTCATATTCTAAGTATCAAGAACGTAGCTTATTAATCAAAATAAAAGAAGCCTTTGCACGCCTGATATCACCTATTCTATAGTTGTTTTATATTAAAAAATATGTTATATTTATACATAGTTAAAATTAGGAGGAATTCTCACAATGGAAAAGTTTAAAAAAGCTATTTTACCTGTAGCTCTAAGTATTTCAGTTATAGGTTTAGCAGGATGTTCATCTGGAGGAACTAAATATATTTCTAGTAAAGCTGGTGATGTAACAGAAAAAGACATCGTTGAAAGCATTGGTGCAAATCAACTTTCTAAAGCAGCAACAAGTATGATGATTCAAAAAGTTCTTTTAGATAAATATAAAAATAAAATCAATGAAAAGGTTATTGATGAACAACTTAATAAGGCCCAAGAACAATACGGTGGAAAAGATAAATTCGAACAAATATTAAAACAAAAAGGATTCACACTAGATCAATACAAAGACGGACTTAAAGTAAAAGCAGCTCAAACAATTATGATTAATGAGTATGCTGGAATTACTGAAGATAAATTAAAAGAAAGCTACGAAAAAAATAAACATCAATACCACCTTGCTCACATACTAATCAGCGTGAAAAGTAGTTCTAATCCTAATGGATTAAGTAATGAAGAAGCTAAGAAAAAAGCTGAAGAAGTTCTTAAAAAAATTAAAGATGGTGGAGACTTCGCTACTTTAGCAAAAGAATACTCTAACGATACAGGTAATGCCTCTAATGGTGGAGATTTAGGTTGGTCTTCAAAAGAAGATAACTCATATGTTTCTGAATTCAATAATGCTGCCTATGCATTAAATAAAGATCAAGTATCAGATGTTGTTAAAACTCCATTTGGTTACCACATTATTAAAGTATTAGATACTAAAGATTCTTCATACGATGAATTAAAAACTTCTCTTGAAGAAAAAGCTGCTGAACAAGCTGTAAAAAATGATAGTACAATAGTAAGTAAAGCACTTAAAAAATTATTTGAAGAATATAATGTTAAATCTGATAATAGTGATGTAGAAGCGTATATTAAATCTATGCTTGAAGGATCTTCTTCAAACTAATAGCCTATTAAAGATACCATTCCAAATTGGAGTGGTATTTTTTTTATAAAAAAAGGAAGAAGATAAAAATCTTCTTCCTTTTTAATTAGTATCGTCTCTTGCACGTAAAATTTTTATCGCATTTTTTATTCTATCTTTAGTTGGTGGATTTATGTCATTTAACTCATACTCATAGCCCAATTCTTTATATTTGAATTTAGCCATATCATGATATGGTAATACTTCCACTCTTTCTACACCATTTAAAGTATCAATAAAATCACGAAGTTTTTGTAGATAATAATCGTCATCTGTCCACTTAGGAACTAATACGTGTCTTATCCACATTTTTGCTCCATTATCGCTTAAAAATCTTGCAAATTGTAGAATATTTTTATTTGTTCTTTTTGTAAGTTTAATGTGTTGCTCATCATCAATATGTTTTAAATCCATTAAGAATAAATCTGTTAATGAGATTAGTTCTAGAATTTTTTCGTTCATAGTAGGAGTATTCACATAGAAACCTCCACACGTGTCAACACAAGTATTAATATCTAGTGCTTTTAATTGTCTAAATAATTCAAGAACAAAATCTAATTGTAGAAGAGATTCTCCCCCACTTACTGTAACTCCTCCACCTTCACTGGCTTCGAAGAAATTTCTATATTTAACTATTTCATTAGTTAATTGACTTACTGTAACGACTTTAGCATCAGGATTATGCATCTTCCAAGTATCAGGATTGTGACAATATTTGCATCTTAACATACACCCTTGAAAGAAAACTACATATCTTATTCCTGGTCCATCTACGTTACCAAATGATTCTACAGAGTGAACATTTGCAGTTAGTTCATTTGTATCCTCAACAGGTGCTAAATTAGATAGTTTCATAATTTGCCCCCTCCTTTACTGTTTTCTATATACTTATTATAACGTATTCTATAACTTTGTGTAAATACTTTTACAATATTTTACAATAAAAAAGTGGGGGCTAAGAGCCCCCTCCTTTTTTTGTTTAATTATTATATTACATGAATTGGTGCATTGTACGGCTTAATACGTCACGTTGTTGTTCTGGAGTTAAACTGATTAGACGTACTGCGTATCCTGATACACGAATTGTGAAGTTTGGATAATCTTCTGGAGATTCGATAACTTTAAGTAAAGTTTCTTTGTTAAATACGTTAGTATTTAAGTGGTATCCACCTTGTTTGAAGTATCCATCCATCATTGCTGTTAAGTTTTTGATTTGGTCTTGTTTAGTTTTACCTAATGAGCTTGGTGTGAATGCTGCAGTTAAGCTGATTCCATCACGGCTGTATTCGTATGGTA
>ERZ1036435.215-NODE-215-length-44156-cov-10.879413_pt1 | contig 44156 bp, 20 predicted proteins | sample MGYA00514223_ERZ1036435 | MGnify/ENA primary metagenome ERZ1036435 (study PRJEB33795, sample SAMN09464927) | human gut metagenome | host: Homo sapiens | place: USA: Stanford, California | collected 2016-08 | study: EMG produced TPA metagenomics assembly of the... | reverse complement strand
GCCTTCGTAGATGGCGTATTCTTTACTTGAGTGACAGGAACATCCTTGGCTGGTACCTTCTTGGGAACTGAGTTGGCCTCCAACTGTGTGGACTTATGCTGTGTGGCCGGGCTAACAGTCTCTTTGTCCTGTACTGCCTTCGTAGATGGCGTATTCTTTACTTGAGTGACAGGAACATCCTTGGCTGGTATTTTCTTTAGAAGAGAAGTAGATGTTGATTTCCTAACGTCCAGGGGTTTAAATTGTTGCATATCCTCTATTTGTTTAACAGCAACTTCATGTCCTGAAACTACCTCTGCAATAGGACTAGTAGTCTGCGCACTTTTAGAATGAGGAGTCCGGAAGGTGCTTGATTTTTCTTGTATTAGTTTAGATGGTGGTAAACCCTTTATTTTCGATTCAATTAACTCTTTTCCAGAACGCTCAGTTTCAGGAGGATATATTGGTGGGCCTTGTTCATTTTGAGAGGCAGAAGCATTGACAGCACTAGACACCAACTTAGAATTATCTTTCAAAGAAACGTTTTTGTCAGTATCTTTTCTTGTATATGTAGATCCAAAGGCAGCGTTATTTACAACATTCGGAAAACTTGTTGAATTTAAAACAGGTGAGTTTGAACTACCCTGGCTATTATCACGCATAGCAGAGCCATTAGGATTATTTTCTGATTTATCTTTCTTAATTTTAGCTACTAAAGATCTGAAATCTACCAGTGACTTGAAAATATCATTATTCGCAGTAGACGCTAAATCATCATTCTGATCAGCACTTTTAGAAGTTTTGTAATTATATGCATTATCTCCTGATTCATTTCTAGCATTTGTCTCAGATAAGGAATCAGTGGAATGCACCTTTATGGGTAATTCATGTAAATTACTATTCACTTGGTGCCGACTCATCTCTTCTGTATTGTTAACGTCAAAATCATTCTTCCCTACCGATTCTCCATGTTCTTTATTTGAGTCTAAAGATTCTGTAATATTCTCTTTGACTGATCTGTTTCCATTTTGCTTTATATCAATTACTGTTTCTTTTAGTGGATGTAGCTCAGACAATGGCTCCTCACTGTTCTTGTTCCGTCTGTTCGGTTTTTTCTTCTGTCCTTTCGTAGTTTCATCCACCTCCTCAACATAAATTTCGGAAAGAGAATCTGAAGATTCTTCTGAAGAATATTCAATATGGGGAATTTGTGCGCTATTTTTATGCTTATCTCCATCACTACCTGGAGATTTAGGTATGGCATTATGACTAGGATGTAATTTCGATTCAGGACCCAGTTTTTTGTCATGTTTTTGAGGTGGGAAATCAGGATACATTTTTAAAAGCTCTCTCTTAATTGAAACAGGCAAGCCGTCTCTGTCTCCTTCCATTAGCCTGAGTAGTTCATCTCTCTGAAAAATCTTTTTATTACTCTTTCGGGTCAGGACAGGTTTGGTTGGGATATGGACAACAGTTGAGTTAGCCTCATCATCATCATCATCATCATCATCATCATCTTCAAATATGGTTTTGTTACTATCAGATGATTCATAATCCTCATCAGACATTTTGGAATGAGTTTCTGACGTTGTTTCGTCATCAGAAGACGATGAGATACCAAAATCATTGACAGTAGATCTCACCTTTGTAGCATTAGTTTCAACATAATTATTAATGTTATTAGGAATCGGTTGCAAATTACTTGAATTAACAGTAATGCTACCATAAACCTGTTTTCTGGGTTTGCTAGCTTTCTCAGACTTCTGCAACTCAGGTAAATCTGCTAAGTGAACAGCTTCATTAAGAAAATTAGTCCTTAACGGGGACCCATTATTATCAGCAATTGAAGTCTGGCGGTGTAATGAGGACTTAGCATTGATCTCACCAGAGTTACTTTCAGTTTCGGAACTGTCCTCTGAATAATATCTTTCCGTTTCTATAAATGGCTTTTTCATGGGAATCTTATCAGGAATAGGAGGCAAAATGGTAGATGGGCTAGAGGGCCCCTCAAGAAGCTCTTTCTCCATCTCTGCAATCTTTGGTTCAGGAATTTGTAGCATTCCTGAAGTTATTCTTCTTGAATGACTTGGTTCATTAATATGCCTGTTTGTGAAAGTTAGAACGGAATCATTGGGTCTCTGTTCAGATATAACCCTTTGTCCTGTCAATGTTACACGATTGGGTGTCATAGTTGACATCACCGGAGTTCCTGAAAGAAGTCTCTGTTGTCTAGATTTATCTGGATCAACAGTGGCTGATCTAGATACAGTATCTTGCTCTCCAATTCTAGATGTTATCTTTCTCACATTCGTATCTATACCGGAACTAATTCTAATCGGAGGGGAGCCTGGCTGTATAGGAGGAGGAAGAAAAGAACGATCAGCAACTTCTTCATCATCCGAATTCTGAGGTTCGAAAATTGCGCTAGGTGGATACAATTGTCTAGCTAGCGGTGTAGAAATTCTACCATTAATATTAGATTGACCTTTAATAACATTCGAAGTTGAGCCTCTTTTCTTTACCACCTTTATTGATTGTGACTCCACCCCAAAATCTGATTGATCTTTGCTATCTGCAAGAGATTCGGGATTCAGCCTCCTTCTTTTTATCGAACGGTATGACGAGACAGGAGTAATCTCTGATATATCAAGTTCGTCATTTAATATTACTCTTACTATGTTATCCACATTAAATACATCCTTGACGACAAAGTCAGGATCTAAATCACAACCGTTACTATCTTGTAGACTTAATATGTCCAAATCGGCCTCAAGAGAAGGGTACATTGCCTTGCATTTATCATTTATCTCATCAGAAAGATCTAACAACGTATTATTTGCTTTGGTAAAATGCAAGAACTTCTTCATACTTCTCTGTGCATAGTAGTTAGGTGTAAGCAAGGAACTGTTACTCCTTGTCAGTACAGGAAAAATCGAACTATCAGGTTGCGACTGACCATTAAATGTATTATTAAAAGTACCGTTCACTTTATTCGGCAATTGCTGAGATTGATCGGCGATTGAATTATTTGCTTGCCCATAATTATAGTTTAACGAAAAGTTATTATTTTGTATACTTGGGGGTACCAATAAGACCTGTAGTTTATACATCTTCAAAACAGTACTAGAGAGTTTGCAATTATGAGATAAATTTTAGGTATTTATAAATGTGCCTGAATCTGAAAGGGTCCTTTTTCCAAACGATTGTCCAGTATATTAGAAAATACTATTTGAAGTATTTTTCTAAATGCTAATTTCTAAACTTAATTCAGAAGACCCACTTATCGATAATGTTGATTCGGAGATCTAAAACTTTTAATTCACACTTGCGTTATTTAACCACTTATAAGCTCACGATTTTTCCGAATTAGTCCACGTCTTATAGATGGAGAACCTTGCAAAAAGAGTTTCGAAATGCTTCAATTTTTAAGTATAATGGTTCAGTATGAATCACAAAATTGAGATGGTAAAAATAACCAAGCTGTACAATCCTATTATTTCAGTTATTTAGCTCAAGATCAATAGATTCTTCAATAACTTGATTCAATTGAGATCAAATTTTTCAAATATTTGAATACTGAGAAGACCTGAAAATTAGCAAAATAAATTCCGAGATGAGATGAGATCACAAACTACGCCTCACACAGTGTATTGGAAACAGTTCCTATGATACAAGTACAAATTGGCATATTATAGAACAGAAAGCAAAAAGCGTTTTCCATTGCATTGGTGAATAGACAAAAAAGAAGCCAAAATAGCAAAAAAATAAAAATGAATAGGAAACTACTTACATAAAAATTGTATGTACATGACCGTTATTAGTCAACGACAGAGGATTAGCAAAAATGGACGAGTTGGGAATCGAACCCAAGACCTCTCCCATGCTAAGGGAGCGCGCTACCAACTACGCCACACGCCCATTGTGTTTCTTATAGTTTTCAATCAAATAATTTAACCCATATAATGTATATACAAAACCTCGCAATTGTTACTAAACCATATATATATCTGTGTTGTGAAAGATAATAACATTTCATGAACTCAGTAGTCTATTATTTTTCTATCCTCGTTGTTCTATTCTAGTACTGAGATAGAAACAGATAATAAGTGGACCTTAATTGCCCTATTAACCTCTTAAGTACTCAAATGGGTCTGTGAACAATGCATTACAGACCATAAATAAACATCTATAATTGACAGAGAATATGCATAATTTTATACAAGTTATATACAAAAGAAAAATAATTTTGTGTGATTCGCTCTTACAGATCACAGCATATGTAGATAGATCTGATGACATTATAGGTTGGCAATTTACATCATGCCAGTGTAGGAGAACAATTCCAATTTGCGGACAGTCACTGATGTTTTATGCATTTAGTTGTTTTTCGATATAGTCTACACTTGGTACAGTTTTTGTATTACCCAGAGCTACTATTGCTACTGGCTTATTTTTCAGCCTGTAGTTAGCCCATAAAACAATATCTTCTTTTGTAATATTATCAACTTTTTCAAAGACCTCTTCTGGAGATAGCCTCTTACCTGTAGTTACAATTTGTCTGCCAATATCCTCTAAGATTGCCGTGGTGTCATCTAAGGACAGTAACAAAGCTGCTTTTAACTGGGCTTTAGAACGGTTAACTTCATCGTCTGTGATATTACCAGCCTTGATTCTGCGCCATTCCTTCAATACTTCATCGATGATAGCTTGCACGTTATGCTCGTTGGAATCTGTGACAATGTACATACCCCACAGACCCGAGTCAGCATAGGATGTAGAAAATGACATATATGAATTAGCCAAAGTATTGTTACCCTTGTTAACTGCAACAGCTAATGGGGAAGGAGCGTTAGTACCTGTACCGACAGCTCTATCCCAGTTACCAACAATAGCTTGGGTTGCCAAAGCGATGAAATAGTCAGGAGCAGACCATGAAACACCTTCCAGTGCTAAGGCGATATGTGTTGTTGGAAGCGTGTTCTCTGGTATCAAACGTTCACCTCTTTGGAAGACTGGTAAAGGTCCCCTTGGAGAACCCAGGGGCATAGGTGACTCAGATTTTGGAATGTGACCCAAATATTTTTGCGCATAATCGACCAACTTTTCGTGATCCACAGCACCGGCAGCGGCCAGCACCATTCTGTCACCTTTATAATTTTCGGTTATATAACTCTTCAGATCTTTTCTTGAGATTGATTTGATATTTTTGATAGGACCAAGGATTGTCCTACCAAGAGGCTGTTGTTTGTATGCTATTTCATGCAAATGATCAAACACAACCTCATCGTACATCTTGTCAACTTCTTCACTTTCTCTGATAATAACATCTCTTTCCCTTTCAATAGCCTTGGGATCTAACACTGATCTAGTTAAAATATCACTTAATATATTCACAGCTTTTGGCACATCTCCTTCCAAAGATTTAGCGTAGTAAACTGTATTCTCTCTAGAGGTATAAGCATTCAAATGTGAACCAATATTTTCAATTTCAAGTTCAATATCGGTTTGTGATCTATTCTGTGTTCCCTTGAAAGCCAAATGTTCGAGGAAATGCGCTGTACCGTTGTTTCTTTCATTCTCAGCTCTAGATCCTGCATCAACAAAAATACCAACAGTAGCGGTAGATTTGTTGGGTATGAACTCGCTAGCAACAGTGAGACCATTTGGTAGAACCGAGGTGCGTGTTTGTGGCAATGCATTGAGACGAGGTCTGCAATGGCTAAAATTCCTCAAGGTACGTATACCCTTAACTGCCTGGCGAAACATAATGTAAGTAAATCAGTATTCTATTCTTTAGAAGTGAACTGCCTTTGATTAGCTGCTTATGCCTGTTCTTTGGATATGTGACTTGTTTCCTAGATAGCAAACACTCTTATATATCTTACCTCGAGACTAGAAATAATTAGTAAGCGCACAATCCAACGATTTTGCCACTACTAAATGTAAGATGTTTGGGAAGTCATCGGTTTTCCACCACACGCAAACTAAGTCACCTTTACTTCGCTATTTTCGCATTCGATTACTTGATAACCAGAGTCGAAGGCCAGAACAACATATATACTTCCAAACGAAAGAATGTGACCTAGTACATATTAGTAATTGTATGTCATGGTAGCGTTTCTATAGCGATGGGGGAAATTAGCACAGTGTTACCGAATTTTTTAGCAACCAATTTTACCTAGCTTTTGTGCCATCTTCGGTGGAGAGTACTAGCGAATCCTTGAATCTTCGACATTGGTAAAAACTCAGAATAGTTTATCTCTGGTGAGGGTTCTCACTATATCGTTAGGGAGCTTGCCATTCTCAGTAAGTATCGACTTCCACAGTGTCTGTTCCGGGGGTTCTATACCGACCAAGTGATCCTGCATATTTTTACCTATTCTTGTTCTCACAAAAGCCGAATGCAGTGCTATTTGACCATTGACACCCTTCACTACACTGCCACCGTAGTATGTATCATTGACGATGGGACAATTCAAATTTAGGGCGAGGTGTTTGCGGATCTGATGCTTCTTACCCGTCTTTAACTCCACCACCACACAATCGTCTCGAACACGCCTGTAGTAAGTCACCATTCCAGGTGATTCAATAGTACCTTCATCGCAAACTGGCTGCGCATTGATCCTGGCCAAGTATCTCCGCGTAAGCCCGTACCCAGACCCTCCTCCTTGTTTCAGATACCGGCTGAACATCATAGCCGCGCGCTTGTTCTTTGCAACCACAGTCCCGCCAGTGACACAAGCGTCTAGTCTCTGTACACTGTACAAGTCCAAAGTCTCACTTAGCAGTCCACGCAACTCAGACATCAAAACCGGCCGGGAGTCACTCGCCAACCCGGGTTGCGACAGCACACCCGCGGACTTATACACGATCATGTAATGCATCCCATCATACACAACTTTCAACCGGGCACTCATATTCCCCACCAAAAAAAACAAGCTCAAAAGCACCGCCTTATCTTCCAATGCTCACAACAACCTGCTCATGACTCAACAGCAGCCTCCTAATACTGGTGCAGGCGCCAATATATGCTACATACACGTAGATCGATATGGCACAGCTAACTTCTACACAATGTGACAGTAAGGTGTGTGGTACACGTGACCACCATTTACCTTTCCTAGACACCATACGTAGGAAGCGAGAGTGTCTCTTCTAGGAAGCCAAAGACAGAGACGTCCAAGCGGAGGGTGGCATATAGATGTTTGAAGTTTTAGTTTTTCCGGTGGTTGTGCGGGTATTTCTCACCCGGAATATCTGTGAATATAAAAAAAGGGGGGGGGGACCATAGGAAGGAAACTGGAAAAGTGGTCAAATATGGTGGGGTTAAAGAAGAGCGTGCAGGTAATAGCATTATGTCTCACTGCCACACCCCCACTATCCCCCACCATGTCCCATAGTTTACTCAGAGCCCTGCGTACAAAGTTGTTCTTCTTGTCTTTTCCAGTTCTTGACTCGGGGGGGGGAAGGATCAATTTGCTGGTATACTTGTAATTGTCCTAATTAGGAAAATTGTCAAAATGGTATAGTCCTCATGGCTATAATAGGGCAAAAGGGATATCGCAACAAACCTTCCTAAGTTGTAATTCAGACCGTGCGAGACCGTGCTTGACGTGCAGGAATCTTAGGAATAAACATTGACTGCTGAACGATGCTTCCTGTTTGTGTGGGGGGGAGGGAGAGGGAAGAGGAAGGAAGGGAAGGAGAGGGACCAAAGGAAGCAAATTCATTGCCTGAGATGATTGCTTTTTATTGAAATCAAAACAAACAAAGGACTCCTTTAGACGAGGTAAAGGAGTAAGCATTGTGAGTGGAGGGGGCAGGAGTGGACGCGAAGGAAAGGCATTTCTCTAACAAATGAGAACAGAGAGAAAAGAAAAAACCAATTGAAAATTGAAAATGACTTATTGATATGAATAGGAAGGCCAAGGGGGTTGCTAGTAGACCAACAGGGGTATTTTTCTTTGTATATAAGTATAGAAGTATCAAAACATAATGTATAGAATATTACTTACTTCTATAGAACTGAACGCGAGAGAAGGAACAAGAAAAGGAGGAAAGCAATAATGGGTAAGGAGAATGTTGCTGTAGCGACTCTGTTATATTCGGCGGATTATCTGCCTGGTGTGTTTACGTTGGGGTTTCAATTGCGGAAACTTATCGATGCTGGCGGTTGTGGATGTGTTAAGACGTGTATTGTGGTGACCAAGTTGCTGTACAATGACATACTGAGCGATATCAGTAAGAACTTGCTGAATTGTTTGTACGATGATATTGTGCTCGTGGATCCTTTGGATTACCAGCATATTACCCAGGACATGAACAAGGAGAACTTGAAAATGCTGGAGAGACCTGAACTGTCCTTTGCTCTGATTAAAGCGAGGATCTTTGAGCTAACCCAGTATGAGCAAGTACTTTACTTGGACGCTGACACCTTGCCTCTGAACTCTGGCATATTTGACTTATTTGACCAGTTGGCCGACCAGACTAGCGAACAAGTCGCCGCTGTCCCAGATATCGGCTGGCCAGACATTTTCAACAGTGGTGTTATGATGATTGTCCCTAACAGGGACGTTGTCGCCGAACTAAACAACTACATTTTAAATGTGGTGTCCATTGATGGTTCTGACCAAGGTATCCTAAATCAATTTTTCAATCAGAACATGAGATTGAATGATTTTGGGAGAATAGCCAATTACTCCACTAAGGAATGGATTAGGTTGCCATACCTTTACAACGTTACTACGCCAAATTACGGCTACGAGTGCCCTCCAGCTATGAAATTCTTTGGCCCACATATTCGTTTAGTGCATTTCATTGGTAAACATAAACCATGGAGCAAATGGTCTCAAGAGCAATTCCAAAAGAGCTCATATGCCGCTCAATGGAGAGCAGCGTACTTGGATTTCCAAATACAGTATGATCTGGTTGATCTATTAGCCCATACTACCATCAAGGACGAGGATGAGCACATTGAACCTCAACAGGATGAGTGTGAAGAACACATAGAAGAGAACCAACCTGATGAATACCACCATGAGCAAACGCAATACAATGAGCGTCTGGAGAAGATTGACGAAATCAACGAGGACGAGTGCGATATTATAGAGGAGGAACAACAACCAATAGAAAAACCCCCAACTCCAATCCAACTTCCTCTAGATTTCAAAGAATGGTTAACAACATTTATATCGAAGGAAGATGAAGAGCAACAACATAACGAAGAGCCTTCCGTTGAGGAATCCCAAGGAAATGAGCCAGAAGAAACACATTTTAGAGGTGTTCATTATGAGGAGCATATGATTCAACATCATGAAGAGGAAACCATAAATAGACAGGTATCGCATCCAAAAGAAGACGCCGCAAACGAGGCAGCAAGAGAAATTGAACAACCAAAAGATAGATATGATAGAAAGGTTGAGATTATAGAGGAAGAAGACATAAAGGATCATGAACTGGATGATTTAATTGATGATGAATCGTCAACCAATAAACAAGAGGATGACGATGAAATAGTAGATGAGCAAGAAGAGTCTAGACTTGCTTCGGAGCTGGAAGTAAAGGACTCCAAGATGGATGTACAAGAATCAAGGTCACATAATATTCACAACCAAAATAATAATAATAATTACAGGTTTGAATGGGAAAATACAAATTATTTGAACACTGTGGAAAGATCATTCCCTGAAGATATTTTTGAATATTCTGTAGAGTGATTTTCCAATCTAGTTTTTTCACTTTGAAACGTTAACAGAAATTTCCTTTTACTTTTTAATGACCACGGATTTGCTCTTAATTTTATTGTTGCTTCTTAATTTAACCTTTAAATTCCATAGTGGCACCATATTTCTTTCATGCTACTACCCATTTGCCTATTTTATTTTATTTGAATAATACATTTTTGTTTTTGCGAGATTCATTTATTGATACATTTGATACAGTGGCATTTTTTTAATAATAATGATATAAATTTATAAACAATTGTAATAATCCAGCTAAAATTCATATATCTCAACTAATAGCTCTAATTCAACTCGAATATATCGATCAATATCAATCCTTTGATAGCATCGGCCGCAGTTGTAAAAAAAATTAAAAAAAAAAAAAAATAACTGAATAAAAAGTGATGAGCTTCGCATTAACCTAGTAAAACTAAGAAGTAAATATTATATTCAGTGGTCCCTTAAGTCTCTTGATTAGTTCACAAATTAAAGCTACAACACACTTGCACCATACAGTAACATGGCACCATCATTGTGTGACTCTGCATTTGCGAGAAAAGGCGTAGATGCTTTGATATCCTATGCCACTAACCAAGATTCGAACAATGATATCCAACTTATTATCCATACTGAAAAGAAATTAGGCATCAAAAAAGATTATATACCTAGGGTTATACCGCTGAAACATAACAAAATGTCTAAAGTGAAGGATATGAGAATTCTTCTAATTACAAAAGACCCTGCAAACAAATATAGAGACGTTTTGACAAGTAATGAATTAACAAGTGATACATTCAAAGAAATCATTAGCGTAAAGAACTTGAAGAGGAGGTTTCGTGGGAGCAAATTGACCAGTCTCTACAAAGAATTTGATATGGTGGTTGCTGACTTTAGAGTACATCATTTACTTCCAGCTATATTAGGTAGTAGGTTCTACCATAGCAGCAAAAAAACTCCTTACATGGTTCGAATAAATAAGGAAGTTAAGCACAAAGGGGCCAAGATGGATGAAACAATAGACCCAGTATATCTGAAGGCGCAGTTGAAAAGTATATGCAGAAATACATCATACATGCCAAATGAAGACAATTGTATTAATGTCAAGGTAGGGTTCGTTAGTACTCACACTGCTAAACAAATATTAGAAAATATACAAGATGTTATTGAGTTTCTTTCTGATAAAAACATGAAGCCATCTGGTGGTGTTATAAAAGGTAGTATAAAATCACTACAAGTGAAAACAGCTTCTAGTGCAAGTATACCGATCTATCAGTACAACGAAAACAAGGAAAAAAACATCCCAAACGACCGTTTGGTTCTATGATTTGTTTTATATACTTGCATCTTAAATAATAACATTGTCATTTATCATAAAATTGAGATCTTCCTCTGCATTGTATAGATAAATTAGTTTATAAAAGAGATTTACCTGCGGAAATTTATCTCACTACGGCATAATGGGCAGGTGTTGTTTCCTGATGATCTAAACCATTTGTACAAACATGCTCCATGAAATTTATTTTTACACGTAGAACATGTTTTGGTGGGCAGTTTTCTATCCACAGCATGCAGAATTGAATAACAAATAGCACATTCTTCGAATCCAGAAAATTGCAGACCAACATTTTTGGTGAATAACTCTAGAGAATCTTGTACAGATCCATTCATACCAGTTATAACATGCTGAGTAGACATTATCCACTGTTTCCATTTTTGCTCACTGATACCAACACGTGAAATACCAATGACTTGGATACTCTCTAGAGGATAATTTACTGGCAGTTTAAATGCAATTTCAAGTTTTTGTTCATCAATTAAAAATGAAGCTTTTACCTCATGAAGTTTTTCATTAATTTTAATTGTTAACGAGTCATCTTTTGACGTCAATGATTCCTTCTTGTTCTCAACCTCTCTGAGTTCATTTGATATCAGAATAGGAGAGACGAACTCCGATACAAAACGATCAATTTTGGAGCTCAAAGATTTATTTTTGATATTCATATACCATTTGGCACTCAATGTGCCTGATGCACTGAATATCTTATACATCAAATGCACAAGTAGCTTTTTACACTCGTCATTAACGGCCTCGATAAATGGTTCAAGCTGATTGTTATGGATTTCATAATTGGAAATATCATTTATCTCAACAGTCTTCCAGTATGTGGTATCATCAAAATCAATCTGATCAACAATAAAATCCAACATCTGAGTAATGAGGTCTTTTTCTTTCAGTTGGTCCATATATAATTCTCTCATATTGTAGGAGACATCCTTAAAATAACTCACAGTTAAATACCACGTCCACAAGTAATTCAAGAATCTGTATTGATTCTCATATTCCAAGTATTCTGACGGTAAGTTTGTGATCAAGGAAGTCATCAATATCTCAGGAATCCTGTACTCTTCAAAACTTCTTTCATCTTCTTGATTATCATCTTGTGTTTTATCCTTACCAAGTTTCTGATTCTCCAATTCAAACTCAATTAGGTTAATTTGTTGTTTCTCATATATAGTTTTTTCTAAAATGGCTACCAACAGCCTCATATATCCAATATTACAGCATAATTGCATACTGACAAATTGCTCAATCATTGAATCAAGATTTTTAATTTGCTCGTTGGTTTTCCTTGCAGAAAAGATACCTTCACACATAATATAATATTGTGCCGAACAGTGATTATTCTTAAATACTGAAACACTATTCAACATTGTATCCATAAATCCGGTTTCAATTTCGCTTCTATATTCTTCAGTACATTCCCATTCATTCCTTGCAATACAATATTTATGAAGTTGTGTTGCTAGATATTGTAACTCAGGTTTCATCGGAGTTTCTTCCAGTAATGACATGGAAAAACCATCTGCGATTAACCGTTCAGCTAATTTCAATGCTTGAGAATGAGCTTGTTCTAAATTTGATTGCGATACAATAGCACCAATAAATTTCATTATGAGCAGTCTGTGGATGATGAACTCCTCATCATAAGCAATATCACTATCGAGGATATTATCCAGTGTTTTCAAAGCCATATTTAATTTGGGAATGGGTAGAACCGGTTCAGAAATGTTTATCGAGCCAGCTAGCATACTAAATAGGATTAACAATACCTTACTTTTGCCTTTTATGAGTTCCATTTCGCTAATTCCAACAATCTGGGAAATAAGCAGCGCACCAACCTTAATTAAAGCTTCTGGCATAACGACATCTTTGCTTGTAGCAAGTAGTATAGTTGCATAAAATAGTTTAAGACCATGCTCTTTTTCTCTTAATGCTTTAGAAAGGAAGGTATACAATTCTTGACTGATAAAATTTTTGTCACTGCTACTCATGTAATCAACTTCATTTATCAGAATTCTACGAACAATCATTCCTGAATAATATGCAACCATTGAGTTACTTTCTTCAAAGTCAATTAGTTTTGACAACCATGAGTTGTTTTTCGCTTCGACGTTGTTCAACAGATTCAAAATAGACAAAAATGAAAACGGTCTCTCGACAGACTTGTAGATCGTATTTTCTAAGTCTTGGAAGATGTATTCAGGCGACTCTGATAAATAATTATAATCAGCAGCTATCTCAGACATTATCGTTAGAAAGATTATCCATGCATCTAAATCAGTCTTATTATTCTTTGATAGATATGTATCAATAAACATTGCTTGGTGTAGCAGTGGCTTTGCCTTTTCGTAATCCTCCAGAGTAGGCCCAGATAAAAAAAAGGCGACATTGGCGCCGAAGTTACCGTCACATAAAAGCAGGGAAGAAGGATTAAACTCTTTTAACAATTTAAGAGGATCAGAAGGAAGGAATACATTAATCGTATCCTTGTTGTGCTTTAATAAGATATCTAGTACTTCGAAATATTGCTCAGATGATTGTTTACTAAAGGATTTTTTTATCTTTCTTAGTAGCACTTTTAAAATATTTGCATCTATTTCATCATTTACGCCTAAAACCAAGCATGCCTCTTTCAAAAGTGTGAAAAATTGCATGTCATTTAGTTCATTAAGGGTATGATCATAAAAAGTTTCTTGTGCATACAAGTACTGCTTGCATGTAGAGTCCAGATAATTAATATCCGATACCAATTTACTGAATTCTCCTTTTGAAACAAAAACCTCAAATAGCCTGTGGATGGTGAAAATATTGATAATAGGGCTCTGGAAAAACTGAACATTAGTATCGCCACTGTAAGATTGTATAATAGTATCAAAAATCTTCTTGATAGTTGATTCATCCGCACTACATAGCTTCTCACAATAAATTCTTGGAATTTGGCAAAGTATGTCCTTTACACTATTGACATTTTTGGATATTATGGTAACTCTCATTATAAAGCTGCCGAACAAAGAAATAACCTTCTCATCAGGGACTTTTATAATTGAGGAATAGGAGACAAACAGGTTACTAATTTCGGAGTGGTTGTCCTCATTCATCAAATCTAGCAACCGCTCAAAGAAGAAGTATAAGCTCTCTGGGTGTTCTTTTCCATTCTTTATCAATCTGTTAGAAACAAATAAAGTGGATTCTGGCGGACCTTCTTTGTTATCCCAAGCCTTTATAAGTGTTTTTGACATTGATATCACATCACTTTCTGTTGCTTCTAGAAAAAATAAGTTTAGAAAATTATCAAACTTCAATTTTATATCTCTCGTGAGATTTCCATGGCTTGCTAATAGTACATCAATTTCATGAAGTATAGCAGTGTTATTAAGATAGTTCCTGAAGAGCTGTTTTACTTCAACAACATTGGTTATATCTGTTGAGTTGATAACTTCTTTTATATCTTCAATCAATAACTCATTTTTGTTCGAAAAAGATGAATTATTCAGTTGTACTCGACAGCTCCAGTACTCTTTTAAAATTTTAGCACCATCTCTACCCAAAAAGGATTTATTGCATAAGTTTTTGTTCCCAATTCGAATTAATGGCCACCATTCTAACTCTTTATCCAAGATATCTTGACTTTCTACCGAAGTATAAAACCTAAAAAATGTAGGGAAAAAACCAACCGTTGGGCTCTTCATGGCAGTTGACAAGAATCCCACAAGTCGATCTTTTGAAATTTTATCATATGACCAAAACTTTCCATTTTTGTATTTGTTCAAGCACATAAACAGAGTTAAGATCAGCGGACAGATATAATTAACCTTCAGTATATTTTTATCGTTAAATTGAGACAGGCTTTTCAAGAGTTTCTTACTTATCAGCTTTAACACATGCTTATGAGAAGTCAAAAACTCCTCTTCGCTTAAAGTAATAGCCAATCTTATTAGTGACTCATATGTCTTAATAGAGTTCAAATTTTTTATACTCATCAACTTCCATAAATTCTCATTGTCCATGATTTCATTAAAAGTTTCATCTTCCAAAATAGCCTTGTTCCGTTCAATTGCAGCTAACAAAAGATTTATAGCGCTTACTACAACCCGCTGATATTTAAAGTCAGCATCATCAGGTGTCGAGTATCTCTCATCTGTCAATGTTTGGGGAGTTTCGGTGACTAATATTGCCTTAGTCAGGGACAAGATAGGGATATCGAATAAACTGTATAGTGCGGTAACTTTATCCTCATCGTCATTAAAGCAGGTTTTTATACCCGTGGCACATAGCCTGGCAACTGCGGAGTCCGTATCGCATGTACCTAGAAGCACAAATGGAATCAAGTCTTTGAAATATTTGGCTACTGATTTTCTCATCTTAGTAATTATACCGAGAGTAACCTGCTGGCACACTAATCTAATATTTTTCAGCTCACTCATGCATAGCTTAGCGTACAATTGACTCCAACATAACAGCATAATATCATCAAATAAGAAACTGTTATGGTCATAGTGCTCAACTAGTCCCATAAGCTCATTCAATGCCTTCTCCTTTGTGGTGTCATCCCTTTTCATCAGGGATTTAAAGATCAACTTCAATTCATTGCTAGACAACGAGTTCAATAAGCTGCTCTCTGGCAAACCATCATAATAGTTTAAAGACACAGCCACCCCATTATGACCTAGACCGCTATCATCTCTATACTTCTGAAAAGTGTTCACTCCAAATGACATGCTGTTGATTCCACTAACCTGGGAAATATCTCTATAAAATTTGCCTAAATTCTCAAGTAATTTACCACCAAAAGTCTCACTTTATTTTTCTTTGATTTTTGGTTTAGTAAATAAATGGATACCAAAAATTGCAGTTAGTTTATGCCAATTGTTCAACAGGGTTCTAGAGTTGTCTGCCTAATATAAAAATATATGACAGAAGTTAAGTTTGCCATCGAAAGTAATAGCCTAGCATATTTTTTTTTTTTCAGTTTAAACAACTATAGAAAGCCGTATTCCCCTGCAATAGTTTCTGAGGAAAACACAATTTGATTCTTAAACCCAAAAGAGCAAAAAAATATGGACGAGTTGGGAATCGAACCCAAGACCTCTCCCATGCTAAGGGAGCGCGCTACCAACTACGCCACACGCCCATTGTATTTCTGTAACATTTGAATAATTCATTATTACTAATATCAGTTGGTTTCAAAATTTTCTAAGAAATAATGGGTTTTCCATAATTCCATAGCAATAGCCAATTATAACTACAAGACACATTCATTAGTATTGCAATTGCGATTTTGAAGATTTACATGTGTCACTAGTTTTCCAGCATAGTGAGAATAACATGAGTATATTAGAACTCTTGCTCCACTAATAGAGAGAATAGAGAATAGGACATGCCGTGGATAGAAACGGCATTGGATAGTTGCATATTGAGTGCCATTGCTATGCCGTAATGGTTAAAGCATAATATAAGGGTAGAAAAGCGACTGGAATTCCATATATTATTGCAGGCACCAATAGCTATACATTTCAGTTTCTATCACATAATCGGGCTTCTGAAAAAAAATTCGAGTTGAAAAAAAAAAAATTAAAAAAAATAGTTGACAGCGATGATATAGTATACAAGAACAGTTGTTGCTGGATTAAGTTGCTTTTATTTTGTCAATTTTTACTCTTAGATCAGTAGCAACTGTTAATAGTCTTTTTAAATTACTGTCTTAACACTTTTTCTGTGGGTTTACTAAAGAGACCAAGTAACGCTGACGATAACAATAAAACGATCACAAGAAATTTTTGGTTGTGAGTTGTATAATTTTAGGACAGTTTCACTGATAGACACGCCACACAATTCAAATAATTCTATTCTGCTAGAGGAGGATAATTGTTTTCAACAAACAGTACAAAAAAAAAAAAACGGTACACATCACATTCAACAGTAGTCAAAAGTTAACATGACAGTTACCATCCAGGAGTTGACAAACCATTCATACATTGATCATGAGCTCTCCGCTACTTTAGATTCAACCGAAGCATTTGAGGGCCCTGAAAAGTTGTTAGAGATATGGTTTTTTCCTCACCGCCATTGTATACCAAAGGATGAAAATGGCGATATGAAGACATTGCGTTCTATCGCTGTTGAGAAATGGGTGGCCATCTTAAAACTGGTAAAGTGTGAAGTGTTGTCCATCAAATCAACTGAGAAGATGGATGCATTCTTATTAAGTGAATCATCCTTATTTGTATGCGATCATAAGATAACTTTAAAAACGTGCGGTACTACTACTACCCTGTTCTGTCTTGAAGAACTATTTCGAATTGTTGAAGAAGAGCTTGGCTGGGATATGCGTGCTAAGAAGGAAGAAAACGTTGGTAAATACCACCCTCACAAAGTTTTCTATTCTAGAAGATGTTTTATGTTCCCATTGAAACAGCGCTCAATTCATAAGAGATGGAGTGATGAGATAGAATACTTAAACAAATTTTTCTGTTATGGAAGTAGTTATCTCGTTGGTAGAAGCGATCAAAGCAACCATTGGAATCTATATGTCACTGAGACGAACAAAAACATGAATATCACAGATGATTGTGGCGAGGATGATGAAGATGAAACTTTGGAGATCTTGATGACGGAGTTGGATCAGACCTGCGCCCAACAATTTTCCTGTAAGAGAGAAGTAAAAACTGTTGAACAATCACAACAGGATGAAAATACAAGTGAAGATGAAGGCCATCTTTCAGGTTATAAAATGACAAATGCCACAAGATTAGATAGAGTTTATAACAATGAGAAGAATGTAAGCTTCCACCACGATGCTTTCGCATTCACACCTTGCGGTTACTCCTCTAACATCATAATGGATGAAGAATATTACTATACTTTGCATGTCACACCAGAGAAAGGATGGTCATATGCATCTTTCGAAAGTAACGTCCCTGTGAGGCACGTATCCAACAACAAACAAGACAATATATCTGTTATTAACCACGTTCTTTCTGTATTCCAACCTAGGGATCTATGCATCACTTTCTTCTGCAAGTCCATGGATAATGAATCATTCAAGAAACTAATGAAGACCTCTGGAGAAATACCCAACTATACAAAGAAAGATAGAATCATTTATGACCTCGACGACTACCACCTTCTATACATAAGATTTGAAAGAAATTGTTGACCTAGTTTTGCTCTATCTTTTCTTCAATGCATACTCAGTACCAGATATTTTAATAGATTACATAAACCCTAGTATTTATTTTTTAAGAGAATCTTTTTAATATCAAAGTAGCAAAAACTATTCCTTCTTCATGAACACAACTATCTTAATCAATAAAAAATGAACCTCCATGGCACCGCTCCTTCAGCAATATTTAATGAATGTCTATACTACAGAATGCAGATCCTTTTTATGGAATTCCTCTATATAGCTAAAATCGACAGATGCAATGATAAGAATACAGCTTGTAAACAGATGCAAATATAGTGCTAAAATTATATCATAGATACTCAGTTGATGCATGGTAACAAACGAGCACGCTTCAGAAATTCCCTCAAAGCTTATATCAGGTTTCGGTCGTACTTATAATCTCAGGATAACAATAAAGAAAATAGATAATTGATGTACCTGTACCAAAAGCTCAAATAATATAATAACCGAAGAAACAACTGGAAGTCTGTGTAATCAAGCTAACACTTCCAATTTTTGTCCCTTCCGTAATATTTTTTTCCAGATAATATCGCATTTGTCCCTAAGCTACTTCTATACAGGGGACAAAACGTTCGAACAACAGCAATTAATATTTTACGAGACCTCGATGCCTTCAAGATATTCCTCTCCCTTGTTCTGCAAGGAGTGGACCATTAATGCAAATTTGTTTCATCGGAGGATTGCTTCTTCTGTGACATGCAGTGCTTCTTGACCTGTATCATGGGCAAGCTTGAGCGAAGCTGCAACCTTTTGGGGTGGAGATAGCTGTATTCATAAGGGACGTCCCTAAAAGTATACCCTATTTGCTGCCTTAATTTTAGTTCATTCTAGAAATTTTGTAGTATCCCCCTTCTTTATCGTACGTATTGGCTTTGATATTAGTGACATGTTCTTCTTATACACCTGCAAAGCTTTAATGGTATGGTATCCAATTAATGGAACGGTTACTTCGAAAAAGGAGTGGACATATCTAATTCGTGATTTCTACCAGCTAAAAGAAGCCAATAGGGCTAATAGTTAATATTAGATTGCGGATCACCTTTTGCATTCTTTTTGCTCCCCTATTAGTTATGATGATCTCATATTGTTCATTATGGTGATTCGACGTCAATGAGAACTCTCCTAAGTATATAAACCGAATGAATTGCTACCACTAAAACTGGCTTCTCTAATGTGTTCTTAATTTTGTAGCTTGTATCTCACACCACCAATAGTTCTCAAATTTTAAGGTAAAAGGTAGGTGGACTAACTCATACAAATAAATTTGGAAAAATGTTACACAAGCACACTGACAAGCAGAGACTTCCTGTTAACATTGTGGATCACCATCATATTGACCCATGCTTACAGGATTTCAAGTTACTATCTAAGGAGTTGCAGGATATTGCCTCCAACAGTGAGAAATTGAAGGCTCTTGGCAGCAAAGAGAACAAAGAGTCTCATTTGCTCTCCATGAAATATGTGATTCCAAAGGAAGGTGTTCCTGCTGATCAGGCCTATGATATGATTCATAATGAGCTGACACTAGATGGTAACACCCATTTGAACTTGGCTAGTTTCGTTAACACATCTACTACTCATGAGGTAAGAAAGCTTATTTCTGAGAACTTGACCAAGAACTTGGCTGATAACGACGAGTATCCTCAATTGATTGAACTTACTCAAAGATGCATCTCTATGTTATCCGGACTATGGAACGCTAACCCAGAGGAGGAGCCAATTGGGTGTGCTACTACGGGTTCCAGTGAGGCTATTATGCTTGGTGGTTTGGCTATGAAGAAGATGTGGGAGAAGAAGATGAAGGCTGCGGGGAGAACTGACACCAGCAAGCCTAACATTATTATGTCTTCAGCCTGTCAAGTTGCCTTAGAAAAGTTTGCCCGTTACTTCGATGTTGAGTGTAGACTTGTTCCAGTATCTAGGAAGAGCCACCATATGCTGGACCCTAACCTATTGTGGGACTTTGTCGATGAGAACACTATTGGTTGTTTTGTTATCATGGGTACCACATACACTGGGCATTTGGAAAATGTTGCCGAGGTCGGCGATGTGTTAACCGCCATCGAGAAGCAGCACCCAGAATGGGCCAACAAGGATATTCCAATTCATGTTGATGGTGCGTCTGGTGGTTTCATTGTTCCGTTTGCATTCTCCAGGGAGCAATTGAAGGCCTATGGTGTTCCAAACTGGGGGTTCGACCACCCTCGTGTTGTTAGTATAAACACCAGTGGACACAAGTTTGGTTTAACCACGCCTGGTCTCGGTTGGGTTCTGTGGAGAGATGAGAGTCACTTAGCACCTGAACTGAGATTCCGTCTGAAGTACCTGGGTGGTGTTGAAGAGACTTTTGGTCTGAACTTCTCCAGACCGGGGTTCCAAGTTGTTCACCAATACTACAATTTCATGAACTTGGGTTACGACGGTTACCGTGATACATTTAAGAGATCGCTGTTTGTTGCTAGAGTCTTTGCTCACCAGATCTTGCGCAGTCCAATCTTCAATGACTACTTTGAAGTCGTCAGCTCTATCCATGAGAGTATTGATGGCGACAAGGTCCCAGATGCGGCCAACGACTACTGGGAGAACCCCGAGAAGTACAAGCCTGGTGTGCCACTGATTGCCTTCAAGTTCTCCGATAAGTTCCAGAAGGAGTACCCAGAAGTGCCACAGGCGCTATTGTCACACATGCTAAGGACCCGTGGCTGGATCATCCCCAACTACCCATTGCCACACTCCACCGATGGCTCAGACAAGTGCGAGGTGCTGAGAGTTGTGTTCCGTAACGAGATGTCCCTGGACTTGGCACAGCTGCTGTTGTCAGACATCCAGGCCGTGCTCAGAAAGCTGCAAGGCAGTTACTCAGGCCTGAAGACCATCTCGCATGAATCAGACTCCGACAAGAGACGCGACTACGTCTACAAGATGCTACTGGCATTGGCCTCCCCAGACGCCGACATCGGAGAAGATGAAGACGAAGAAACCAAGGAAAAGAAAGCATCCAAGAAAGAAGAAATCAAACAACGTCTCAAGAGAAACTACAGAGGTACTTGTTAATTCTATTATATATTTACAAATACTTTTAAAACAATATATTCAATAACATTTTTTTTCATACAAGAGTCAAGCATGTGTAGTAGGTGTAAGTTCAAGTTTCGACCAAAACGTTAAAATTTTGTCTTCGAACCTCTGTGAACCGGGCAACAGATCTCTCTTGCGACTCTACCACTCTAACCCGCCTCCCACTAACCAAATTGGGAAGTACAGGGATCAAAGCCGAGGTTTAAGGGTGTAGTAATTGCTACGGACGTCTCTGAACCTCCCTAATTACTATCCCCTTTTGGGATAAGGGGTCTCATTCTGCAATTAAGGAAACCGAGGGGGGCCAGTAAGAAACATGCGCACAAAAGAACAATGAAATCTAAAAATCTGAAGAAGAGAATGCAGAGAACTTCGGCTGCCTCGGCTACTGTGAGTAGCGGGTGATATCGAAAATGCATAGAACAGAATACAGTGGGGGGAGGGGGGGGATATTGCTGCGGCTGCGTCAGTGGACTGATGCAACAATCGTAAGGATGACGGTGCATAGAAGGCGATCTCAATCCCCCCCACTCTCTGGGCTTGGAAGAGTAGAGCTTCTAGAACTTTTGACTAGATTGGTGGGAATGGCAAGACTCTTAAAAAAGTGCGTAGCGGCTAGGCATTTTCTCTTGGAATGGTGACATCGAGGGCTGACTCATTTTCTGAGGGCCGAAAACAGGCGTAACGGTAATAGCGCTCAGAGAGCTCAGAAGAAAAGTAGAAAATGATGGCTTAGTTTATTTATAGCATTGCAGCCTATACTGAAAAAAAAAACTATATAAAGAGCTTGTGTTATTCACAAAAGCCTTCAAACAACTGTCTTTTCAATAGAAAAAAACAATCAAAAAAAAAACCAAACAAACAAACTAAACAATCTAACAATGAAGGTCTCTAATGTTGTTCTAGGTGCTATCGCTATTGCTGCTGTCAATGCTCAAAATGCTTCTAACCACAGCAGTTCTTCCAAGAACGCTGCCAATGCCCTTCCAGCCAACAATGCTTACACTGCTGGTGTAGCGGGTGCAGCTGTGGCTGGTGCTTTGGCTTTTTTGATTTGATTTCTGTGTAAAATTTCAAATGAAAGCCAAATGACCCTTTGTTAGAAAACAAAAAAACTATGTAATTTTACTTCAGCTGGTTTGAAGGTGTACGAAATTAAAAATTTGAATTCTATACCATTAATAAATAATTATAATAAAAAAAAAAACAATTTTTTTTTTTGAAATTGCTTTGTTGAAAAAGGTGTATATTCTATATGAGCACTATGTAGAGTCGTTTCTATGTAGTACTAGTTTCCGGAAACTGTCGTGCGCAAAACGACCATTGTCTCTGCCGTGGTCAATGTTGTCACAAATGCTATTGTAGAAAATACCAAATACAGACGGCGAATCCTTATAAGTGTCGATGTCTTTCATGAGTCCTCGAAATGAGAGATTGGTCTTCGATCCCGGGTACCGCTTGCGGTAGTTTTCGGCAAATTTGTGTATGAACTTGTGCTGTTCGGCGAGATCTAATTCATGCCACCTACGAAATCTGCTTAACTGACGCACACTATTGATGGACCTGACACCTACCTTGTACATCATATCTGCTTTAATCAAACAAGAATATCTGAAAAAACCCTATTCAATATACAAATGAACAACTGCTAACAATTCAAAATCAGTAGATATGAAGTACAATTATCTACAAACTGTAACGACTTAGAAAAAAATAATAAAATATACCCACACTTGCGAGTATTCCAATTCAGAGTTTGCGTGACGGTAATATAGCTTTTTTAATCTTTCCTTGATGTTGCAACTGATTAGATACTACCCTTGTCTCCTCTTATCGCCTAGTATATCTATTAGAATACCATTCGTTTCTTATCTTAACTTCGCAAAGCCTACCTAAATGCGTGGAGTTGTCCCCAAACTCATTCACTTAGCTGGACCAATTCATCGATGAGATAGGGATTTTAGGGAAGTACACTATAATATTCCTTGTGATGTACATTTTCCAGCTCTTGCTGCGGATTTTGTCTGTCACAAAAGTGTTGAAAATAAGGAAAAAATAAAAATTTCCAAAACTTGCACTTTGCGATGGGCTACCTCCAACCCAGCAGATACTATAATTTGGCAGGATCAGGAGTTGGTTTATTGGAGATTACATTCTATAACGCTACTAAACTCACAATAACGAGACAAGAACTCAAAATTCACATGCCAAAGTTGTCTATGTCAAAAATTACAGTTTACAAACGAATAAAAAAAGTTGGAGATTCTCCAACGCCCAATGCTTTCTATCTAACCGAACTCAAGTCTTCCAAGTCAAACTCGGTCTGTATGGAGTTGTTGTTTACAGCCTGAGGTTTGGCATCGTTGGCTTTCATCTTGACTATGTAGAGGGTACTGCCTGTGATGAGGATCATACCACATATAGACCAGAAACTCGGCCAGTGACCGAATAGGAGAACATCCCAAAACACTGCGTATATCAGATTTGTATATGACATCAGCGTCCCTCTACCGGCTCGTTCCTTCTGTATACCTATCGTCAGCAAGAGCTGGTGACAGAACCCACAAATCCCTAAGTTAGCGAAAAGAAGCCACTGTTTTAGAGTCCTTGGTGTTTGAAAATGTACAGATGGCACAAATAGAATACCAAACAGTGCAATTAGTCCAGTGATTAATGAAAAATAACTAACGTTTATTATGGCATGTGCTCTCTTGCCTATGTATCGGATAATAATCCACACACTACTTATTCCAACCACACCCCAAAGTGCTACCAGTGTTGCAATAAGTCTCTTATGAGGGTCTGTAGTCTCATCAATATCTCCATCTGATGTAGTTGGGTTGCCAAATAAGAAAGTTGGTCTAACGATTAACACTACACCTGCTAGCGAAACAAACGAGCCGATACCTTCTGCTTTACTAAAACTCTCTCTAAGTATAATCCACGCCAGAATAATTGTAACAGAGGGTGCTAAGAAGGTTATGAGTACGGCGTCACTAATCGTCAAGTACATCAGAGAGAAATACATTCCAAAGACACCGAAAAAGCCCATGGCTCCTCTCATAATCAACCATGGACGCACAGCTGGATTCCCAAAAGGTACATATTCTATACTCGAGCTATTGATCTTCATGTATATCAGAGTACCAATATATGTAATAATCATTCTCACAAGTAGGATTTGAAGTGGTTGAATTGATGGTTCATCTGGTTCTAAACCTTCCCTATCCAGCTCTAACACCTTGGTAGAAACAACCATTAGTGAATTGAACAGCTGTGATACTATCAGAAATATCAACCCGACATTGGGTTTTAGGTATTCTTGGTTTAATCTCGCCACCATGCCAGCTTCTGTTGCAGAACCGGCAGAGCTTGCATCGTTACTATCGTTGATTTCAAAATCTGATTCTTTTACTATCGTCTTACTAGCGTCAGCCATAACGATTTACCATTCAACCGTATACGTTAGCGAGATTCATCCAAATCACTCATATAAATAGTTTACAAGAGCCCATTTACTCAAGAATAGCAAACTTTTAAAAATTAATAGGACTAATGACTACGCTCAGCATAATGAAAGAGCTCATCTCTAGCTCAGAAATGCATTAAAAAAAAACCCCTCAGTGTGAAGCAATTCCGAACAAAATGACTCTATTTCAAGGACTAACGTTAGGCAGTCCTCCGAGAATCCCACTTTTAGAGTTGCTTAAATGGAGGTTACACTTTCTGCACTGAAATTGTGATCTGTGGAGGGTCGGCCAGCAACTCGGTGCAGAGTGATCTTAAAAATGATGCAATGTGTGGCATTCTACTCCTATATCAAATCAGATACATAGCTACTAACATTAATAAAGTAGATAACTACTAAATAGCAAAAATATACAAATAATAACTCAGAGAGCTATTAACTTGCTAGTTTCTTATATACCTGCGATGGGTTTGTAATTTATTGTTCTCAGAGTAAACCGTAGAAACGCTAGTTCAACAATGGGCTGAAAAAAAAAATAATGAAATCAACTGGTAAACCACATTTCATCAAGCTCATCGCAAATATCTGTCGTATTTTAACCTAAGTGAACTTCTTTGTAGGAAGCCATTTAAAGAAGAAGAGGTTCATAGCTGTCACTGTGTCTGAGTGGCGTGTGAGAAGGGAGTAGTACACCATTATTAGATCATGGTTTTGGACTCGAAATGGGCCGATGCCCCAGATGAAGATGAAGTTGTCGAAGTTAAAAGAGATATGAGAAAAAATAAGAGTGTGAGTAGACCCAATAGTAGACAACGGACTCGCAACTCAACTAACGATCAAGAGACTACCCCAAGAGAATCAGCTAAAGAAGAGTCCAGACCTAACAGCGGAAGGAGTCTTTTAGACCGTATTGACAAATCTTTCCTGGTCAACTCAGAAGACAAGAAAGCAGCTGGTCATGCAATTAGAGATGATAGGCATATGAGTCCTTTACCAAAAGAACCAAAATCCAAATCTAGCGGCACTAAATCGGCTAGCAGAAATAGTCTACTTGATCGTATCGATCAATCATACTTAGTTGACAACAAATCTTCTTCTAAGACAAGTGCAACGCCGTCTCCACCTTCGACTGCATCATCAAACTATTCAAGACAAAAGTCTCCAGATACTGCACAAACTACACCTGGTTGCACAAGACCGAGTTCAAGGAATATGCAATCTCGAACAAATGGTGAAAATGGAAAGAAGACGGACCCAGCTGCAAACAAGGTTAAGATGGAACTATTAAAGAAGAAAATAGAGGAACAAAAGAAACTTCTCAATGAAAGAACACATAAAGAGAAACAAAAAGAGCTGTTAGCTGCTTTTCTGGAAGGCGACGAACAATTTGCTTGGGATGATGAGAAAGAAGAAGATGAACTAATAAATAAACTCAAGTCATCCCAAATTTCTTAAAAGCAACCCCATACTTACTAAATGGTGTTCATGTTATTACAATTCTAAATAGCTATCTTTCAGTAATGTGAAGATACATAAATAAATGTAAAGTAGAAAAAACAATTATGAATTCGTTGAATAAAAAAAATTATAGAAAATAATGAATAAATTGAAACAATAAGGGAAAATTTCAAGCATTCATTGTGAAGTGTATCGCGATGACATGGTATTTTTATCCAAATAATACCCCACATGAAATCCTTCTGACATAGTATGCCATATCATAGTTAGATATGAAGATACATGCTCATTATAATTCTTTGTGTAATACTTTATTTCTTTTGCGTCTGTTACAATCTATTGATAAATAAGGAATATTAATAAAATTTTTTTTTCTGCTTCTAATGATTGGATTGGGATATCATGTTCAATTTTAATTAATTTAGCGGTTTGAATATTTGTATGGTGTTCTTCAAAAAGACATATCAGAAAAGATACTTTTAGATTTTGGGATTCTAAAGCAATGGAACCAAAATATCTCTCAAGTATCTATTGAAAACATGTCCTCATTCAGTTGTTCTTTGGGGCCTTAATACCTCTCACAGCGTTTGGAATATATAGCAAAGGTGCTACAACGGCAACAGCTAGTAGACCATAGTATGGATATAGATAGAATGCTGATCTAGGATGTCTCCACCAGATTGGTTTTGTAGAGCTTTGGAAAAGCTTCTGTAGTTCGATAATTCTGTTGGCCATTTTCTTCTAATATTTGTGTTTTTAGTTTGCTGATTACTGTTAAATGATTTTCAAATACTCAAATTCGAAACAGTGTTAAATACGTTTCAAGTTTATATATTCAGTGCTATTATATAAAACATGCAAGGAAAAACAAAGGATAGGAAAGTCAAAATGCTCATCCGCAAGCTTTGGTTGGCCAAAAGCAGTCTCATTCATTGAGCTTACCCTCACCTCGAAAAGCTGTGATAGACGGAACTGTCGGGGCAGGAAGGGGAAGGGACTAAACAATACCAGAAGCCTTTCTAAGTCCCTTAGCCATACAGAAAGCCAGTCTAAAAGCATTGGGATTGGTTGTTTTCCAAACTTGCTGCCCAAAAAGAATAATATCGGTGATACTTTGCGAAACTAGTTTCTGCCATTGTTGCACTCTGTGACCATTCATCCTACTTGCAAACAATAGCACGTAGAGTCGTAGACACACAATATGTTCGGCCAATCACATTCGAGAACAACAATTTTTCTTGTAAAGAAGCAAAAATACGAAATTATCATAATGAACGAGTAATGATCACGACAATGTCATTTAGATAAAAAGAGCAAAACTATAAACCATATATTCTCACGTGATTAATTTTAAATCTGCCTAACAGTAAGAAGCTCTAAGTCACATCGATCTTCTAGTTACAATAGAGATGTAGGGATGAGAAGTTATCATTATTAAAGTTCGAATTAATTAGAATATTTAAATTGATGAGTAGAGTAAGGTGCCTTGCTTTTCTTTTTCTTTTTTTTTATATGCAATGGAATTTTATTATTTTATTTACGTTGAACCATTTGCATTCTGAGTCGTTATTGTTTTGGCATCTCTATCTAATGCAGTCTTAATGAATTGGCACATTCGATGCATGTCGTTTAAGCCTTTGTACTTGTTTTCCAGATATTTAGTCTTGAGCACTTGTATATTTTGTTCAAGCTCCTTGAGCTTATCCGCATCAAAATTATCCATATTACCAGAATTTTTCTTAAAAAATCTGCTGTAGGACTTCAATCTTCTTAGACAACCTGGTGTAATGACATATGCATCCTTGTTTTTAATCCAGCTTTGTAAAACTGCCATAAATTGATCTAGCTGTAACGTCTGTGTGTGGAGTTTTAATGATGCCAAATAGTATAACTTCCAGTTTGTTCCGTTTTTCTCTTGGAATATCATCTTACCAGACTTTAGTAACTTGAAAGCCATGCCATACAATCCGTAATCCATTGCAAGATGCGTAAGCTGGATATAGTCTTTGAAACCCAGCGATAAAACCCTTGAATTGACGAAATCATCCAACATTGAAGAAATCATTCTCTTGTACTCTCGGTTTGTTAAACTATTCATGTTCTTCTTCATGGTATCAATATCATTTCTGAGCCACAAGATATTCAACTTTTCAGGTATCGAGTAGTAATTCTTACGCATCGTGTCATCAATTGTCTTAGCAGAGCTGACTAACGACCCTTTCAAAAGTAGTTTGATAAGTGAATAGTTGAAATGGAAGTTTGGCACCAAACCGTCACGCAGTGTCTGTTGAATTATGTGTTCAATCTCTAGACAGTCAGCGCTTTTTATGAACTTATCTAGCTCTTTGAGTTTATCGTATTCTGATATCCGAAGATGTAGAACATTCCAACTTACACCGCCAAGAAGTTTCCATTCTTTCAGCTGAGATACTTCTTGTAAAAAATATTTTAGCCATGGATACGCTCTCTTATATTTGTCCGTATTTAATGTAAGAAACAGTTCCTGCTTAATGGGCTCCGCTAAAGTTGGGTAATCAGATACAATTGCAATCCAAAGTGAACTTAAATACTCATGTTTGATGGGAAATTTTTTACCTTCTATTCCATTAAGCACAAGATCTTCATAATATTTTAATGCAGTACCAAACCGACGCTTCCTAGCAATAATTTTACCGACCATATCTTTTACAAATATTTCCATATCTACTTCTTTGTCAGCCTCTATTAGGGCAACAATTTCCATAAATTTATCCAAATCATGCGAGTCAGTACAGATGCAAAGAAGTCTCTTGAAGAAGAGTTCTCTTTTATCGGTCATGCCGTCCAGAAGATCAATATATTGTTGAATTCCTTTGAATATTTCTGGTCTGTCCTTATTTGGTGGGCCAGTATCTGCTAGAACTTTCCGCACTTTATCGAAATATACTGTTAACTTATAGTCAACACTATCCAGGTAGCCTGATTGTTTCACCACAACGTTGGAACAAAATTGCGTCAATTGGACTCGATCTTGGAAAAGTAGTATCATTCTATGTATTAATTGCATTGTTTCTGGTAATGGAAAATTAGGATTGTCGTCCAATTGCTTACATTTAGCAGATATCCATGAGTAAAATATCAGTAATGTGTTTGTCAAATCATTATGATCGGATATTCCGCTTAAAAAAGAATGCAGTTCTTTTGGTGTCATAGGAAAATTATCTGAATGGGTTAGTGCTTGAAAAAAAAATGCTTTAGCAAGCTGAAAGTCATTGTTTTCAATAAATGCCCTCAATCCGTATGTCATATATTTTGCTTTGATGTTCGGCATTTTGATGTATTCTGAGAATATTTTCTCAATTGAATGAAAATTTAAAAGCTTATATTCAACGTCCAACATTAATTCCAAAAATTGCCTATACAAATCTTCAGGTTGGTCTGACTTTAGTATGGAAAGGTGTGCCTTACAATTACCAAATAACATATGAATTTCATTCAAGTATCCATTTTCACTTAATATATGTATCATCGATAACAGCTTTGGTAATGGTATTAGCTTATGTTTGTGATTTGAGATGGATAGGATGGAAGAACTCACCAGATATTCAGAACTGCCAGGATCTTGAATTATCCTGTATATTCGTGTGTATTCTTCTTCTGATATAAAAGAGGGACTGCTCTTGCAAATAAATGAAATATTTTCAAGATCAGATGTCAGTCGTCGATTGGTTATATGCATAGGAGTACCAGTTAGAAATCTAAAACTTTCATCATAGAATTGGGCTCTCTTATTGTTCTCATCATTCTGTTCTCTCGGTACTTGTTCCTTCACAGAAATACCAACCTTATTTGTACTATAATCATGCCTCAATATTATTAGTTTAATGCTATTTACAAGCGGATCTTCTGCGCATTCCCTTGAGAAATGTTTGATCAAGTTTCCTTGAATTATCCATTTTCGCATCATTGGGCTTTGTTCTTATTAATTGTTAAAAGCAATAATTGTGGAAAACTTCATCTAGAGGCAAATATGCTAAAATGGTGATTACTCCCAGTTTACGTTTAGAGTTTTGTTATATTTGAATATCGTATTACCTCTATTATCGGGAATTGAAGTGCCTATATTTACAGGAGATAATAGAACGAAATAATTTGCAGAAAATTTAATTGATCAATCAGTGAAAATGACGGTGAATATAATAGCCAATCGGAATTATTAGAAGATGGTATTTTTTTGATCTTATTAATGCTATGATTAAACCACAGTTTGTACACTATTAATTTTTCCAACAATGGTTACAAATCCAAACAACAGATCAATAACGGTTAGAGTATTATATATACAGGCTTATTAATTTGCTCTACCGTTCTGATATCTCTTAACCGTACTAGTTCGCGCGGACTATTTCAATTGTTACGGTCTCTATAATTTAACAACTGGTGTTCAGGGAGAAAAATAAATAAGTAGAATTCAGACCAACTGTATAAGCAACTTGTTCACTAACCACCAACTTATCAGCGTAGTTGACTTATTGAGTATTGAAGATTTGCTGGACATGGTAAGCTAGATGAAGCTCCACCTTGCTGATTCCTTTAACTTTCAAAACTCAAAACGAAATGGGGGAATTGTGCGGGTAAACTTGCTGACGACCCAGTCTTGTAAGTAACTATTATTATATAGCCGAAAAGTAATTACAAGTCTATTTCCACACAATAGTTAATTTAGACATCTTTTTATATAGTTATTTTCATAATAACTGATATTAAATGTCATATATACATATATGTTAATGCAAAAGTTATTAAGATATTCAATGAGTCCCGAAGAGTTCATGTAGAGGTGAGTTCATTAGTCATATATACAATCGTATTTCTGATCCTTTACAGTAAAGTAAATACCAGAAAACTGAGTGAATGCCAAATTTGGCAAATGCTTCACAAGAAAGTCCATGTAGTTATAAAAGAAATGTGAGATTGCTGTACCAAGCATTGGGAAGACCCTCTCGTCAAAATGACACTCATATGTCTCAAAGTGACGAATGGCATCGTAAGTATGGAAATCCCAGTTGAACATATGAGGTGCTCTGGTAGTTAATTCCAATAGAGAATTTACATCGTCTATTACCCGCTTTGCAAGGGAATATCCCGTGAATGCAGCAAATGGGGTTGGTATGATGTCTTTATAGTCACCCTCATCTTTTGAATAGTATTGGTGATTCATCAAATACTGGTCAAATACTGGCAACCATTTTTTACAGTACTCACACTCACAACCATTCCAAAGTATGTCAGCCATTGGGACTTCATACGCACTTATAGTTTGGAGAACCACTGGTGCCCAAAGTGATCTTAGAGCTTTAAGTACCGGAAAAACACTCATAAAGAGGTTTTTCCTCCTGATATAGTTACCATCAACACTATCTTCAGCAAAGCCTTCAAAAGGTGGATCATGCTTTATTATTAAAGTCGATAGATTACTATCGACATCAGGTATGTTTACGAGAAACCTACATATTATAATATCCCAATCTTCTTGCTCTTTGTGGTTAGGTACGGTTATGAAATGCTTTTGTGATAATGCCAGTTTGTTAATTACGATGAGATCATCTCGAATTTTAGTTAAAAACTCATCTAAACAAGAACAATGGCCATATTCTTCACAGTTGATTACCGCTTCTAAAGCCTTGATTTTTTTTAGATCAAATATATTCCCTAGATTAATATCAGTTATTGGACCACATTCCAGTCTATGGACGTGCTTGAATGAAATATTTTGTGCTTTTGGAAAACTGATATGATTTCTTTTCAGAAGATTAATAATTTCTCCGGATGCGTAATCAACATCATTTATATGAACCGATTTTATATTACTTCTCAGAATTTTCTTAGTGTTCTCACTCAGATTAATGATCTGACGCTCATTGTCATTAATTAAAGTAAGTACAATTTCTCTTAAGGTAAATAATGATTTCGTGTTTTCCAGATCATCTAATTCAATGACTTCGATTTTAGTTAGATGGGTCAACTTCAGATAAGAGTCATAAAAATTAGAGAATAGATCATAATCTTTGATCTCCAAGACTTTTATCAGGTCAATCTCTATAATTCGCTCAATCAACTTTATCAACAATGCATTGCCGTTATCCTTATCAAAAAAAATATCCTTTTCTATAACTAATTTTTCAATTAGATGTAATTTTCCTGATCGGATCAACTCCTCCACTCTATCGTAGACATAAATATCATTCTGATCATTTGATTTGATTATATTTCGACAACCAGTGATATATGTGGTATTCCAATCCAGATGGCTCCTTACATCCCTTAAAACTGGCTCGGTTTGTATGATAATAGACTTAAATAGATGCCGTTGCAAAGACTTATTGAAAGTAGTACAGCAAAGGGTGAGATTGAAGACATCATTCTGGTTCAAATATTCACACACTAATGGAAGAACGCTGTTCAAGTTTGCTTGGTAGTCATTATCCATCGAGCTATTCATCATAATCCCATAGAATGCAAATAAATAAACTCCACAATATAATACAGTAATTCACAAATAATTTAATCACAAATAGTCAATCCTTATCATTATGGATCAATAAATAAACATTAATATATCAATTAAGTTATTGCCCTAAGTGATAATAGATATGCTATCTCATCGCATTTTTTAGGGTCTCTCTGGCTTGGAAATTTTCAATTTTTGTTGAGAAGTTAAATTACCCGGATGGATTTTTTCACTTGCTTCAAATATAGTATTGCAACCGGATGTCATATCAATTCGATTTAGCTTTTATCATTACTTATTGAGCTAGTTTATATTTCCATGAGCTACGAATTGATCGACTAGCCATTTTATTATACTATAATATTTTTCATGGTGAATATAGTATTATGTGGTATACCAAGTTTGATTAAAGCTGAATCAAACGCAGATACATCTTCAGGACAAAATTCGCTAAGCAATAGTCTTGTAGTGTAAATTTTGGTGAAGTGATCGATGTGAGTAACCCAATGGAATAAAGATCCACTTGTGTGCGAATTTGCAATTATTGATATGATGCTTGGACAGTAGGAGATCAAGAATGTTTTTATGGCCTCTCTTAATTCATTGTCCGCATTACAAGCAATAATTTTAACCATGATCATATTTTCAAGGACCCTATTCCTGAAGATATTATCCTCTTCTTTATCAAATAAATGATCACCTATTGTGGATGTATTTTCCATATTATTAAATTTGTTCATATCATTGATAATCGAATCCATTACGATTTTTGCCAGCTGATGGGTGGACTTTGCATCAATTTTCCCACGATGCATAACGCTGATAGCTGTGTGATAAGGAGCGGTATCAAATTGAATATCATTTTCAGCTAATAAGGCTCTATTAATGAAATGTGCACATTCTAATCTAATATCCTCATCATCGTCGTTTAATGTCAATAGCATTCTAAACACAACTTTTGGGTGGTCTAGCAACTGCGGAGCGTTTATAACAGATCTCAGAGCTGACAGTCTTATGTCCTCAATTTGATTATCCAGAAACATGTCCTGGAGCAATGGCCACCATTTTTCAAAAATTTCCGCAGTAATATAATTACCTATTTGTTCAATGGATTGAGTTCTCAAACTTTCAACCCTGTTGTTTTCGAATACACTAAGTATAAGTTGTAGTGACTTATCAAAGTTCAAATAAACCGCTGTTTTCAATGCCAGTTTTCTTACCTCTGGCAAATTATTATTATTTTTAGCAATTGTACAAACAGAAGAATACATCTCATCTGAATACAATGACAAATCCATGGTACTGTTTATATATTGCATTGCAATTAGGTGACACTCATACCAGTTGCTTAACAATACCAATTGAAGTATACACTGTATATTTGCTTGTGACTCAATTTGTAGTAGCACTTGCAATGTGGCAGCCAAAGCAAGTTGTTTAGTACCGTCTTGCGATGGATTTTCAATAGTATTGCACAAGAACATTCCAAATATGCTACACATTTGATCTATCTCAGATTTGTCAAACATGTTACTCTCTAGAAGTAGAAGTACAATTTCAGTACATTCTTTGATTGTAATGTAGCATTTATTCCGCAGAATAGTTTCGTCCAATTTCGATATCAGAAAAACACAAATATCTTTTAATTTGAATTGTTCAAGATTCTTATTTATTCCTTGCTGTAAGCAGTATTTTGTGAAGAGTAACTTACCATGTAGATTATTTTGATTAGAGCAATCCCATTCCAGCAAAAACTCATGTGATAATAGATTTTCAAATTCATATTTGGCTAATGTTCTTGCAATGAGGTCCCGTACTTTCCAGTCCTTACAATCTATATTATTTTTCAGTAAGGAGATAAAGTCTGCCAACCCAGTATAACCTGGAGTTGATTCAAGCCTTGACAATAATGTTACAATTAAATACAAAACTTCAATGTGCCTGTCTGACAAAATGCTATGAGTATGGATAGCAGTTGTGGTTTTATTCAAAGACTCCAAAAGTAATTTATCTACATCAACAAAACGGTTAAAAAAAAGTCTTGCTGGATAATCTTTTCCGGATTTCCCAAAAACCCTATTTTGAATTGCAGTAAATAACATCATAGAACAATTACGAATTGCCCATATTGATGAAGTAAATGACATGAGGCACAACTCTAAAGATTTTGAGACATGGGATAAGATTATGGTTGCCAATTTTGCTTCTGTGAATAACGATTTTATACAATTGAATGCGTTAACTTGTGGATGATCTATAACATCTTGAAATTCGGTAATCGGTTCAATCGCAATATTTACTAGCCGCTTAAATGCCAGATCCAACATTGACTTGTCAGCTGATGTACCAAGGATAATAGAAACAATAAAGGGAATTCCCCCAGATCTTCTAGTTATATGCTGAGTCTTAGTCTCAACCATATCAATTGATTTATCTAACCATTCATTTAACAGTAGAGGTACTTTTTTCTTTGCCATGGCTGTACATAGTTTAAACGCAGGAAGAACTGCTTGAAATGCACCACTATGTCTTACAGTAAAAAGCTGATCAATCAAAATATCCCCAATTGAGCTAATATTATCTGCATCTAATTCACAACTTTCCATGAGAATTTCTAGAAGTCCCGAAGCCTCTTTAATAGCTCGAAATGCTTGAGTCGTAATAATGCTATCCTTAACCCCACAATTTCTATAACTCTCAGGTAATATGTCATTTGATGAATTATAGCTCGAGATTTCTTTCATATATGACCAGTTTGTGCATACTAGATCGAAACAAGTTTCGAAGTATTGATTATCATTTTTGTTCTTATGTAGCAGAAAATACTGTTTCATCAAGGAAGAGAGACCCAAGAAATATCCTCCAATAGGCTGTCTGATAAACTCTGATTTATTATAATCATGTATGGAAAGCATTCTTTTTATTTTTAGAATGAAACTATCCATGTATTTTCCTTTATCATTGCATATCATATATGAATATTGGTGTAAAGATGCACCCAATTCACAATGCTGATATAGATCAAGATATATAGCGGCTTGAATTTCAATATCATTTTTCATACTTTCATTAAGTTCCAGTTTGGAGTTCTGTGGTTTATTCATCAGTTCTAACAATTTTCTGGAACTTTCACGTATATCAGGAAACTTACTTATCAGAAGGCTCAGTAATGTATCTTGCAAATGTTTATCATCTACAATATCGAGTGAAAAAGGAAATTCTCTATCATCTTGAAGTTCAATTATCAAATTAGTTGCCTTTTTATCAATGCCTAACTCTAGAAATAATCTCAGAAATTTAAGCCCTAAATGGTGAGATTGGTACGAGGAGCCTGGTAATAGATGGAAAATTACAATTTCATACACTTTAGAAAGGAATTCTCTTGCCAACGTAACAGTTGATAATTTCTGCTGCACCTCTTCTGGAAATTTATTAGCCTTCTGTAGTTTATTCGCGTCTCTATGTAACGCATAAGTAGAATCTCTCACTCTCAGTAAAAGGCCTTTGAAAGAACTCCAGAAATAATTTCTCATTCCAACATCAACTTCCAAAAAGAACGAATTCATTGACTGCAGAACTAAATGATATATTCTAGGATCAATAGGTTTTGAGGATTTTTTCGAATAGATTAAAACTTGAAATGTAAGAAGTTTCTGAGCATTTGTTTTCAGTAGATCCTCCAATGTGCTCATAGCAATCATCTCATTGCGTAAGAATGGATCTTCTATGATATTTAACTCTTGGCCTAATCTTATCACTGATAACAATAACTGATTATTATTTTCAAAGCCAGAATCTACCAAAATGCTAAACGCTTCTTTTGGCATACTTTTAAGCAATGGCTCCAAAATGTATATGGTAATATTCTTTGAATACTCTTTTATTCCTAAGTATTTTAGTAAACTTCCTTTCCATAAATTCACCCATTCATTGAGCCTGCTTTTATCACTTTGTAAATGAATTTTAAATATGTTCAGTAGCATGCTAACTAAACATTTACTAATGGGAGTTGATAGTGAATCCAGATTCATTAATGATAGAGATGTCTGGAAAAAATCAGGTTTATCTTCCATTATCTCAAATAAATCGATATCGTTGGATAGTGCTTCAATTAAGTAATATTGTACTTTCAAAGTATTTGGGATTTTACTTATATTTTTTAACCAACAATGGCACATTTCCTGAAATGACGCATCATCCTGTATTATTTTGTTTAAACCCATAAATTTAGCGAATAAGTCTCTAAGCGCGTTCATTTGAACTGGTCCAGTTTCTGCCCAAAAATTCACAACATAATTAAATATTTGGTTATTCAATTCTTCGGTAAATATTTCTGTGTGTAAACGGCTTTCAAAAGTGCTAGTGTCCAGCTTCTTGTTCTTTATTGTTTGAGTCGACCTTAAAATATTTATTGATAACGTGTCCGTGAGAAATAGTCGGTCTTCATCAGTTAGAGATGCACTATAAAGCAACTCGTTTTTGACTATGGTGAAATAATTGATGTATGTCTCGAGTATATCATCTTTATTTTCCTGGTTGATTTTAGATGGATTTGTCTTCAAAAGAAAATCTTTGATCGAGTTCAACTCTTGGTTTGGCATACTTGTTTGAAATATTGGCTTATTCTTAGTTAGATCTTCTAAGACAATAATCTGAGTGTGAAGAAAAAGAAAATAAATTTAACCAATTAATTGAGTACTGGATCAACAGCTGGAACTATTATACAGTTACAGTATATGTTGGTTCTGACTACCTCATCGCAAAATTTCAATGATGCTCATCGCACTTTCGGGACTCAAATTTTTCAAATTGGTGCTGGGTAAATTAACCAACTGATTGCTTGGCAAGTGAGCAGAAAGTAATACTAGTGTAATTATAGTAATAGCATTGCTTCAGTTATACTAACTGTGTAAACCTTCATGGCAAATTGGTTTCAAATACATGAATTTAAAATTTAATTGTATTGTTTTATCTTTTTTTTCAATTATATATGACTAATTCTGTATAAAAATATCTATACTTGTGAACTCTATATTAATAAAAGTAGTATTTTTAAAAGATAAATGTTCTGTTTTGTGTGGTACAGTATATTAAGTGTTGTTGTATTGTACAATTAGATATCGTCGATATCGAATTCCTCATCTTCTTCTTCTTCGTCATCTTCATCAGCATTACCGAACTCGAAGTTAGCGTCTTCGTCGGATTCGAAACCGAAGTTGTCGGTCTCGTTAATCTTGGCATTCTCTGGCAATTCACCTTGACTCTTCAAAGTTCTGGCTTCATCCAAATTGTACTTGTGGACAACATCACATTGGTCGTCTTGGAAATCTCTCAATGAAACCAAAATAATATCACCTTGACCCATCCAGACCTTTTTCCTCAACTTACCTCTGATATGTGCCATTCTCTTAATACCATCAAAACAACTGGCTTCAACTCTACCGTTACCCAGCATCTTGGTGATTTGAGCATACTCTTGACCTTCTTCCTTGTAGATCAGCTCACGCTTTGGACCAGCGGAATCGTTCTTCCCTCTTCTACCTTTCTTACCACCTTTTGTGTTCTTCTTACCCATCTTGTCTTAATTGGCTCTTTATATCTGACTCCCAATAACACAGAAGCAAGTGTCAACTTACAATAATTATATATTAGCAATTTGAAATACACTCTGTAATTTTGTCAAGCTTCACTCTCTCAGTGAAGAAACTCATGAAATTCAAGAAAAATTTTTAGTTCCGGCGATATGACGTCTTTGCAAAGTGTTGGGTCATGTGACTTATACAACTGTTAACAAGTCATTATTAATAGAGTTGTGCCTTCTTCGGTATTGCAGATAATAATCATTGTAGAATGGATTTATATATATATGTATATGTATATATTTTATACTGCCTTTTATCAAATCAATCTATAATGTGATTGTAATGAGAAAGGATTAATAGGATAGGGAAAGTAGAAAAAAATAACAGGAACAAAGCACCCAGCTTAATATTCTTATAGATGCAGTTCAATCATTTTATTGACAGGAAATACCATATTTGTATACTTTGATTTCAGACCGTTTCAGTAATTTCATGATCTCATTAACCTGTTAAGCACATTGAATAGTCCATTCGAACCGTTTACATGCTCCCTGGCGTATGAGGATGTTGTGTCTCCATAGACTATGGAATGTCCGTGACGTAGCATTCCCGAGTTTCTTTGATCCTTCACCAGTTTAAACAATGGCTCAATAACAGGTGAAGAAGAACCAGAGATACAAAGGAAGTCGATTGGTTTTTGGGATACTGAAATACTGTCACTTCTGCTGCGTGGCGATTGTTCAGAGTTTATCATTGGTGTGACATTGTCTCCACTAGCAGCAGTATTGTAATACCTTAAAAGAAATTTGACTGCGTTTAGTGATAGACCAGTTTGTTGAACAAATACAATGTTTTTGTGCAAGTACGCATGTATACCTGCGTCATCAAATAAAGTATTAATATGTGTGATAGCTTCACCGATCACACCTGAAACACGTTCTTGATCCTCGGCATTTTCGGTGTGGAACCTAATCATAGAGTCTGCGATCTTGTAATAAGACCCAGGTAGACGTTCAACTTTATCTTCCAAGATCTTAACAACTTCTGCCCTCCAATTAACATCTTCCACAATATTATACCAATCACCATTTAGTCTGACGAAGGCACCATTTTCAGCTATCAATCCAATGTTGTTGACTCTACTATATAGACTTTCATTAACAACTTTTGAAAAAGAGTTCATGATATAGACACGATTCTTGGAAGAAAGTTCATTCAGTACAGATATCATTCTTGAATTTGGAGGTTCAGATATCTTGAATATAAACAATCTCTTGCTAGTATCATTATAGTCATCAGAGAAAGTCTCAAATCTGAGATTGAAAACAGTTGATCTCTCTTTGGTGAATTCCCATGAGTTATTCAAGTTCTGTAAACAGCTTACGAACCAGCTATCAGAGTCATGAGTTATAACACTCTTGACCATTTTCTTCCAATTCCTCTTCTTTTCTTCCCTGGACATTTCCAAACCCTCTTTAATGCAAGCGGCTACCTGCTTAATATCCCATGGATTCACAAGCATAGCACCCTCGGACAATACAGAAGAACTACCAGTAAACTCCGATAAAATTAATGGTGCATTTTTATCAGATGAGCATCCAATAAATTCATGACAGGTTAAATTCATACCTTCACGCAGAGCATTAACCATAAATAAATCGGCTTCAGAATTCAATGCAAGGTATTGAGGGAAGTCCAATTCCTGGTGTAAGAATACCACGGGCTGAATCAAACTAATATTTGGAGACATTGAATTGATTCTATCAACAACTACCATAATTTGACGTTCCAGCTCTAGATCCGTACTTTTACCAATACAGACTTGAACCAGGACGACATTTTCAATGTATTGAGGATTGTCTTTTAAGAACCGTTCATAAGCCAACATTTTCTTGTATAGTCCACGGATTCTGTCAAATTGGTCCCTACAAACAATTAGCTTTTTACCGTGCCATCTTTCCTTAATCAGATGACGCCATTGCAAGACATTTTCATCTTTCAGTTTCTCTCTTAAAGTGAAGTAATCAATACCAACTGGGACTTGTTTTACAGAAACAATTCTACCATCATACTTTAACTCATCATCAGAAACATCAGCTGCAAGTAATCTATTAGATGTCTGCAAGAAGTGTCTTGCATATTCCTTGGTTTGAAAACCTAGAGAATTGGCACCGATCAATCCCTCCAAGATTTCTTCTCTATGTGCCAAGCATCTAAAGACTTCGCTACTTGGGAAGGATACGTGTAGGAAGAAACCTATCTTAGCATCTGGGAAAACTTCACGAACCATTCCAGGAACCAGCATTAAATGATAATCGTGAATCCAAATGATATCACCATCCTTATAGACATTAATAATCTTTTCAGCAAACTGTTGGTTCAGTCTGTGGTAGTATTGCCATGAGTGGTCTTCAAAGGCCTTTGACTTTGGATTATCAGGAATCTGATATTGCAAAGTTGGCCATAAAATCTGTTTACAGTAGTTCTTGTATGCACCTTTGAAGGTAATATCATCAGTAACAACTGCCCCGCAGTTGTATTGTTCTTCCATCACTTTAGCGATGTTTTCAACGATTTCATCAGGAATTTCATCAGTGGGGATCCCCATGGTACCAACCCATTTCACATTTTCTTTCGTGGTCTTTTCATTAACAGCGGTGTTAACGGCATTCTTCAAGGATCCGTTCCCTTTATCGCTGTTGACAATGGTCCATGGCAACTGCGCAAACAGCTCTCTAGAGCTCTTTAGCAGAGTTTCCCTAACCTTACTAGTAGTTGAGAAGCCGCCGAACTGAGGAACCAGGTATTCCTGTCTCAAGTCATCGTCGTTAGCAGGCTCCTCGTGTTCTTCAAGGTGATCACTGTCGTCGCCAGTAGTCCAGTCTGAGTTATAAGCGCTATCGCCGTGCATCTGGTGTAATGTCTTGGAGTACTTTAAGTTGGAGGATTGAGGTTGTGTGTTCAAGGGGGAAGGTTTGGTGGGGGAGCCGACCTTGTTCTTCTGGATACGTCTCAATGCGGGCAACGCGGGTGCATGCTGCTTGTTTCTACTTAGCGAGAAGTCTATAATGGAGCTACTGTTGGAGTGACCAGGCAACGGACGCGACTTAGGGGTCACTGCGGTGCCGATAGAAGTGTTGGCGTGGTTGTAACGGGACTGGCCCATCGAGTTCGCACTGGAGCTAGGCATTGGCGCAGACGCCTCTTTCGTCGAGTCATGCAACGACTGAGTCAGCAGCGACTTGGAGACGTTCTTCAACAGATGCGCAGTTGGGTCCGCCATCTGGCTGTCAAGTTGCTGTGGTGGAGGGGAGCCCCTATTGTTCAAAGTCGAGTCCAAGTTGTTCTGGACCTGTGGCGCAGAGGCAATTGACAGCACTGGCGACGCACCTCTGTTGGAAGGCGGATTGGAGGTGCTGAAGAACTCCTCAGCGGAGCCACCGGCACCGAGGTTGGGCCTGCCCATGTTACCCTTTGTGTGGTAAGAAGGGTTTGGTGTGCCAGAAGCAGTAGCGTTTGCGGTCAAGTTGACCAGGAACTGCTCTGAGGAGACCAGGTCATCGATGTTGCCCGAGGTGTTTCCCGCATTGTTCAGCGACAGAAGCGACTCCTGGGAGACATTGCGGCCCTGGGCAAAGGGGACGTTAAGCGCACTGCGTGTGTTTCTGATATAGTTGTCAAGGTTAGGTCTAGCCTGAGGAGAGGCCTCGTTCGAAGCCAATGGGTTCAGCTTCACAAGGTTGTTCTCAATCAGTTCCTGTGTCTCGCCAGCCGAGGCAGTTACTTCAAACTGTGGCCTGTGAGGCAAGAACAAAGACGCAACAATTAGAGTCATGTTTAGCTCTATCTGATTTTTAGTGTCTATCTTGGCTATACAGAAACCCTTTTCCAGCAAACAAAGGACTGGATTATATACTTTATATATATTACAATGCCAATTTCCAGAACATTATTAGCAAGGGGTCCACATATATACTTCCCAATCACACAAGAGAAACCACCGTACAGAATAGATCTCAAAATAAGAAAAGTAATGACATTCTATGCTTTTCCATTAATTGCCACTAGTACAGCGCCATCTAAGCGTATATTAGACACCTTCTTTCAGCTACGCTCTCTCTCTGTGTATGTGTCCCTCTAAATTAGAGAAGTTGAACCCCCTCACCCACTCCCGCTCTCTAGTCTGTGCAATGTACTTTGCAGCAATGTGCTCTGTGTTCTAGGTGAGGTACCTGTCCCCCCCCCCTGCGGTGACTATCCTCTCGAAAGACGTGGGGGGATGGAGGGGGGAGTGGAAGGGATGATTCAATTACTTGTACGACACTTTCAATACCCCGCGATTTATATTGGATAGTTTTTCTTTGGCCAAAAGTGATCTTGTCTTCGACGTTTGATGTGATATTGAAATTATTCACGTTTTATATCGTGTGTGGTGTGTTTTGGGGATTGTCACCTTTTGCTTGGCGGAAACCGGGCGGCTAGCCCTTAGTGCGGTCCGCCCTAGGGTCCTGGTGGCCTTTCCCTAATTTTTTTTGAGGTGTACAAGGTTATTAGTGAGAGTGGGGGGTGCAGCAAAGGGTATGCAAGTGCCACCGAAGGCAAGTAAGGCACAAGATTTACACTTAACACCGAGTGTTCCGAGTGATACCGAGTGTTTCCGAGTGATACTGAGTGACACCGAATTGGGGTAGAGATGCTAGTGGATGCGCACTGTCATCTCGACGGCAGCGCAGACAGCCGCGGATGTGCGGAGTATGCGAGGAACGTGCGGGTGTGCCTGATGAGTACGAACCCGCAGGACGCTGAGATGTTGTCGGTAGGGATTGGTCTTGGCAATGCGGTGTGCGCGTTTGGCGTGCACCCGTGGTTCTCGCACTGGTTCTACGTAGGCGATGCGCCTGGGAAGCTGGAGCATTACAGTCGGGTGATGCAGGCGGATGCTGCGGATGAGGGCTTTCTGTCGCTGGTGGATGAGTTACCGGACCCCATTGACCTGGACCAGTACATACGGGACCACTTTCCCAAGGGCCGGTGGCAAGTCATCGGTGAAGTGGGACTCGATAAGCTGTTCCGTGTGAAGCGTAGGGACGGCACACTGTCGCGCTGGCATGTGTCCATGGACCACCAGCGGGTGGTGTTGGACAGGTTCCTTGATCTGGCAGTGCGGACCGGACTAAGTGTGTCGCTGCATGGCGTCAAGGCTCATGGCTCTCTGCTGGACAGGTGCGAGAAGAAGCTGCTGAACACACCTTGTAACATCTGCTTGCACTCGTATACGGGTCCTGCAGATACTTTGACGGCCCTGTGGATACGCAAGTTTGGTCACGAGCGCATATTTGTGTCCTTATCACAGTACATTAATCTAGACGACAAGCATAGAGCGGTCACTGAGAACATACTAGACATATGTCGCAAGACTTGCATATTACCAGAGACAGACTTCGAGATCAATAAGCATGACGCACAACGGTTGGAGATGTCGCTGCGCACAGTTTACAACTTCATAGGCCAGAGGTGGGGCATAGATAACTACGAAGAATTGATGCAAACCAACTTTGAGTCATTTTATGGGCACTCAATTGCTCAGTAAACGGCATTACAAAACCTATAGAAAGGATCATAGTTGATATATTTATTATCACGTGTTGTTCCAACAAAGTACTTACAAACTCCGTATTTATTCCGTATTCCGGATATATATTCATTCAAAACAGAAGTATATATAACTCTCTATCGTATTTTCTTGGTGTTGCAAAAGGATCCCATTTGGAGTGGATCCTACCCACTGGTCAATTAGACATAAACGGTTCACTTATTTGTTTCACCATGCATTTGCGATGCCCCCCCCCC
>ERZ1036435.214-NODE-214-length-44297-cov-11.644591_pt1 | contig 44297 bp, 20 predicted proteins | sample MGYA00514223_ERZ1036435 | MGnify/ENA primary metagenome ERZ1036435 (study PRJEB33795, sample SAMN09464927) | human gut metagenome | host: Homo sapiens | place: USA: Stanford, California | collected 2016-08 | study: EMG produced TPA metagenomics assembly of the... | reverse complement strand
GACTACTTGGACCACTCAATTGCAAACCAGGTAAGATTAAGAAATTTATTGCATTGCTGATTTAGAAGGGGAATCTATCTAAAAAATTTGCGCTTGATATCAGTGATCAGAAATACCCTTTGTTCTATTTTGTTGGCAGTTGGCTCACCGCATTTTGTTTCATGGAGAGAAATTAGATTATCTTTATAATAACATTTGGTTCAGGTAACAAGACTAAAAAACTCCATAGAATTACTTACTAGATAGGATCAGTCGAATCATACATCTAATATTACAAGAATTTTACTTCCACCTACAATAAATTTGCTGATTACTTTTGATTTTTCTCCTACGAACAATTTCTGATTTTAAAAAGTGGTACAATAAACCGGTTATACCCACGCTGTTTTGAAACAAAATAATAGAACATGGCACCACCACTCGCGAAGAAAGCCAAACTGGCTGGGAAGGATAGAGTAATAAGAGCATGTGATGTTTGCAGGAAGCGGAAAGTAAAATGTGATGGAGATCAACCATGTTCTTCATGCATGACAGCAAGCACTGTCTGTATTTACAACGGGGTCGCTTTCCCCCATGTCAAGTCATTCTATCACAGGGATAACGACTTATATAGGGAGTTAAGGCTGCTGTACAAAAGTGCAAAAGCACTATCAAGAAATGAGAAGATTAAGGCGTCTGGTCAGCTTTGTAAAACCTTAACAGAGATCGAAAACAGTATATCAAACTTGCAATCACAGGTAGATTTGGATATTAACGATGAAACTATAGCAGATTATGATGGGGAGGGATCGTTAGAAAGGCAATTTATTGAAACCAGTACCGTACGTTTGAACAGGTTTAGCAATGTAGACATGACAAAAAATAATGTACCTAACATTACCCCATACTTCGGTATATATTCTACATTGGCGATATTTTCTAAATATGGTTTCAGTTGGATGTTTAAAAAGCTCATGTCATACTCGAATAACACTTCTACAAGAGAGACCATGTATATATATATGAAGTTTTTGGATATGGCTCAATTGCATTATGAAGAGGATATCAATCAAAAGACTACACCTATTGAGTGGTGTTTCGATAAGTACGCTGTTAATTGTGATTGTAAAACTTTGGATGGATTGTTTGCTATATTAAACATCCAAGTTAACCCCACCAAAAATGATGATATTCTGACCAAAGATGTTTATGAAGAGTTAGCCAGGAGACCCATAGAATTTTTTTCAAAACTTATTGAGTATGCATGGGAAACTTGTTATCTATATTATACTGGAGTCGGACAATCATTTCAAATGTCTTCAAAAATATTTGAATTGGAGGATATAATGACATGTTTAGCATTGGAATTCTCCAGTAAAATTCTCTATGCGGACATGCACCATGAGATCATTATACCCGCAACACTACGTTGGGTAAGGATATGTCACTGGCATGAAGAACTTTACACAGTAGGAAAATTCCTTGCGTGTGCAATAAGGAGGGCATTGGATTTGGGCTTAAATTCATGGGAATATTATATATCACTTCCTGAAGTAGCTGCCGAGAAGAATAGATTAATATGGTGGGAATGTTATTGGTGGGATAAATGGTTTTCATTATCTGCTGGTAAGTCGCCTCTTATCGATGATGCAAAAATTACATGCCTGTTGCCCCGAAGGTTGATGGAATCTGGTTTGGATGAATCTATGACATGCCTGGAAATGATGGAAAGGTGTAATTTCAGACATATGAGTGAATCGGAGATTAGAATTTTTGGGTATATTATGCTTGGAAAATATATTGAGTATATTAACTCAGAGATATTATTTAAGAAGGAGTATACTGATTATCGGCTTTTTGCATCTGTTAAGAAACCTATTGATGTTACAATTAATAAATTTTATGATGAATATAGATCTGCGATTGATTTATTGAATAAAATGGAAAATTTTTTCGTATCGTTAACGGGAGTTGATGTAGACACTGACGAATTAACTGAATTTATGACCTATTTTATTGAGACAAAAATGAAATGTTTAATAGCCATGGGAAGTTTGATATATCGATTGAAAGGTGTTGAGGTTAGTGGCTCAGAACTATTAGATAAGTGTTTGAAAATTTCTCTCACAAATATCTACCAATGCTCCTTAACTGGACTGAGAAGAGTCTCTAACTTTAATTCATTTCTAATTGAAAGGTATCTTTTGCATATTAATTTAATGATACTCAATCTAATGCTAAGCATTATTGAGTCGCCAGAAAATGAGCCTGTGGAAAATATTCTGCTGATGTGCAATGTTGTACATTTGTTAGGTAATGCTAATGCTTTGAAAAATTGTTCTAACAGCAAGAATATGCCCTTATCCGAACTGATATGTAGGCAAAGTCTTTCCCTATCTTATATTTGCTGTAGGGTTTACGTTCAATTGGCTGTGAAAAGAAACTCATCTATTTCTGAAGAAGAAATTTTACGAGTTCTTCAACGTAGTAATCCACATTTTGCTACAATCTATAATCAATTAAACGACATCAGTTCAGATATTTTTAAGTCACTGTTAGAGTTAAACGTTGCTGGATCTTATCAAGCCCATTTGATAGATCATTTCCGAGAAATGATGGGTGATAAAATACTACAAAAGATGAAACAGTTAGAATCCGAAGTACAGAGTTCGGCTACACCTTCTAGTATTGAGGCTACATCCACTGTGTCTTCGACTGTACATCAAGACCACATAGACACGAATTATAAAATGAATGGGGGGCCAGCACAAGAATTACAAGATGTCACATTTGAGGCATTGCTTAATTCAGATTCATTTGCCTCGGTTTATACGGACTTTCTTGAAAGTTTGGATTTAAGGAAGCCTTCTGGTAATGATACGATGCCAAGTTTAAGTCTTGATCATCATGCAGATATGAACAACCCGTCTTTATGATGTAAGTCGCTAGAGGCTTTACAGTAAGGATTATATCTATATTAGGCAATTAATTTAACGTATATATAACCAATGAAATGTCATGACAATTTAACTACTGATTTACTATAAGATCCTATAATTGAGCTACTACTCTTGACCAGTTACCATGTTTTACTCTTCCATATTGAATATCAGCAATCCATTGGGCCACTTGTTTAGTTATTGGACCAGATTGTTCACCAGGTATCAATGGCACATCAATATCTTTTCCTTGCCATCCGATAGCCTTAATTGGTGAAACAACAGCAGCGGTACCGGCGCCAAAAGCTTCTAATAGCTCACCCTTCGCAGCTCTTTCAGCAACTTCATTAATGCTATAGTAACGTTCATTAATTTCCCATTCGTTTGGATCTAAGTTTTGTCTTGTAAGTGTCAATATGGAGTCTCTTGTAACACCTTCCAAAATAGTACCATCTAATGGAGCCGTCACAAGTTCTTTCTTTCCGGTAACAGAATTTTTGAAGGCAAAGAATACATTCATAGTACCGACTTCTGTCACATGTTTTTCGGGACCGAATAACCAAAGGTTTTGTTGATAACCTCTTTCTGCCGCTTGAAGTTGTGGAAGAATACATGGAGCATAGTTTGCACCCAACTTCTTGTCACCAACACCACCTGGCCAAGCTCTGGTTGCGTAGTCAGTAGCTTCTAGCCTGACAGCTTTGAAACCAGTCTTATAATAAGGACCAACTGGAGAGGTTATGACAAAAAGCAATGCTCTGTCTGGAGTACCGACACCTAGGCCATTTGTGGTACCAATCAAAGTTGGTCTGATGTACAATGAGTAGCCAGTTCCAGTTGGAACCAAATGTTTGTCCTGTTCAATTAGCTTGCCCATTAATTTGATCAACTCTTCGCTATCAAATGTAGGTAAACAGATTCGAGCTGCAGATTTGTTCATACGAATCATATTCATATCTGGTCTAAACATAGTAATCTTATTGTCTGGGGTCCTGTAAGCTTTTAAACCTTCAAAAAGCTCAAAGGCGTAGTGGAATACACAAGAAGATGGATCTAGGGTCAAGTTTCCATATGGCTTGATTTCCGGGATATCCCAACCTTTCTCTTTAGTCCATTCAATTGTAAGCATGTGATCAGTAAATGTCTGACCAAAAACAAGCTCATCATTAGGTCTGGGTTGTGATGGTGGTGTTTTCTTTGTAACTTTCAGTTTAGAGGCATCCAAGCTGGCAATTGACCTTCTAGCAAGGCCGAAATTTCTGCTTATACTAGCAAACGCTAGTCTAGAGTTCAGCATCATTTTTTTTAAGATATGACCAGCTTTTGTAGCTCACAATCAAATCTATGTACTGGTAGAATAATCCTTGAGCGATTAGTACTAGCAACTTGAGAAGACGTAAGAAACTCTGAATTTTATCCAGTTATTATATATACTTTTGCAGTTGACTGATTTCTTGAGATGATATGTAATTTCTTTTTTTGTCAGTTTTTCATTTTTTTTTTCAAAGCTTTGTGTGTACAAACAGGTCTTTCGCGAGTTACAAGGAGGTCCCGAAAAGGTTAAGCTCATCGACCTGACTCATTATATTATTGGGCCGTTACCGGTGTATTGCATTAGTTCACCAAAGGCTTGATCTTATCCTCTGGGAGGATGTGCTACGATAACCTTGTATTCACTAACTGTGAGTAATGGACAATGGATGCATTGATCCAAGGAAAAACAGATTTTCATGTTCGGGATGGCACAGGTTTTTGATCATTGTGTCTGAGTGATTTATTTTGTTGGTAATACGGTTCTTAGACTCCTGGCTGGATACCTCTATGATTTTTTCAAATCGAAATTGTTCTACAATTTAGAAACCACAATTCGGTCTTAGAGTTTTATTCCATCACGCGCGCACTCACCCAATATTGATTATGATATATGAACGAGATGCTCGCAGTTAAACAACAGCTTAGAAAGCACATGGGGCAGACCCTTGGCAAGATTAGCAGGGAAGAGATAATATCACAAAGCGAGTGTATAAGAGATAATTTAATGCCAATTCTGGAAGGAAAACGAAATGTAGCTTGCTATATGAGTATGGACACTGGTGAATTGGACACAGGAAATATTATTGAGTCACTATTTGAAGCTGGTAAAAAAGTTTACCTCCCAAGATGTACACATACAAAATTAACAGGGCATGTTCAACTTAGAAATGACTCGAAGAATCCTGGGAATATGAAAGATCATCCACATCTTACATTTCATGAGATGGACTCCCATGACCATGTCTTAAGTTTAAGTCCTAAAGGGAAGTATAACTTAAAAGAACCTGACATAGAGGATGAGAAGTTATCTCCTCTACCACCTATGTTAGATGCAATTCTTGTCCCAGGAGTTGCTTTCACAAGTGGATGTAGCAGATTGGGCCATGGAGCAGGTTACTACGATGATTTTTTCAGTAGATATAAGCTCCAGCATAGTAACCAACTCCCTTTGCTTATTGGTATAGCACTGAAGCAACAAATAGTAGAAGATATACCAATGGATGCACATGACTATTTTCTGGACTGCATTCTTGTGGGGGATGGTTCAATACATTGGCGCAATAAACCTATTACAATGTAGGAGACTCAATAATGTACCTTATGATTTTCTTGAACAAAACAAAGAAAAACGATTATAAATATCAATTAGTTTATATACATGTATAGTTGAAAAATGGTCTCTAGCTTCAATAACATAGAAACACAGATCGTAATAAATAATTATACCACCAAATAAGCTTACTTTGAGGCACTGAAGGATCCGCGACCTTTAATAAGTGTCCTGTTACCCGTTTGGTCCATAACTTCTGCTGTTAATTTGATATTCTTTCCAAATGTCTCATGTTGTGTGGTCCTGACGATAACAAATTGATTAGCTAAAGTAGGGAACTTGTATGAGATTGAGAGGTCGTTTATCTTTTCGTCAGTTTTCTGTGTAATCAGTTTAACGCTTTCCCTCATTAAATCCTCCATGATAGTAGCTAATATACCGCCATGTACAATAAAAGGGTAGCCAGTTAACTTCATACCAAGATGATATATCCCTACAGTCTCTTTAGTAGTTGGGTTGAAAAAAAATCTTGGTGGAATAGCTATTCCACCAGGAGTACTTAGTGCTCTGTCAATCAGTAGATCTTCTTTTCTTCTTGGTGGAAATATCTCAACATATCCGGCTTTTCCTAGTTGTTTAACTACAGGCAGCTTTTCACATTTATTATACAACTGTAACTTATAGTCCTTCACCTCCTGTGCATCTTCCGGCAGGGAGTCATAACGCCAATATGCCATGAGATCTGTGAAAGTCATGTGTTGTGTGAAGAACCACCCCATACCAAATGTGGCTCCAAATATAGTAATGGGTACCCATTTTGGTGATTTTCTGGTCTTATTGATTGTGAACTCAGGCATGGATGAGGACAACCGGCCCCTTGTCATATGCTTGATACTCAGATTTCTTGGCAAAGCACGTCCAGTTGCTCTTATACTGCTTAATATCATCTTTAATGTTTCAGATGTCGTTCAGATTTATGTTCAGTGACTGTTTTTATGATATGGAAAGTTCCAACGGTTTTCCAAGTTGACAATATTCGAAGGGACAACTGGTCAACTCAACTGACTATAGAACAACGAATATAGCTTCTCACAAAAATGAGAATGTGAGATGAGTATAAAAGAGTTCTACTACTCACCAATAGTTAACAATGAAGAACGCTGATTGTCGACTGTTTACTTTCTATTGTTTAAACCCTACCCCCTTCTTAACTCACTACTTTCGGTACCAATTTAAGAACTCGCCAAACTCCAGGACACTTCTCCTTACTCAGGAATGCTTGGGAACACTGTTTAAGGACTCACCTAAGAATCTTCTGAGTCATGTGACTTTGGTTAAGGGTAGCAATACCAAGTCCTAGTACGCAACTGCGCTGTTAATCTTTTGATGCTTGTAGATTGCATAGCTTATCTCAAGAATTAGCTTGATAATGCTTTACTTATCGATTGGTCCGCATCAGCAAGGTTTGAATTTACTACACTATCTATAATCGTAGGTTGTTGACCTTTCTACGATTGTGCAAGAGCTCAGTAATGTAGAGTTAATGAATAGCTGTTTATAGTGGCTCACCGCAGCATTCTATAAACTCTTCAATGAAGGGAAAATGTGGTTAATGGTTGTTCCTCATTACAAAAATTAACAACGGTACATCATTGTTTTTATTCTGTATTACTTTTTACCATACGAAAATGAAAAAATACTAATGAAGCCAGCAACACAAACTGGAATAGCAACCGAGCGTTTGTGTCGGCTCTGTTCTAATACGTCATATTAAGAGGATAGGCATGTCTACTTCATATCCCACAACCTTTTTGGCCCTCCTGTGTTTCGATGGCAAAGCACGTAATTTTTGGCCTTCTCTTTTGAAGGGACTATCTTGCCCATAAAAATGACGTAATCACTGAATTGAGCATCTAATCTGTATTGGATACATCTTATTACAGATTATAACCTATACTAGAAGTTTAGTTCTATATATATAACAAGAGTAGTCACAGATTGTGGCCAAAGTATTGCCAGTAATCAGGGCATCCCTAACTATCATATACTTTCAGAGCAGTTGGAAACGACAGTACTCTGATATTATCTTCCGTTTACATAGTTTAGATAAGAGTTTGGGGGGGGGGGGGATAGAGGTTGGTTGTGTTGGATTTTTTACTATATAATGTGTGTACAGAAGATTTTGCCGGAAGTATTGCTATACAAGTGTATGGCATAGAGCTGACTCCACTGCTCATCCTGTTTGGGGAGGTTCTCTTGGAGGTTCACTTCTCCCCCTACCCCCCACCCTGACTTCGTCTTTCTCTATAACTTCCTGTTTTTTGGGTTTTATCTCTCTCAGTGGTTTTTTGGCAAAGTCCAGTTTTTCTTTAATACCTACATTTGTTAGGGAGAAGTGGAGGAGTAGATGAGACTTCCATGCAAAACAAGTGCAGCTTCCCTTGTATTGTGCATTATTTATAATCGTTTTTTTTTCCTGATCTTCGCATTTCTTACAAGCACTTGTGATTGTGTAGGAAACTATTTATTATGTATTCTACATTATTCTCCTCTGCTCCTGTTTCTTTGGAGCATATTCTCTTATATCTTCATTCAAAGTGAGATACTCTGCGGATTTGGGTCCATTCCTTCGATTTTTAATGGATGCAAGGGAAACGAAGAAGAAAACAGAAGAAAATAATCCTTTGAAATTTTTTTTTGATATTTTCTAAGCTAGTGAGTAATACTGGGCCAAATAAGCGGAGGGTCAATTGGTTATGTTTTAGTTTTATTTAAAAATCAATTACCTGTAATTGGAAAAAAAAATCAAAATCAGAGCTTTCTATATTATTCCTAACTTCGAATAGAAGTTTGCAATATTTTTCATTCAGAAGAAAAATTAAAACAAAAGTAAAAACAAAAATAGACACTGAAAAATTTAGCTAGTGTACAAGTATTAGCAAAATTTGTTAATAATTTAGCATCGATTGATTCTGTGTGGTATTCTTAAAAAAAAAAAAACTCGTTGGTTTAGTGTAGATACTATTTTAATTTGTCTAACTGATTTTGCTAAACAGTCATTGCTTTGGTTATATTTCTATAATTTTGGTAGTATCTGCCCTGTGCACAAGAAGCAAAGGCAATAGAAAAAGGTAAGAACAAAGAATTAAAGGCATACCAGTTATTTTCCATTTGGAACTTTAGGACAGTAAAGAGAATAGAAGATAAAAGCGATTTTATTGATTGATGAGTGTGAGTCAGTTGAAAATTCAAACACTTACACTTAACGATTCAGAGCCTTCTCTACCAGGGAAGCCAATAACGCCAAGTAAGGAACAGATCAGAGATGACGTTGTGTTGCTATGGAAAGAAGAACCAGCTGCCGAGGATCTTGATCTTCCTCACTTGTACGATAAGATGAAAATCAGAAATACGGACTGGCAATTCGACATCAATACTCTGGAGGATGTCCTTGTATCGAATAATTTGTACTCGGTAGATGACTCGCAGATGGACTCATACAATGACAAGATTGAATTTCCTGACATATCTGAAGTGATGCATCTGGTCAATGACAAACTTCCAAGTAAAGTTGAAATAAGGGAATGTGAAGAGCTCAGAAAGGGAAGAGGTTTGTACGCAACTAGAGATATTCAGCAAGGTGAACTTTTGTTTCATGAAAAGGTCCCCATTGCTATGGTACCTCCAATGGACAAATTGAAACTTATTCGTAGTGGAAAGTCATGTTCAATGTGTGGTGTTTCTTTGAGTAACAGCTCGCATTTTACCATGCTACATGGGTTGGACTGTAATGGATGTAATTCGATATGGTGTAGCACAAATTGCAAACAGAAGGATATCACACATCCATATCTAAAGCATTTTGGATCAAAAAATAAAAACATAAGACCAATGGATTGGAATATGTTTGAAAGGCATTGCCAGGAAAATATTTTTGTTGCGGCATACTCTATTGGTGTGATTCACGCCGCATCTCTTATAGATAAAGCACAATCTGATGAGATTAACCAACAATTTGAAGCGTTGGCAAAAATCTCACAGCGTGTAAGATATGAATCAAGTGATTCAAATAATATTGGTGGGACATTTGATGCAGAAATAGGGTCCCTAAAGGAAGAGAATCCTGAACCGCTTTGGAAAAAAGCATTTGACTTATTTATTAGAACATTTCCAGATACAGCAGAAATGGGATATGAAGTTTTTTTAGAGTATCTTGGAAGATTTCATATCAATCAACTTTCGGGTCAGTTATATTTTCTTTATTCATTCCTAAATCATAACTGTGAACCTAATGTGCGATATGATATAAACAATAAGCTTGAACTAAAAGTGTACGCAAGGAAATTTATAAAAAAAGACGAGGAATTGGTTACAACTTATGTTAATCCTCTTCATGGCGTCAGTTTGCGAAGAAGAGAACTGAGAGTTAATTGGGGTTTTATATGTAATTGTGATCGCTGTGCAAAAGAAATCGAATTGAGAAAAAAAAATGCAGTCTCGATAAGAGAAACTGTTTTGAATTCTAATTCCAGCTCTGAAGTTAGTTTACGATCTGGGCTGAACGTTGCATCCCCAATTGCCCTTCAGAGAAGTAATGGAGGAAGTAGTAGTGATTTGCGCAGAAAGTCGTCTATTAGAAATCGAAAACCAGATTTGAAGGAAATGCTTAAGAATAGTAAAGAATTTGAACTTGAAGCCCCTGCAGCACTGGGTAGAAATAGATCTACATCTGTTAGATTTGATGACATTGTATCCATGGCAGTTGAAGAATAATGATCTTATAATCTTCCTAAATTTATAGAGGAGAAGATTGATGTTTAACGTTAAGTAGTTTATGTATTTAATATAGTTGATAGCCAGTAGTTGCTTATATGAGTATTTGATCATCCCTGAGAATGATAACAAACAACATTAATAGTATGATTAGTAGCTCATAGCAGTATACTTGGAATATATCGTATTAATAGTTTTACAGGAATAAAATACTAGTTAGAAATGCAAGATTACGTATGTTGCTTCTTAAATGCAGGCTGTCCATCATTTAACGGAGTCATACCAAGCGGAGATCGATTGGTTAAAGGTCTTTCCAAATGTGATGGAGATTGTGGAGACATTGCAGAATTCAATGGAGCTAGTGGTGTAATATTCGAGGCTCTATTGTTGAATAGTGGACTCTGATGATTTGGAGGATGTATTGGGGGTAAACTTTGGGGAAGTGAGGAGTTTTGTTCATTATTTTGCTGAGAACTTATAATATGTTGCGTAGGAGGAAGATTTGGTGACTCGGAAGTAATACCTGACCCCCTATTCTGGTCACAAAGTGGGATCCTATCTTTCAAATGCCTTATTAATATAGAGTGTAGATCGTTTCGAGTAAATGGTTTGGCTAGAATGTCATTCATTCCGTGTTGTAGGTATGTGATTAGATCTTGATCCTCAATGTTACCTGTCATGGCAATAATAGGTGTTTGGTTATCAAAACTTCTTACAATTGATGTTGCAGTTGCACCGTCCAAATTAGGCATCACTATGTCCATCAATACTAAGTCGTATCTAAATTTCTCAAGGTTTGATATGGCTGAAAGACCATCAGTTACTACTTGTACAGTACATCCGTATTTTCTCAAAAACTTTGAACATAATTGGATAGAAACAGAGTCATCTTCTACAAGTAATACATGAAAACCTTTCCTTAAGACGATATTTTGGTCTACCTCTTTGGTTGTGCTTGATGAGTTGGAGGATATTGGCATCTGAATTTCTGGCGATTCAGTTTGTCCTACATTAGTGTCGGATAATATTCCCTGACTATTTGGTGGTAAGTCAAGTCTTTGATTTGTAGATAGTTTACCAGTCAATGATGGTGTATTTTGTAGCGATTTCATGGAAGGCAATGAAGGGCTCATTGTGCTATTTTTTATTGGTATTCCTAAAGATGGTGAAGGTGAAATATTTACTGGTGATTGTCCACTTGGTACAGGAATATTAATATTCATATTTTCATAAACTGAAGAAGGTAGCTCCACTCCTTTAGAACTTAAAACATTACATAGCGCATTAAAGTTATTGATTAAGTTCTCATTAACAGTTCGAAATGTTATTAAGCTGTCTAATAGTGTGTTATATTTTGTCGCGAGTTTTTGATAATCCGACTTCAAATTGTAATTATCCATCATAACTGTATCCATATCTTTTTGCATTTTATCCACTCTTTTCCTAAGGTTATTAAAAATATCTTTTTTTACAGTATTGCTTAACAGCGCAGACTTTAACTTGTTTTCGCTTTGAACTGACAGCAACTCGGGGGTTTTTTGTGAAGGTGCGCTCGCATCTTCCAGCATAACTTTTCTTTGGGCTGGTGTTTTCCTCTTGATAAGATCCAGCGACTTTTCATCATTTATTTTGAAGTTAGGATTCTCGAACTCCCAGCTTTGTTCGCCATATATACTTTTCTGTCTTTCTTCATTGGTTCTTTTAATTTTATGGAAATCATACTTATTGAGTTGTCTGACAAAACTTGCAAAATTAGAATGCTTGAAATGATTCGGTAAAATCTGAGTTGTGAATTTTCCTGTATCAAGCACCACAAAACTGTCACCGGTATTTGACCATCTAACTATGTTTGAATATTGATTGCTTTCTAAAATGTTGAAAAGTTTTCTTACAAAATCATTCGATGCTGGTTTTCCTCCATTCTTACCGTTTTCACCATTGTTATTTGGATTACTAGTATGTATAGAATGGCTACCGTCATTTGATATCTCTGATTGATCGTTCATGTTCATTGCTGTACTGGTTGCTGTATCTGCTTTAACTGATCCATCTAGATTGTCTGGTATCAGCCCTTGTTCTATGCCCAGAACGGGAATTTGATTCGCATTAACTTCGTAGTCCATATTAGTTTTATAGCGTTTATAAATTGCTATTCCGGTAATATCAGATTACGTATTGACCGTGACCGAAACACAATGTGTTTGTGAGTTTGATATAAAAGAAAAAGACGACTGAAGAAAATATGAATTGAAAGTATACTTATCAATATGTTTTATCGTCCTAGATTTCTCAGATCCTAGAATAGTAAATAGCCAGATCTCCAAATAATTGACCTAACCTCTTTGGTTTGCAAAGACGAGCTTATCTAAAGCAATTTTCAAATTGTGAATTGAAATCAAGGGTCGCGTTACACTTATTATGTGATTCTGTGATATCAACACTCAGCTTTTCTGCTGTTGAATTGAATGACAGATAGCCAAAATAAATTAAGAAACCAAAAGTAGCACAATCGTTTCTTTTGTAAACCTGGCCTTCTTCTTTTAGAAGTGGGTGAGATTATTGCTGGACCTGGATCTTTCCATCATGCTGTTTGTTTGTAGTCCTGTTTGCTTTTTCATGAGATAATTTTTGAAGTTTGATTGCGATAGTCAGTGTTCGCCCCAGAAAGCACCTGAGGGCCCGACACGATTTCTTGCCCTTTGGTTCAGGTTGAAAATCTTCTATTTTTTCCAAGCTGCATCTAGACGGAGTTTGACTCTTTGGCAAAGGAGGTTCGAGCCAAAGTCTTTGTCTGTCGTTTGATTAATAATTCTGCAGCAAAGGTGTTACTAATTCCATATTTTTATTATAAAAATGATTGTCCAAGTTACCAGATAGCTTCTGTCTTTGTAAGAGGAACAGACTATTGGGTGTCACTGTGTGCTACATATATTCTAATTCGTAGTTCGGTAAGCTGTATGCTCGCAATACTGTATCATTGTAATTAAGTCTTAGGCGTTTACAGAATAGGGCACTCTAACTTCGAATTAAACGTGAACCTTGTGGGCTTTTATCAAATATTATCATGAGTGTGCTATCTTCTCCACATTGAAAACAAGAATATTAGTAGCAGATGGTCTATTGTCTTTCCTCAGCAATTTTTATTTCAAAATTCTACTTATTACCTTGTCTCTTGCTAAAATGATTGCAGTTTAGTAGAATTTATATGACTATTACGCTGTTGAGCTAGTTTTTTGTGCTAAATTGTAATGTATGTTATAAAGCTCTTCAAATTCTTGACTAAATATGGTGATAGATAAAATAAACTGTTATACTTAAATATTTTATGTTTTGGATGAATTGACGGTATATTGACATTCTCGCAGTTGCATGGCCAATCTCATAAATGCAGCAAGAGTGATCAACAAGAAAAATAGCAAGCAAGCAATAAACCCAATTGATGTACAAAATTCATATGCATTAAATTATGAAAAGATAAAGCAATAAATATCTCTAGTTTTCTATTTACGTTTTTCTAATCAAATGATATTTGAACTTAGTTAATCAAAGGCATTAGGAAACGATATTTAAAATGTTAACAGAAATAAATTAATAAAGGAATAATTAAGTGAAATTAAAGTAAATGAAAAATTTTAATAAAGAGTGAGAAAATCCTAGCAATGTTGAGGGAAAAATAAAGGTTTTTGGGTCAAAAGTCTCTATGAAATACATGAAAAATAAAAAAAAAAAAAAAAATACAACTAACCCGAACTCTTTTCTATAATACGACCCTCAATATTGCATTCTCAAGAAAAAAAACAACCAAAATGAAAGACAAATATCAATATTTATATCTCAAAACGTCCGCTTACAAATTCATCATCCATATGCTGATCACCATCAAAATCTAAATCTCTGGGGTTCTTCACATTCTCAAAGTCATCATCATCTTGATCTTCAATAACATCTTCATCTGGAGGCAGATTAGGATTACCAGGAATAAAGGATCCAGGCTCCATAAAAGAAGAGCTTTGCAGAAACCTTCTGTTACTATTGTTAGCATTGAATCTCTCATCAATGGCAGATTCATCAACAAATGTGAATCCAGCAAACTTCGCTTGCATACCAGGAGATAACGGAGTTGCAGCCATTTGATGGTGCTTGTTCATATATGACGTTGATGTTTGAGTAAATTCAGGGTCAAAATTAGAAGTATCGGTTTCCGAAACTAAATGAGGTTTAAATGGAGGAGGGATCTTTTTCTGTTTCAATAGTTCCCAATCGATATCGGCAAAGAAAGGATGAGCACGCAACTCACGACCATCATCTATAGCACCTAATCTATGTTTTGGATTTCTGTTCAACAGACCCTTAACAAAAGATCTACCTTCAGGGGAAAGAATATCCCGTGGGAATTTAACTTTACCGAAGGCGATCTTCTGATACATCTTTTGATTATCCTCAGCGTAAAAAGGTGACCAACCACAGCACATCTCAAATATTAGTACACCTAAAGACCAGAAATCAACCATTTTTGTATAACCAGATTCATCTAAAAGAAGTTCTGGAGCTAGATATTCAGTAGTACCACAAAATGTATTAGTTCTATCTTTGAGATCAGCTTTGGAAAGACCAAAATCACATAGTGCTATGTTACCGTTTGCATCTAATAGTATATTCTCTGGCTTTAAATCTCTGTAAACAATGTCATTGTCATGTAAATGTTCCAAAGCCAACACCAGCTCTGCTATATAAAATTTTGCCCTGTCTTCCGTAAAACGGCCTTCTCTTTGAAGATGCCAGAATAGCTCACCTCCACTCATATAATCTGTGACTAGATATAAATCTGTGGGAGTTTGGAAAGAAAATTTTAGACCAACAATAAAAGGAGAGGCTTTTGAAGATGTAGTTACTAGGATATTTCTCTCACCAATAGTATGTGCTATCTCGTTCTTTTTTACAATAACTTTCTTGGAAAGCACCTTCATGGCATATATTCTTTTAGTATCCTTCTTTTTCACTTGATACACTTGGCCAAAAGTACCCTTACCTAATAGACGTAGAACTTCAAAGTCCTGAGGACCGTAGTGCCTCTTCTTAGTCAAGGTATAGTGCCATTTGACTAGTATTTCTCCCGTTATTTTCTCATCCATAACTCTACTCTGCAAAGGATACCATTGCTCATGTGACATATTGGAGGTTGTGTGAATATTAGGACGAAGTCTTACTTGACCTAGAAACATGTCTTCATGATTAGAATCATACACTGATATATCTAACTCAGAATGTGATCCTAATACGTCAAATGTAGCTTTATGATGCCATATTGGATTTAGTCCGCTAGACACCACTTCCGAGTCAAAGTTGTTTTGACGGGAAGTTAGTTTGTTAAGCTGTGAAGAAGACCTATGGGTATATAATGGTCTCTTACGCAGCTGTTCCCTAATAGAAGACAAGCCACCATGATTATTAACATAACTACCATTGTTTTCAACGGATTCTGGGCCGTCAGAAATAAATTCGGAGCTCTCAAAAGTACAAACCACATATGGTAATGAGTTTTCAGATATCGTGCTCAGTCCTCTGGCTTCAATAATAGTTACTTCCAATTTTCCTCTTGGAATATCATTCTCACCACTACTACTACTATCCGTCCTACTACTCGAAGATTGTTCTAGTTGCACAGGAGATGGGGTTAAATGAGTATCTGTCCTAAATTGAGGTTCACTACCATGTTTTTGCTCATCTCTTGTACTTTGCTCTTCAGGACCTGTAGTTATTATAGCGGGCTTATCATTAACACCAATAACAATTTTCTGATTTACGTTATTTCCTTGAGTACTTGTTTTAGCAGGTTCATTCATAGCCTTCATTCTTGAGATGACATCTTCAGAAGCAACACCTGTTGTTCCCATTGCATATGAACTTGAACTCACTGCTGTAGTTGGAGTTGCAGTTTGTGACGTAAAGCTAGGGAAGAAACCATTACCAGCACTACCCAGGGCATGCTTATTTCCATTTGAAGAGGAGTTAGAATTCGAGGACCCTTGAGAACTGGGATGATGTGACTTTGATCCAAAAAAGTTCATTATAATAAATGTTTATTGAAGTGTGAACTGCTATCAAAAAAACCTTTGAATTGTATCTGTCGCGAAATGTATCGATGTAGATTAGATCTAGTTAATCTCAAACTTATGTGAATTCCAGTAAAGACAATAACAATGTTAAAACTCAGCTCTGAAATAACTTCTCTGGTGATATAATAGATGAAACTGGCTCTGTGATGTAATGAATTTTAAGAAACTAGTCTCCTTCAGTTTTAATAGTAGTATGCAACCAAAATTTGATCCAAACAAAAACCTGGTGGCAATTTAAGTCTCCTGTTTTAAAATAAATAAATAAACTACAGTATGCTCACTAATAACAAACCTGTTGTTAAATAATGTCAGACTGGATAACAATAGTCACCTAAAATTTGATCACAGTTTCAAATGACTGAGCAGGAGATGTGTGTTATTTGATGTTCTATTGATTCTGTAACGCAAAAGATAATGATGCGCTTAAGAATAATATAGTGTATTTGCCTAAAATTAGTCTCGTATCCCCTTAATTGTATTTTAAACAAGTCGTATTGTTATTATTGCCACTTCTCACTTAGCAGAATAACACGTTCCTCTTGACGTAGTTATGTACAGAAAAAGTCAATAAAAGATAAAGCTCCAGTTAATTATAAATGCCCTATGTTAAATTTCTCTTTTAAACCAAAAAGTATTGAATGTATGCTAGAACTCTATTGGGAAGCGTTCCTTATAGAATTGCTAAACGTTTGAGTTATTGCAGATGAAAGTAATGATCTTTCTCAATAAAATCCCGATAGCCTTTCCAAGCTTTCTTTACCTTTACCCTTACCTTTTCTTTTTTTACCAAGTCCCTACTCACGCTAATGCTTGTGAATATGATATGGAATCCAATCTGAGACTTACTGGTACTGAAACTATCTATTTGGCTTGATACTATTATTCTAAAGTTGCGCTATTAACAGCTAAAAAGGTAGATTTGTTTTATATACTACTACAGGTTCCAACTTTTCTTAATATACCATTACAAGAAAAGGGACAACATATACAATAACAGTTTCTTTTTTTGCTTTTTTTCTTCCTACGGAGGAATTCTATTGTATTTACAATGTAGAGAGAATATACTATGGAGATGATGCCCATATGTATCCGTGAAAGTAGTTAACGGGATACTGAAAAAATAAGTGAGCTTGGTAATTAGATGCCCTCTCATTCGCTCCTTACTTTTCAGACATGGCTATCTTCTTTTATCATCATCAATCTTGCTTCTGTTAGAGAGCCCCCTGGGGACTCACTGGGGTAGCGGGGAAGGTTGGCCATCGCGTGTTCTGCAAACTGCTACACACTAAGAAACGTAGTGGTTAAATCCACAACTGGCTTCCAAAATAGCTAACCATCGTCTTGTCCCTTCCTATCTCATCTCTCTATCAATGGCTGAGGGAAACTTGACCTTTTTGACATGAAAAACAGAGCAGTACGGGATATGTATAAGCACTCCATGCAAGTTTTCCATTTTTGGGTAACAAGAATATGTTGTAGTTATCTTTCACAATTATAAAAAAATGAGAGGAAAGCAGGCTAAGGGCACAGGGAAGGGGCCACGGAAGGATAAAAATGATGAATATTCAAGCTCATCGATTACAAAATAAAATATGATCATTACGAGGGAGTTAGATGACGGTGCAGTGCCCATATAGTTTCATGTATTTATCCTCTCTTTTACTTGACAGAATAACAAGACGAAAACAAGCATAGATAGCATTGCGGAGCAATCCTCTACCAACAATGTCCCTACTTTCCGTCTCTGAAGCATATATGTACATGTATTTTACTGTTTACATATTGCGGAATAGTGGAAACTTGCAATTCCGAGTTAGAATAGATGAGAGAAGTATCTCTTCTGGTTATTGTTACAAAAAGAAATTTTTTTAACCGATTTTTTGGCATAGAATTGCAGACAAGGCACAGCGATTGCTACAGTTCCTCGTCGTATTAGATCGTCCTTTTTTTTTGTCTTCCCTATATTTTTGGGCAGAATCAAACGATAAACAGGGATTCAATTTCCAAGTTTTAGCATACTGAACATTGAATTATGCTGGGTATGGGTACTATGTCTCCCACCCACTTTTCACTGCATAGTGTTAATTTTTTACGTTATTCCTTTTTCGGTGTATTACTTTCTTTTTTGTTCATATTCAGCTTTCTTTCTTCTTTTGGTTAGACTCCATTAGAGCGCAACACAATTTTAGGTAAATCAACTTTTCTTTTTTGTCCTTGCTGACAATATCATCTATCCCGTGAGATGTGGTAGTGCTTTGACTCTACTGTCATGAAGTTGCTGAATGTTACTTCCCATAATCCATACAGCTCCAAAGTTTGATGCAAATTTATGACCATAAGTACGTGTTTACCTTTTGTGGCGTCTCATTTCAACACATATCGTTGAATAAAATGCAATTGTATGCCATCTATCTTCAAATACTGTTTAGCGAGTCGCGGCGTAATCAAGTCTAGTAGCACATGCAGTTTACAAAATCTGATGTATATTATCCAAGCTTGGTGCGTTAAGTGATGGGTAATGATATTCTAGTAATGAGACAATGAAGATCGTAGATAATCTCAGTTTAGCAAAAATAGAGATCACTAGGATGGACGAGAAGTTGCATCATTTGGTAGAAAACCGGGATTCTTCTTTCTTTATTTCATTCTTGTTATTAGATGCTTGATGTGTATTCCGAATGGTTAGATCATCGGCTGAGGTTACCTAATACCGGGTTCGCGGTCTTGTTACGGCAATTCTTACTGTGCCATTCCAATTTTTGTAGCAGTCTGCGTATCCACTGACGAGGTCTTGCGAACCTGTGTATACTCAAAAGACCTCGAAAAGCTCAAAAAAGAAAGAAATGCAATATATGACCTCTTTCTTTTTTGAGTATCCATACAAATTTTATCTACCGCGGTGAGTAAACTATCCTAATAAAAACATTACATTTTTAACACAATATGCGTAAAGTCTTACTAAAGGTTAACTTGACTTTGCCCTCTACCAAAATCTCATTGGCAAGCTGAACTTGTATGACAATCTTTTCTTTTTTTGCTGTTTACCTCTCATTCCCCCCTCTCCCCAGGCCTTTACCGATAGTTTGTAATGGAACATGTGATGCTAATTGGTAAATGGTGCCCAGCTATTCAGTAACCCAAGTGTATGCCAAGATAGAAACAGTATGTGCCTAGAAAGAAAAATGATAGGTTACTTGGGCAGACTTCTAACTATGTACTATCTCAACCGAATATACCGAATATCTGTTCCCATAAATTTGGACTATTTGACAATTTCAGACCGGCTACAATCTATACCGCAATAGTTTTCACATTGCAAGGAAAGACTGTACCGGTGGTTCATATTGTTTAAGGAATTACTTTCGTTTCTATTGTAGATGTACTGATCTATTTCTAGTAAATTGATATTCTTTTTACAAGTAATTACTTAATACACTCTAATCTACCATTACAATCAATGTTCCTATGCCTATATAGCTTTACAATGCAAGTATACCGGATACCATCATTAAATAATTTTACAGTTGCTTACAACGGTGTCATTGAAAATTAAGTAGCCATCCTTATTGACACCAAATGCACGTAAGATGTCTCTCTTATGCAATATTTCAGGATCTTCATAAAGTTCCTCGAAACTTACTACCTCTTTGAACAATGTGGAATTAACGAATAGCATTTGTTTCCTAGGTATAACAACACCATCAATCTTCACTACTCTATAGAGGCTTTTATTATTCTTTAGTGCAGTGCCATTTTCATACTTAGCATTTCCTTGTCGAACTAAGTCCCAGCTAACTCCAGAGAAATCTGCATCGCTAACAAATTCTCCATACACGTCAATATCGCCACGAGTTATTCTTTCAAGACGTAACTTCCTTTTGTTTCCAAGCTTCATCGCATTAACAGTCCCATTTGGGTATTGATATAATTCATATTGTCCTGGAAGTTCTAAAACAATATCAAATGGTAATGTTGTAGCAGCAAGAGATGATGATGCATTGCGTGGACACCACCTATCGTAGAACTGTTTATCAAACTCAAATGGTGCATAATCATCTAGATAATTAGGCTTTATGAGTGTTGTGTTGAATATCCTCTCCGGCTCTGATATTCTTTTAAATGATGACATGATATTAGAAAATGAAAACCCAGCATCATTTTGACGATATTTGCTTACCTTACACACGTCCTTAAATTGACTATGTCCAATTTCAGCGTTGTGAGACTCAACTATGCCATTCTCTTCCAGTTCTTCCTTTTTTTCTTTCATCAGGCCAGAAAGTTCCTCTTTGGTTTTATCTCTAAACTTGTTAATTCTTTTCAATACATCTGCATATTTGTTCAACAATTCCTTATTCTTTTCGTTATTATCCCTCAGTTTTTTATCCCAATCAAAAAGTTGAACCTCTTCTAAGTGTTCCAAATAGGTTTTATCAGTGAAGAACTTCTTTTCATTATAGTCTCTTTTCATTTCATAGGTAATCCACATCGGATGGGCCTCTGTACTAAAAATGATATTACCTCTATCGGCATGTATTTCATTTTCTTCATCAAATAATAAGTATAAGTACTTTAGTGTTTCACTCAAAACAAATGTCTCCATTCTATCTTGTGGCTCACCACTAATTAAATCCTGCATACCACCAAATCCACACTCTTTCTTAAATCTAAATTTGAAATCTTGGAGGATTCGATATCCAACATTTAGATAAAAAGGATCCTTGGTGGCTCTATATAAGAAATAAGTGGATTCAACAAACTCTGGACGCAGTGGATACCAGGGCAGTTCTAGCGGTCTAAAACTATATATTCCATCCATCATCCATCTTTCAGGAATACCACCAAAAGTATCCCATAATTTCAAAAACAGCATATGCTGGTAAACCGAGTCCTCAATGTTTCCAGCCAGAACTTGCAATCCGGGGAAAAAAGCACTCAAGGAATCCACCCAATTGGTGGCTTTATGGCCGTCTCTCGTTCCGATTGTATTAAAATACCAATCTTCCTTGGCGTGAGTTCTTATTGCATCGTATGAACTATGCCAAACATCAAGAAGATAATTATCATCAAATAGGATTGAACCTTTCAGTGCGTATTCATAAAACGAATCAATTGAGGCACCTATACCAGTTACGCCTCCAAATGAATACGAATATTGGGGATTGAAAGACATCGGTACTAAGCCTATTTCGGACCTTAAATCCCATGTTTTTTTGAAAGCATACTTCGTGATCTCTTCATACTTAGCGTCATGTGTTAAATAGGAAAGTAATGTAAACTCAAACATAGGACAACTTAGAGCTGCAGCATTGTTTTCGTTGACTAAGTCTGGTGTTATTCCATGAAATTTGTATTTCAAATTTATTCTTGGAACTGGCAAACCTGTCTTGGTTAAGTAAGACGGCAATAATCTATCTCCCATGTCTTTTGCCAATTTCAGAAGGCAACCATTATAATCTTTTTTGCCCAAATATACCTTCTTACTTGGGTCTGTTGCGTACAAGTGACTTGAGAGTAAACCACCTATTATTCTAATTGTTGTTTCAAAGACTTGAACAGTAGAATCCATATCAAATCCATTTGGGTAAGTTGAGTCAACTAAATCGACTAAGGACTTAAACCTGTCTCTATCACCAAGAACTGCCACTGTGGTCAAAGAGTCTATTAGAGTCGTTGTGAAATTTCCTAACACATCATTGGTTCCAGTATCATAAAGGTCCTTAAAATTCCTTGTCTTTGGTTTGCAACTTATTGGCCTTATTTCGTCGTAAGGAAACCCTTTGCCTAAATACTCATCCAGTCCAAAATAAATTAACTCTTTGACTTCCGCTTTGTATTCATCCAATTCCCATTTGGTAAAAGTCCGCTCTTTATAATTTAATTCCGGTCTCGCCAGTACTACACACAATGTGCATAGCCATAAGACAGTGATCAGCATAGCATGTATGACAATTTATTTGGATAACAAGTGATTATTGGATTTCTTCAAAAGAATCATCAAGATTGAAAGTAATATTAGCTCAATGACCAATGGTAGGAAATAGCAACCAATATATAACAGTCATTTGTTAGGCCCTTTAATATTCCTTGCCAAATTCGATTTTTTTTCCAGACAAATTCACCAGCTTTCTTGCATTTTTTTTCACCGATTCATGAGTAAGAATTGTCGCAGGGTCGGATGATTTGCAAAAGGATCGGCAATTCTAAGTGCGAGAAAATGCCCATATGTGCTACATATTTGTAGAACTGCGATTCGAATGAATGCTCTGGAGCATTGCTATAGGCCCTCACTCTTATCACGATTGCTCAAGGTACGAATGCCATAGTATGCAAGATGAACTTACTACAAACAGGGGACAAACTACTTTGAAAGATATACCACAGGCCAGATAATGGCCTATGACATCCCATCAGCACTTCAAGTAACGATAAAACAATGACACAATATATAAAAGTGATTATACATCCTCCTGAGAAAGAAGAAAATAATTCTAGCATTACAATTGATCATTGTTGTGGAAAGCTTTAAACATCCTGTACTAAACAAGTTCTTTGAAATGTAAGTTATACCCAATGAAGTAAGATTTAATAAGCTGTAGCAATTTATTAACTATAACTAGCTTAACAAGTAAAAAAAAGGGCCCTGTCTCTACCTAGCAGTACACACTTATGGAAGGCTCAAAATGAAAACGCACTTCTGTGATCTCCTCTTGCCCTCTTCTCTTACTTATTCCGCACCACAACCCCTTCTTCTTTGAAATTGAACCTCTTAACAAAAATCAAAACTACCACGGATTGGGTTGACATACTCGATCCGATTGATCACGATTAAAGTGGAAGAGCGAGGCTGACAAGTTTAGGACGGCACGCCTACATATTCGTGAGTTGTTACAATTGGTGAAGTTTTGTGACGATTTCTTCAAACATGAACACCCATACATCAGATTTATTTTGTAGCTTTTTTCTTTAGTTTTTATTTTCTACTTGTAGTTTGCACTAGAACCTGGAGGGAGGACTTGAGGATATTGTAGCTGCACAACAAACCCGCTGTTTCGTACGCCTCTGGCTCTGTTTTGTTTGCCGTCTCTTCAGCTGGTTGTGGGTGCAAATTCAGTTGTGTGTGTAAACCGCTCTACACCAACTTTTCAGTAAGAGGTGAAACATTGGAGGAAAAGGTATTGCTCCGTCACTCTCTGCCTACTCTCTTTGATTGTAGTCTGGTCTAGCCAGTGATGTTCTTGCAAGTGTGGTTCCAGTAGGGTTTCTCCTTTTGCCAGTGGGGGGTGTAGTAGATTGTGTCTGCCTAAGTAGTCCCCAACTTCCAGTCCCTACCCTTTGGGCTGCTTAGGTTCACCCTTCTGTGTTGTTGCCACTTCTGCCTAACTCATCCTTTTCCGTTTTGCTTTCGCCTGTAGTCTACTTCCCTTGTGGATGCTGCACTTGTAAATAGACCGAGTTTCATTTCTCTCTGAGGCCCTCGATGCAACGGGGATTCCTCTTTACCCTCCTCCTTCCACCAATGAGAATTCCTTCTAGCTGGCCTCTTCGTGTGGGCAGCATGCCAGCTCCTGCCAGCCTAGTGCTTCCTGTCTCTGGTGGGTTGGAGTTACCTAGCGCGACAGGTGAGTTCTGCTTTGCCCGTGTGCCGGGGTGATGCCAGTGTGGGAATTGCGAAAAACCTTTGACGACGCAAGGACCCCAGAGATGATTGGAAAAGTAAAACGCTAGGATCACAGTACGATGGGGGAAACTAGTAAGTTTCTGAATAAAAAAATCTTGAAATAAGTTCCACTTGCAATTAAAAGTTAAGTATATATCTCAAGTTAGTGTTAATTATAATACTTCTTTTGTAACACCACCGAAGAACACCAACTTTGAAGTAAAGATGGCTAGAGGACCGTATGTTATAAACCAACGAATGCTATAGATTAATACTGTTTGTTTTAGAGGATGAGCTATACTATTAAAAAGGCGCTTTGACCAGTAGCTTAACTGAAATTAGATAACAATTAATGTGTCATACTGCAAATCAAGAAATTTTAAAATATTTAGATTATCAACCAATGAAACTTACAAAGATAACTCCCTTCAGCTGTGCAAAGTATTATGTTATGAACTAAAATTGATGCTGTACCGATAAGTCATAAGTATTACCAAGCCAACGATTGATATAGACGAATGAAATACTATGAGTTATGACACAGTTGAATTTTCCTATTGAGTGTAAATACAAAATTTTTCTTTCCTGTGATGGATGACCATGAAAAAAGTTGTACCACAAATATACCAGATACAAATGCGCATCGCTAATAACAAATACAGTAAGAATAACTTCCAATGAATCGTTTACTAACATTATACTTTATTGTTTACTCATGATCATCTTAACTATCTTTTACTTGATAGCTAAATTGACCAGAAATGAGTTTTCCATAATCTCAATACCAACAGAAAGAAGCATCTAAAGAGATTAGCAGCTCCACACCACTGGTTGTTGGACAAGTTGTCCGGCTGTTACGCCCCAAGACCATCCGCTGGTCCACACAAGTTGCGTGAATCCCTACCATTGATCGTTTTCTTGAGAAACAGATTAAAGTACGCTTTGAACGGTCGTGAAGTTAAGGCTATCATGATGCAACGTCATGTTAAGGTTGACGGTAAGGTCAGAACTGACGCTACCTACCCAGCTGGTTTCATGGATGTTATCACCTTGGAAGCTACCAACGAAAACTTCAGATTGGTCTACGACGTCAAGGGTAGATTCGCTGTCCACCGTATCACTGACGAAGAAGCTTCCTACAAGTTGGGTAAGGTCAAGAAGGTCCAATTGGGTAAGAAGGGTGTTCCATACGTTGTCACTGACGATGGTAGAACTATCAGATACCCAGACCCAAACATCAAGGTCAATGACACCGTCAAGGTCGACTTGGCTTCCGGTAAGATCACTGACTACATCAAGTTCGACATTGGTAAGTTGGTCTACATCACCGGTGGTCGTAACTTGGGTCGTATCGGTACCATCGTTCACAAGGAAAGACACGATGGTGGTTTCGACTTGGTTCACGTCAAGGACTCCTTGGACAACACTTTCGTCACCAGATTGAACAACGTTTTCGTTATCGGTGAACAAGGTAAGCCATACATCTCCTTGCCAAAGGGTAAGGGTATCAAGTTGACCATTGCTGAAGAACGTGACAGAAGAAGAGCTCAACAAGGTTTATAAACACTTTCCAACTCTTCATTAACTAGTGTTTATTTATCTTTTTAATTCTTTTCACAAGCAATATAGAGCATCGCAAGTACTCAAACCAATTGTCATTTCAATAATATAAAAAACCATAAATTCTCTTTTAGTTAGTGCTCTCTTGCATGAACTATAGCACCTATATCAAAACCAAAATTAGACTATATATTTTTATCCTTGATATATATATATAGGCCTGTCTGTGTACATTGATTTCAATTCAAAACGTTACTAATATAACTTTTCGACTATATAATTGGCACTTGAATTTAAACAAATGTTGTACGCAAATCTTTGAAACATCGATGAGCGGTTAATATAAAATAAGAGTTATCATATGTCTAGAAACTAAACGTAATGCTGATAAAATTTGTAAGTGCAAATCTATAAATTATATGAATATATGAATAATATCAAAAATCAACTCATTAGAAAATCAAGCGACACTCCTGGATTGTAATCATCATCTTCTTCATCAGATGTGTCCTTATCAACAGTAGCAGTTGCTTCGCTCACATTCTCTACGACTACATTTTTATTCTGGGTATTATCTTGCTTTGAGCTCTCTTCTTCTGGCTCAGCATCACTATCATCCGTTTCAGTATCAGAAGATGAACCTGACCCTGCAACATTCACCCTTGAATTTTCCTCCGCCCCGGGGGCGGATCCCTTCTCTTCTATCATAACTTTGAAACCTTTAGGCAATTCTTGCGCACTCTTTGTGATATATATGGTTGGGAACTCAATAACTGTTCTGTTTTTGAAGACATCACCTAATGTTGAATTGACTGCATCAATCCTTATAAGGTTGCGAGAATCAGACATTTCCGTTGAGTTGTAAGGGAACCATTTGATATAGAACTCAAGATTATAATCCTTGATCAAAGCGATTCTGTCTTCTCTAGATAGTACAGCTTGAGTTTCATCCCCATCTCCGTTTTCGATTTTGTAGAAAGTTTGTATCTTATTAAAGACTATTTTACTGATACCCTCCACCACGCTTTCGTTTTCCTTAGCTCGATGTGTCAAATGTGTCACCGTGTCACCGTCTCCACATAAGACCCATTCAATGGTCCAGGTAAATTGGTTTAATGAATTATCCCATTTACTCTTATTCTGTAGCGATCTTTGCATACCTTTTGGAAGCATTAAACAAGAAACACCCCTTCGGATCAATCTACTGCTATTGTCTGAGTTCCCTCTTTGACGCTTATTGGCCATGTAAGGATCGTAAATCTCTCTCAGTATTCTTTTATTCTTCCTTTTGCTATCATCAATTTGAACTTCAACCTCACGCCGCATATTGATCAAGTAATTATAATCTCTCTGAACTAATATATTACTCTCATGATTCTCATCATCGGCTTCCTTGATATCGGTTCTAGGTATATATGCTGTGGGATCGTGACTTTTTCCACTACAGCTTTCATCTGCTTTGTGCTGCTTACTACATGCTAACGAACAAGTCTTCTTAAAACACCTTGGGCACTTATATTTAAACTCTTCCACATTGCAAACTTCACACAATCCCATCTGTTTTGAAACCTAATTTTTGCTACTAATGTTTCCTGTATCCAGTTTGAGTCCGACTACCTTATACAGTTCTCTTTCGTAAGGTTTATAGCTACCAGATGTACGTATCTCTTCTCGAAAGCTAACCATTAAACTTAACTCATCGCATCGCATCGTATTGCACAAGTTGGAAGATGTTTAAATTTTTCAGAGACCCATTGTCTCGCTCTTCTGTGGGATTTTGAACAAAGCCGGGAAGTCAGTTGGAAAAGGCAGGAAGATTAGAAAAGGATAGAAGTAGCTAACAGTCAGAACAGTAATCGATGAACAAAGCTAGATTGGAGGGACCTCAGATATAGAAGCCAACTAAATACTAACTAGAGAGATCATGGTATGTGCAAGACATGTATATCAATGAATTGTTTGATGCTGTTTGCTGTGCGCTGCGGAACAGTCTTTGAGATTATCCATAAGGGGGAAACCTTGAAAGCCCAATTCCGTAACAAGAGCATGGCAGCTAGTTAAGACAGATAGTATTGAGATAGTCCAAGAATTGGATATACTAACATCAACTTAAATCTGGATAACAAATCTCTTATCTTTCAATGTTAACAAGCAAGGACTTTTGTGATAACCGCGACTGTGTAGTCTAGAAGTGAGAAGGGGGGTGTGGCACTCTTAAGTGTACTCTATAAAACCCCTATATATCTACTATTAGTATGTTGTTATGTCTATGCATTGAATGAAAGCGAGAGAGAGAGAGAGAGCTGAGGATTTTAAATGGTTATCAACAGTCACAAAAGAACGGTATCGCCACGCTTCTGAAGGCTGAAAAGGAAGCCCATGAAATAGTAACAGAGGCTAGAAAATATAGACAAGAAAAGATCAAGCAAGCCAAGCTTGATGCTTCCAAAGAGATAGAGAACTACAAAGCAAAGAAGGAACAAGAATTGAAGGATTTCGAGAGTAACAACGCAGGTGGTGTACAAGAACTCGAGAAGAAAGCCGATGCCGAGGTCCAATCTGAACTTGACGAGATTAAGAAGACCGTCGAATCGAAGAAGAAACAGGTTGTGGATTTGCTGCTAGAAGCAGTTACAAAACCAACCACGGAAGTCCACATCAATGCCAACTGAATGTCTATCTAAAACTATAACTAGATAGACTAACTCAAATAAAAATAGGAAAATTCTTGTACAACAATTAACTCTGAACAAAAAATAAAAATGGTTATACCATTACTTTGTTATTTCAATTTGACCTCATTGAATTGATCGGAACAAACTATATAGCATCGCCTGGTTGCGTCAAACCATGGAAACTTCATAAAAGTTCCACTTTTTTGGTGGCAGCAGAGCAGTTTGGAAACTGTCTTCAAACTGAATTTATGTAATTTTAACTCTACGAATGTTGGTAAAATTAGTGCGAAATATATATCTACAAGTAATACATTCGAAGGATGCAAATATCGGTGCTTACAGGATATTTTATTTTATTTTAATTTTTTCTTTGGTTTCTGCCTTTACTTTAATCAGTATTCTGGTTAATTTAGTTAAACGAAAAAGCTAAGAAAATAATGAAGCAGATTTCATAATTATCACAAACGAGGTAGAAAACAATTTGAGATATTCTCTTACACAGCTTACTCAATTGATTTAGGTTGGGAAAGTATATAAGTCCTTTTTACAAGTCGGTTATAACTAGAATTATAGCTGGCATTCTATATCTTAGCGGGTGCTCTTTATTTTCCATTTTTTAACCCTTAGGAGTCATGCAAGACAATATATACTTGAATAGCGATATGGTCCAAAAGCTCAACCATACTATTCAAGAGTACGTTAGGGACATTCTGCGCAACCAGTCCATAATCAATGAGGATGTGGTAGCAGACCCTCGCATCGTTATGGCAACCTCAATGGTAGCTACCATTTTCACATTATATGTTGGGTACAAGCTGCTGTTATGCTCTTCGGGATACAAATACAAGGCTAGGAAGTTTAATGTGTCTACACCAGAAGAAGTGCAGCCCAATTGGAAAGGTAAGCGATTGAATCCTCCAAAATTGGTTGATGACAGTAAGCCAAGACATATCCAAAGTTATTGTCCAGCAACTGGTCAATACTTGGGGGAATTCAAGTCTATGACCGCTGATGAGATCGATGAATTGGTAGGCAATGCTAACGCTGCTCAAATGAAATGGGCTGAATCATCAATTGCTAAGAGACTCGAAGTGCTAGCTACTCTTCAAAAGTTCATTTTAGAAAACCAAGATTTAATAGCTAAAGTAGCTTGTCGTGATTCTGGTAAGACAATGTTAGATGCATCAATGGGTGAGATTTTGGTAACTTTGGAAAAAATTCAATGGATCTTGAAACATGGACCTAGCACTTTGGAACCATCAAGACGTCCAGGACCAACAAACTTTTTTATGAAATTCTACAAAGGCGCTGAAGTCCGTTACGAACCACTTGGCGTCATTAGCTCTATTGTATCCTGGAACTATCCATTCCATAACCTAATGGGTCCAATAATTGCTTCCATCTTCACTGGTAATGCTATTATTGTGAAATGTTCTGAACAAGTTGTCTGGTCATCTGAATTTTTTATTGAAATGGTTAGAAAGTGCTTAGATGTTTGTGACGTCGATTCCAATATTGTTCAATTATGCTACTGTTTGCCACCTACAAAGGATGATGATGCAGCTAATCACTTTACATCTCACCCAGGGATTAAGCATATCACATTTATTGGCAGTCAATCAGTTGCTTCTCACATTCTAAACTGTGCATCTAAGTCTTTGACACCGGTTGTTGTAGAGTTGGGAGGTAAAGACGCATTCATTGTTCTTGATTCAGTTAAAGATCTTGATGCATTATCTTCCATCATATTGAGAGGTACATTCCAATCTTCTGGTCAAAACTGTATTGGTATTGAGAGAGTAATTGTAAGTGAAAAGAACTATGATCAGCTGGTAAACATACTAGAAAAGCGTATGAAAGAAACACCTTTGCGTCAGGGTTCTGACATTGATCATTTGGAAGTTGTTGACATGGGAGCTATGATTTCTGACAATAGATTTAAGACATTAGAGGCTCTCATCCAAGATGCAGTTTCTAAAGGTGCCAGACTTTTATATGGTGGATCCCAATATAATCACCCAAAATATCCACAAGGCCATTATTTCCAGCCAACGCTCTTGGTTGATGTTACACCTGACATGGATATTGCCCAAAATGAAGTCTTTGGTCCTGTACTAGTCATGATGAAAGCAAAAGATACTAGCAACTGTATTGAGTTGGCAAATGCCGCTCCATTCGGTTTAGGTGGCTCTGTATTTGGTAGCGATTATTCTGAGTGCAATTTTGTTGCAAATAAACTGAAAACTGGTAATGTTGCCATAAATGACTTCGCTACCTTTTATGTCTGTCAACTACCATTTGGTGGTATCAACGGTTCTGGTTATGGTAAATTTGGTGGTGAAGAAGGTCTTTTGGGATTATGCAATGCTAAAAGTGTGTGCTTCGACACATTGCCTTTTATATCAACACAAATTCCCAAGCCTTTGGACTATCCTATTCAAAGCAATGACAAGGCATGGAGATTTGTTAAGAGCTTCATCACTGGGTCATATGCTATGACTACTTGGCAAAGAATTAAAGCTTTGGTGTCGTTGGCGAAGAATGCCAACTAAATATACAAATATTTTGTCTGTACATATATAATTATATATTACTGATAATAAGCAGGAATAGATCATCTTTTGTTCTTAATGTTAGAAGTTCATTTGTCGACTTCTGGATGACAGTTTTATTTACAGCATATAGAATATAGATATTTTAGACTTGATTACTATTGACCCATAACAGATTTTTCAGCCTGCTTCAATTGCTCACTCAATTTTGTAACATAATCTTTATGTACCTTTTCAACGTTTTGAATAATCTTCTTTACCGACTCATCCTTTTTTTGTAAACTTTTGAGTTTCTTCATTACTTCATTTCTTATGTGGCCTAAAGAGTTTTTTGAGGGTGACTGTTTATATTTCTCAAACACTGTCTTTAATTCTTTACAAAGATTTTGTCTAGATTCAGCCGTCGGTGGAGGTAAAGGAATCTTCAATTGTTGATTATTTGTAGGCACTCTTTCTGGATTTAAGTTTTGTCCAGATGCTAAAATAGCACTTACGATGTTTTTCACTTCATTAGGATCGAAAACAGTCACAAGTAAAGAGCCCTTGCCCTTTAATGTTGTTGAAGCCATCTCTTTAAATAGCGCGCCATTCTTCAGACTCAGATTATCAAAGATATTTGCATTGACGCTACCTTTCCTCTTATCTGTAAGCTCTTTGCTATATAACTCCAAAGATTTATCAAATTTTGATACAAGTTCATCTACATAAATGGAAGGATTCACAATATCAATCTCTTCATCCTCTACAGGACCTCCCTTCCCCTTATGTGATGGCTTCTTCTTCAAAAGAACCGGCGAAATATGTAGTCTTCTTGTAAACAAATTCTTCGTCAAGCCAACAGATGTCCTCAACGCAAGCATATTAAGTGATTGTCTTGGAATTCAGTTTTGTTATTTTAATTAATGATCCGGAAACAAGTCAATGATTATACACATAAATTATAATATAATGTGAACTCTTTTAATATATCATCTAGGGTCCGCATTTGCATTATTACAGGAATGTTAGAACAGTTGTCACGAATATTGTTGGTAGTGACAGATAATAATATATCGTGCATGTGCGTATGACTGCCAATTGGCATATCAAGATCTGTTGACGATATACACAACAAATAAATAAAGGTTACTTGCATTGCAGCATACTGTTGTATGTTCATGGAGTAACTTGGTATCGCAGTAATAAGAATAGCTCCGTATGATTTCTGATGAAAATTTAGGTACTTCTTATACCTCAATCCTGATTACCCTTTCAACAAATACAGTATGGTTGTTTGGCCGAGCGGTCTAAGGCGCCTGATTCAAGTTGAAACATTACTTACTGGGTTAACAAACTCAGGAGCACTCAGGTATCGTAAGATGCAAGAGTTCGAATCTCTTAGCAACCATTAATTTTTTTTAATTTGATAGTGTACTATTGCGTCTGTAACGATAAACAATACTACACTGTATTGAATGTATGATATATTCCATGAACTTAAACAGTCTATAATTTTACATGTATGCATAATGTGATATTTCTTGAAGTTCTATAACTTATACTAATAGAACATGAGGATGCCTTCTTCATATGTGAATGTTCTACTTAGTTCTTATGCGTTTTTATAATTGTATTTCAAGTCTCGCAGTTGTGACAAATCACTGTCTATTTCACTGAGTAACAACTTAATTAATGCTTGCACTAAGAATAGCAAAACAGGTAGATGCAAAAATACCAATATCAATGTGTCTGATCTGTAGTCGTCAATTACTATCCACTCTATCATAATGAGCTGTGTGATATTTAGTATGTCTATAGTGCGATTGGTTAATTTTAATTTGAGTGATCTAAGCAGGACATAGTCATTTACAAGGTGGTACCTTAATGCCAAAAATGACAGTATTATCGAGTTAAATCCTAATATTAGCGGTATTGAAGACATCTTTGTTCTCTTTGTTAGAAGCATCAGATAAACACCCGCGCATATAATGTAAGCAAGGCTAACTGCATTGATATACCATCGGTTCTTAACAAGCAAATTCACTTCAAATTTCTCTATCAGTTCCTCTTGTTCAATAATATCAATGGGGCCTTCGGGAATTATTATGCCATCAGATCCTCCCAATGAATCAAACTCTGTCATTAAATCAGTCTCATATCCAAGAACCTTCCTATTAAATCGTCTAATTCTTGACATTTTCCATTACTCGAACCTATGTTTCTTGAAATTTTTTTTTACTTTGAAATCAGAATTGATAGCTCCCTCCTGAGTAAGCTAATTATTATTAACAGCAGAATATATCAGTATAATTTCACGCTTTTAGCAAACTATTTGCCTCAGATTTTGTTTGTCTTTCGCCCTTTATCCTGAGTAAGTTCAAAAATGAGATGATTATTGTAGTGAAAAAAATAGCTAGTCGACTGCTCGGAACTAATTGTATTAGAATTCTGGCCGTTTATTAAATAAAGACAACTATGTTGATAAACATTCAGAAGAATTTGTTAACCGTTTAATTTCTTAAGACTGTTACAGCTTTGGATTTATTAGAAGAGAATATGCATAAAAGCTTGCACAAGAAGGGTTTAGAACTCCGAGATGTCGTTCCTTTAGCCTTCCATCATACCAAACCAAGAATACGGCGTGCTACACCTGCTCCATGGAAGGAAAAACCAGCTATTATTAACCTACATGGTTTGTTTGGTTCCCATATTATGTTTCATTCTTTGAATAGGCCACTGATGAAGACATTTGAAACCGACATATATAATGTGGATTTGAGAAATCATGGTAATTCTCCTAGAGCACAACCATATGACTATCTGACCTTGAGTAAAGATATCATTCAAATGATCAGAGATAACATATATCGGGAACAGCCTGGTAGACCTATCTATCTAATCGGATTTTCATTGGGTGGGAAGGTTGCCCTACTAAGCTCTTTATCAAGACAAATAAATGTTAAGAAGTGCATATCTATTGATCTGCCACCTTATGAGTTAGATAAAGTAGATGATATGTTCATGCAGAATTTTGAACTATTAGAAAAGATTGTCAAGAGGGAGATCAAAGTCCGACGTTCATGCCCATCATGGAAAACTGATATACTGACGATGTTTAGGGAGCTGCCTGTGAATAAATGCAATCCAAATGGAAACAATGTGGCACTTTATTTTGCTAATGGTTTTCTAACATACAAGCCTAATAACGAAAGTTCTTCTGGACTTGAAAATGATTACTTGCAGTATGCAGTACCATTAGAATATATGCCAGACATTATTGCCGAGATAAAGAAATGGCCAAGCGCTACAAGTTTGAACCCAATGATGTATCATACCAAATCCCAACTTCCTACGCTTTTCATGAAAGGCCTACATTCGAGTTTCATTAAGAATGACTATTCCCTTTTGAAAACGCAATATCCACAGTCTTCAGTACTGGAGTTTGACTGTGGCCACACCATTTTAATGGATTATCCCAAGGAATCTACAGAAGCTATTATAAAATTCTTGTCTAATAATAAGAGGGTCCAATAAAAATAATATAGATAGAAGAATTAATATAACACAATATATTCAAATTTCGGATTATTTAAATTTGATTAGACTCATTGGCTAGCAGCCTATAAGCTAAATAATATTACATATAAAGGATTTTCCTTAAATATCATTCCATCCCAGAGAATTCTGAGTTGCAATTGGCATAGAAATCTTAATGATTTTTTTACTACCGTTTACGTCAGTAGTAGTTGTCGAGTGTTCTACATTGTGATTATCATTCATCCATTTATTGATTTTCATCGAAGGAGACAGAGATGATACATCATCGGAGTACTGTTGTTTTTCATTATTATACCTTTCAATCGAATCATCAGAGCAGGAACTAGCTCTTTCAAAGTTTAACCTTGCTAATCTCTCTTGATTCAACTGTTCTCTCCTTTTCATGGCATGGTATCTGAAGAATAGGAAGAGCATTATTATGACAGCCATACCTCCAGCAATCGTACCAACAATAATTGGTATTATCCGTTTCTTAGTCTTGGATTGTGTGCCATCACTAGAGGCAGACTTGGAGCTAGGTATGTAATCAAGTGATCCGCTATTTATGTTTCCAAAACTAGAGGAATGCTCAGTGTCCTGATTGCTATTTGATGAACGGCCATTGCTGTTAGAGCTTGATGAAGATGATGATCCTGCATTGTTTGTTTTAGTGTCCGTTAACCCTGTAACAGGTATTCTTGGATCAATTAAAGCAGAAAGTGATTGTGTAATAGTTTCATACTGTGTGCTGTATAAACTACTGGACGTGTTCTTCACCATATTGGAAAGAGATTGGATTTCGCTAGTTGGGAAAAATAAAAGAGCAACGGTACTCAAGTAGCCGCTATCTTGAATTTCTAATGGCATTAATTGAACTGTCTTGATATCTGAAAATATACTCTCAAAGTTTGCATTTAGTAACTTTGGTAGATAATACATGATCTGCGCAGAGGACTTGGATTCTGACACCACAAATGGATAATTTAATGGTTTCTTGAAACCAATGGTTATGACAGAGTAACCTTCTGGAACAGATTCTGAGTATGCGCTACCATAAATTACTTTAGGTAAGGAGCTTAACTGTGTGCCATCGTTAGATTCAGTTGGTGTACTCTCACTTTCAGTTTCAGTTGGTGCAATGATGAGACTGGTGGGAATCCAAGCATTGGAATTACTTGAAGTAGAGGAGCTGGATGACTCAGAGGATGAGGATGGTATCTCAATAGGAGGTTGGCTTACGGAGCTGGAAGGGATGGCAGACGATGGAGAAGGTACTTCAGGACTTGGAATGATCTGGGAAGATGTAATGGTATCTGATGAATCTATAGGCAATGGAGAGGGAACTGATATTATGGTTGAGGGTGAAGGTGTAACATATGGTGGAGAAGATGAAGACGAGGAAGGTATATCAACTGGAATGACGCTAGATGGTGCAACTGGGTCACTAGATACTGAAACAGAAGGGATAGAACTTGCAACAGGAACTGAAGCTGAAGGGGGCACATCAACGCTGCTTACTATAATTTGTGAGGAAGATGAAGATGATGCTAGTGGTGATTCGCTAGATTCTACTACTGGTGGAGGTTGTGGAGTTGTTGTAACAACTGCTGAAGATGGGAAACTTATTGTGTTTGATTCTACACTGCTAGGGGAAGGTTGTGGTAGAATACTACTTTCAGTGCTAGTATCGGATGAGATGATCGGTTGTGGAGGTTTTGGAAGCTCAGACGATATGACGCTTTCCACAAAAGAGCTACCAGAACTAATAGTACTTTCTTGAGAAATTGGGCTTTCGAAAATACTTGGAGTTGGTGATAAGTACTCAGATGATATTTGTGATGGAGACGAGGTTGTTGTTGTAGATATTGGAACCTCACTAGGTACTGATGATGGCTCAATAGACTCTACTGAGGATGGCACAACCTGAGCTTGAGAGCTTATATAAGTTGAGGTATTATCCTCTGAGGATGATTGGAAAGGTACTGAAGATGGTTCCAAAGAGGAGACAATTTCAGAACTTGTAGTAGGTGGAACAATTGGTGGGATGGATATAGAGATTGAAGATTCCAGTTCTGAGCGCTCTGTGGACTCAGCGGGTGGAGATGGAATGGGGGTTGGTGTAGAACTGGAAAGATAATCAGAAATTGATGATGATGAATCACTCTCAATTTGTGATGACACACTTTCAACAGGAGAAGGTATAACCGAGCTCTGCTCAATTTGAGAAGATATGGAACTCGATATAGGGTATTGTGTAGGCTCTTCTGAGCTAGAAGAGCTACTGGATAGTGGGGTGACTGAGAAAGAGCTATCGATACTTGATGGTACACTAATGACATTAGAGGGAATTTGTTCCGCTGATGGTACACTTGAAATTGTATCAGAGGATATTTGTTCCGCTGATGGAACACTTGAAATTGTATCAGAGGATATTTGTTCCGCTGATGGAACACTGGACACAATTTCAGAATTTAGTTGGAAATCATTTGATGAAACTACTTGTGATGGAATTTGGGTATCGTATGCATTGGAGGAATATATTGAAGATATGCTTGGAGTAGATTGAACTACAGATGAGCTCAACCAATCGAAATCATTTTTATCCGAGCTCTTACTGGATGATAAATCTATAGTGCTGAATTTGCTATTGTATGTGTCGTCATAGTCGTTACTCTTGCTCGACTTCGTAGTAACAAAGGCTTTGGATGCTATCGAGTTGAGATATGAGCTCACTTTGTTGGCATCGACATCTATGTTTCCAGAGTTGGCATTCGCGTTCGCATTAGCATTAGCATTAGCATTAGAATTATCAGAGTTTGTGCTGTTACTCGCTAAACCCAAATCAGCATTATTCTGGTAATTGTTAATAGCGTCGTCAAATCTATTGGCCACGGGAGCAGCAAGCGCAGCACTAAGTAGCGACAAAAGTACCGCCGTCTTCATATTTATTTTTTTTCTTTCTCAAACGCGCAATAGTGCAGAGGGCGTGAAATAGATAGAATTGTTGGCTGCTTTCGTTTGCTTATCTATTATCTTCTTATTTGTAAGAAGAAACGTTGGCAACTGTGTTTGGGAAAAGAATGAAGGGCAGCTTTCATTTAGTGTAGTCCTACCTGCAACTACAATACAAATATTTATCGGGCACCAATAACCTGATTGCTAATGTCCTTCAAAATTAAATACAGAGCAAAAAAAATATGGTTATGTATATATTCTACTTTAATAATTCGGAAAGCCATGTCTTCTGTATATATATGATTTGAGTTCGAACCATTGATGTGGATCAAACTTCTTGGGTAGAGGAATGGGCCATTGGCTCCTACAGAGGATGCCCAATTGGGATATACCTCGAAAAGGATCATGTTGCGATGTGAGACACTCCAAAGGGCAAGGTAGTTTTCCATTAATGTTAGTTTCTGCTTGTTGATTTTTTGTTTTTTCGAGAATTTCTACTATTTTGACAAAAACAAATGCTGTTGGGTTGGGGACCTTGTCAGTTTCTATTTTGGCGTCTCAGCTGCGTACGTTTGTTAGTTGCAAAGTGGTCAAAGGGTCCTCTTTGGTTTGGGTCCCTTTGTTCGGGTTACACTATGCTTCAACTTCTCTGTTAAAGTTTCAGTGGGCCAGGTGTTTACCTTTTTCGCTTGTGAATGTCTTGTCTGAGAAGCCTGTGTAGCGGAAGCCTGTGGCCTGTACTCTGTGTACTCTTTGAGACTCGAGACGCGGCTGCGATGTTTCATGTTGGAGCATCCGATCTTGTCTTGTGTGATACCACTTCTATTTGTGTTTTTGGTGTGCGAATGTTTCAGTGTGTGGAAGAGAATTCGCTGCTTCCCTCTGGCTTCTATTACCAGATCAGGGAAAAAACCAAAACAGGGAAGGCTACAGAGAATGAGGTGGGGAGAAGAGAGGAGCAAGAGAGGAAAGGACATTGGGTGGAGATGCAGCGAAGTTTCTATCGTTCCTTCAGATCTCGTCCCTCACGCAGGCGTTTCTCTTCTGTTTCTTTTCTGTTACTTTGCTAAAGTGCTCCGGAATTTTGATAGTGCTACTTCAGCAAATTTGATATGGTAATGTCTTGCGCTGAGAAGACCCGTTGAGAAACCGTTTTTACCTCAAAGTGGTAATAAAAGAGTGTAGAAAAAGCAATACAATGGGGAGAGAGAAAGTGCAGAAGGCGTTGGGTATTTCTTAGTAGAACAAGTGGAATAAAGGGAAGTGCCAATTTTTCGCGTTCTTAGAATGGCAGTGGGGTAAGAAACAGCGCAGGTTCGTTTTCGTTGAGATTGTTTCGATATTGCATCACTGTTTGCAAGGAAGTTACCGTACGGAATTTTGTGCAGATATTTATAGCTTCTGCGCATTCTTTTGTTTTTCCACTCGGGCTTATGTCTGGGGTGACAACTGCAAGGGCCCCCAGGTAGTGAGCTGAGAAAACTGGCGAAGGTGATGCACCCGAGATCTAGATTTGATCTGCTGCCGTTGAAATTTGTCTAGCTCTTTGTTTTCTCCGCACTTGTCTCTAGACTCCCGGTAGTGTAGACTTGGACCTGGTTTTCCTTTTTGTTTCTTGACCACTACATGCACTAGTTCTGCGTGCAGTGTGTGTGTGTGTCTCAGCTCATCTGTTTACTGTGCTGTTACTTGTGGGAGCAGCTAAAAGGACGGCAGAGAGTGTTTAGCGTTGCTGTGTAATTAATGTTCATGAGTAGGGTCCCATGGTTTGTGCGATTGTTTGTGTGATTATTGCAGCCTACTCACTCTTACCGGGGCTGTCAATCCCAATCTAAAAATAAATGTGTTCGGGGGTATAAGTGCATGCAGACGTTTCCTCCCCCTTTCCGCTATCCACTTTTATTGGATTTGCCAATTGAGGAAGTGATTTCCTAGTTCGGACATCACAAAATTATACTTGATGATAGATGAGTTGATCATTGTGTCATAGCCTCTTCCCACATCTGCATCCCTGCTTCTCTTCTGAGTGCTACAGTTACCAATTCGGTCCGAGGGGTCTACAACTCATTTGCTTCACATCTATTTATAGATTTCTTTGGGTTCCCAATAGAGACACCCATAAAGGTCTCTATGACTTCCAGTTGGGGTCCATAGTGTATTGAACTGTATGCCCAATTGGGACATGAGTGCTGCTAAGGCTAGGGCAATTCTATAGTTACTGGTGCCTAATTTAGCATAAGGTTGTCCCTACCGTTCAGTACCTCGTTAAACCAGACGTGTGGGGGGGAAGGAGATGAGAAAGTGTTCTATCCATTGTTTGCCGATGAACTCTACAAGATGCCGCTATAAATAAATTAACGCTATATAGATCAATTATCCTATCTATACATTATGGTTTTTGATTTTCGGTACTGGCATAGGAGAAGCCAAAAACTGCTAAAGCTCTACCATTATGGAAGCTATATATTTTTCAAACCGAATAAAAAAACACTGGTCATTGTGCTTGTAGGTATGGCACAGTGCCACTTTTACGCTTCATCTAGAGCTTTGAACACCTGTTCTGCAAATTGTACAGCACCTTCTTTATCAAATAGGTCCTCCATCTCAGTTACAAGTTCACTCTGTTTCTTCTCGTCGGACATCTCTGGCTTCTCAAGTATCTCAAACACATATGCAACAACGTCATCCTCGTATACACCAAGTAACTCTTTTACTAGCTCATCCACAACACGTTTCTCTTTAAGTGCTGCATATCTGTTGGTGCTTCGAGCTTCGATAGGCTGAGAAACAGGTTCGATATCTTCCGCTTTGTCCCGTTTGTCCTGTATAGAATTATCCATAGCTTTCTTGAATGCCAAATTAATCTTAATAGCAGGCTCGCCGGCCTTCTTAACCTTTTTGTCCTTCTCAAGCAACTTCTTTTGTCCTTTACGGTCATCATCAATTACAATATCTTCTATTATTATATCTCCATATTTCTCTCTATCCAGTTTGTCCTCTTGTTCTTCTCTGTCCTTGAAAGACCTATCCTTATCATAGTAGATATCATTGGCTTGACGAAGAAGGTCCTTTACATTCGCTTCACGGTTCGCGGTCAGCTCTTTCTCATATTCTAGATTCTGCTTATATTGTTGAGAAAGTAAATGCAAGTGTGGCTCAATTGTGGTCTCATAGTCCTTCAACAAAGCTCGATACTTACGTGCCTCTTCCTCTTTCCGTTTCTCCTCCTTACGTTTCTCTATAGCAAGGTCATCCTCGTCATCCTCGTCATCATCTTCCTCGCCGTCACTGTCATTAATGGTGTCCGTGGATTCAATATCCATATTTCTGTTAGAATCATTGCTTTTCGTTCCCTTTCGCAGTTTCTCGAATAGTTGAGTCATATGCTTTTGGCGACGTTCGTTATCTTCATATTGTTGCCGAAGTTGTTTTTGCTTCTCAATATCGATAACTTTTGTTCTGAAATTTAATATCTCTTTAGTTAGTTGTTCCAGGGAGTCGCTAGGTATATCCAGCAATGTATTGTAGTCTATTTTATAGTTGATCTTATCATCCTGATCATCATTGATGTCACCTTTGAATGTTCCGACTTGTGAACGTGCTTTCTCAAATGCTGTTTCCATTGACTTCAAGATCTCACCAACAGAATGGGATTGTTCAGCTTCAACGTTATCTTCATCGCCATCATCCTTAAAATTGTCATTAATATATTTTTCAGTGTTTGTGTCGTAATGAATCTCCATGTATTTAGCCATCTTTGAATGCTTCTTATAAAAACTAATCATACTCTGAGTCCCTGATTCATTGAAACGCAAATATAGAAGACTTTCATCATCGGTTCCTTTGTTTAAATCTACCAGTGTCCAATTTGCTAGCGAATCAATGTAGTTAGGAATAATGAGCTTTAGGAACTCATCAAGGATAAGCAGTCTCGTATCGTCACTCACCACCTCATTTTCCTTAATGAATCTATTGTTCTTACCCAGATATAAAGCATCCTTTAAAATGACTGTCAAGGTCCTCAATTGCTTTTCTAGGCTATCGGGAATGAACTGCTCTGGTATCAAATACTTTTTCAAGCCTGTACTTTCAGTGGGCTTCGTTGTTATCTTTTCATTTGGTTCCAAATTTTTCTTCTCTTTCTTAATTGAAGGTGAAACGTTATTTTGACCACTGAATCTGAGTTTTTTGAGTAATTCTATCTTATATGCCCTCAAGTTTGCACTTAAAATGGGTATGTATCCTTGCTGTGGTTGTATACTCGTCCATTTGTCATCTTGGTCTATAGTATCGTTCGCATAGCAGTAATAAAGATTCTCGGGAGAGACATAAATTAGTTTATCATCAGGAACCAAAGCATCTTCTAGCATGCTGTTCTTTTGAAGCTGGTTCTTATCCTTTAACGTCAGAGTACAGATGTATTATTCGCAGGTCTTTTGAAAGGATTGCAATGTTTTTATTTCAAATGAAGTAGATGAGCTTGATTTTTTGAGATTTTTCCACTTTGGTACAAGTGATGAGTTCCCCGGTCTTATCATGGACATACGAAAAAATCATAATTCTGGAATGTTTATTTTCAATTCTTGATTTTAATAATTTGAAAGATGTGTGTAAATATATCATCTTGAATACGTTATTTGATCTATAAACTTATGAAACATATTCTTATTTAGATGCTAATATCTCATTCAAAGTAACAGTGTCAGGAACTTGAAGTGCCTCTTTCCAAAACTTGCTTAAATGTCTTGATCCACTGTCACATGCAATAATAACAATATTAGAGTCGTTTGGTAAAATAGCTTGGTCATTTCTCCTGATGAGTTCTAATGCAGCTACAGCATTGATTGCAGTACTGCTACCGATGAATAAACCTTCATTAATAGATAAAAATTTTGCCATCTTTATAGCTTGAGGATCGGTAACTCTGATAGATTCATCTATGTATTTTTCACCTTTCAAGAAATTAAATGTCAATCTGTTCAAACCAATTCCTTCGACTATGGTATCTACCTGGTGTCTTCTTCTGGTACCTTCCTTCTCGACACTATCATACATTACACCATAATTAATCCTGTTGTAGAAGCCTGAACCTTGAGGATCAGCGAGTACAACATATGGTCTTATTCTTTCCTTCAAGTACTTTGAGACTCCACTTATAGTACCGCCGGTACCGCATCCAGAAATGAAGCAGTTAACTTTCCCTTTGAGCTGTTTATATATTTCTGGTCCAGTGGTTCTATAATGTATCTCCCAATTGTGCTCATTTTCGAATTGATCACTAAAGATTGCATATTTGGTCTTTCCTGACTCCAGATAATCATCGCAAGCTTTCTTTGCTGCGTTAACATATTGATCGGGATCCACAATCGATGCAGGTTTTACAGGGTTTATTATGGCACCTAAGCTCTTTAGAAGGTTCAATTTTTCCAAGGAGGTATCATCGGGTAACGATATATGTGCTTTGTATCCTAGGGCATTACAGATCATGGCTAAAGATATACCCGTGGAGCCACTGGTACCTTCAAATACCATGCCAGGTTCTCCACGAACGAGTCTACCTTCAGCCTCGGCCACCTGAATGATGTTTAGTGCTATTCTATCCTTTGCGCTTCCACCTGGGTTATTCATCTCTAGCTTGGCGTACACATTAATGTTTCTGTCTTTGTCACATAGTGATTTCAGTTTAACCATAGGTGTGTTTCCTATAAGCTCCTGCATACCATCGTACACTTTGGCCTCCGTCTCATACCGCCTTTGTATCACACTATATGCTGTATACAATGCACCACAACTGAGCACCACACCACCTATCACTCTTTCCCATTTGGAGTCCATCTCAGGTATTCTAAAATTGAGACAAATTCACTATTTTTTTGTAGACCTGTGTTGGGATCTGCTATTGCAATTGAATTATTAACCTTTGGCACTTTCAGCTCAATCGCAAATTCTACTTGTAGTGATTATTATTGAAGGCTACATCAGCTTTGAGCTCATCTGCTGAAATTAGAGCCGTGGTGTAGCCAAAGGCTCGATTTACCACTAGGTTGTTAAGACACGTGATTTTTAATGATTGCTGATTTATTTATACGACTTACACGTGCTTCGTGAAACCATACAACACTTCCCCCCACCAATTTCAACACAGGTGACTATACCACGTCTATAACTATCAAGAGTGTATGATGTTGTCGTCTCAAAGGACACTTGTCTCAAAGAGTTCTCTCTATTTTGGTTTAGAAAGAAAACGAAAATCCGGTTGTTTTCATCCAGCATTGTCAGTCCCCCCCCATTCAGGTTTCTACTCTGGTTGTCTGCTGATTGAGGGGTTGGGGGAATAGGTGTTTTTCTACGTCATTTCCACCTTGGCTGGAAGGAAGCACAAGATGGTCCCCGTCCCCCCGACTGTTTACTGGCAACTCTACATCGTCTTGGTTCATTCTACTAGGGCTGTCTCTCTATCATTATCCAAGTTCAACCGTATAGAGATATCTTGGGGATGTTCACACACACACAAAGTAGCGTCATTTTGTCTCTTTCTAAACTCAGCCACATTTGTGAGGGATAGCCACAGACAGTTCCAGTGGCGCACCTCTCTCCTTACAGTGGTTTCACTTCAACAGTTTTTAGGGGTATCATCCCCCTCCATTATGTGGTTCCACAGTGCTCCCCTCTTTTTCTATCTTAAATCTCTCGTAGTAACAATGGGGAGGAGCGGGGCAGTGCTGTTCAACAAATTGGGCAGCTCGTAAGCAGGCGTGGCTGTAACATCGAAGCAAAAATAAAGAAAAGGACCTGCTAGTTTTCTCTCTCTCTCACTTTCTCTCTCTTACACACACAAACACACACACAGACTCCCACGCAGCTTCTCTCTCAAATATCCACACACCCAGTTGTCTACTAGACTTTCTTACAGGATTTCCCTCAAGATTTCCCTCAAGATTTCCCTCAAGATTTCCCTCGGCTTCCGGCATTTGCCCTCCCCTTTCCC
>ERZ1036435.213-NODE-213-length-44544-cov-11.989436_pt1 | contig 44544 bp, 29 predicted proteins | sample MGYA00514223_ERZ1036435 | MGnify/ENA primary metagenome ERZ1036435 (study PRJEB33795, sample SAMN09464927) | human gut metagenome | host: Homo sapiens | place: USA: Stanford, California | collected 2016-08 | study: EMG produced TPA metagenomics assembly of the... | reverse complement strand
TTCTCAAAGCAGAACATTGCATTGGGTAAGTGGTGGAGGAACCAGCATCAGCGGTTTCAAAGGTGTGTTCTTCTTCAGCCATTGTGTATATATGTGTATGTGTATGTAGTGTGTTTGTGGGAGTTACTGGGACTGCAATCAAAAGTAATGCCAAAGAATCCCAACGAATGACCCACTTTTATATACTTTTCCCAAGAACCACGTGAAAATTTTTTTCAACTCGCATCGACATCGTCGATTGAAAAAAAAAAAAATTTTTTTTTCAGCTTCATTCCAACACACAGAAAACGCAGCGCATTAAACTGGAATTACATCAACAATCTACAATGAATAATTATTATCACTGTAAGCATCACCGTGAGCACTACTGTGAACACTACTCTGAACACTACTGTGAGTACCACTGTGAAAACCACTGTGAACACCATAACGGCTTTCGTCGTCGAACTAAACCCTCCTGTTCTTGAAACCCGATACGTTGGATAGTATAGAAAGGGCACACAACTCACGATACTATTCCCGAAACAGCAGTTTGTATGGGAAGCCCCCTACACTTGAGCCCTGGAAGTGATATTCTTAGCTCTCTACAAGGAGGTCCTCTCAGTGGGTCTGGCAGTGGGTCTCTGAGTGACCTTCCCAGTACATCTCCCGGTATCTTTTCCAGTACCTCTCCCAGTACATCTCCCGGTGGCTTTCAAATAGTGTATTGAACAAGGAGTACGAGGGAGTTATCGGGATACCGGCTTGCCCAATAGGATCAAATATCACTGTAAGGGACCATCCCGTTACTGGACCTATCAGTAGTTAATAGACTTGTAATGCTCTAAGGGGATCAAAAGAACTCATCCCGCAAAAAATTTTTACTGGCAATACCGGAGGTAAGTCTCGAGGATTGAGACTTCTCTATTTGTATATAAATATCCACTCAACTCTCGACACATTCATACCCACCTCTTGGACTTCGAATTCTTGTCTTGCAATCTTGCTCAGCCAGAACCATAAACAAACAATACAACTAACAAATACATATCCATAATGAGTGAAAAGAAAGGTGCTACTTTATTCAAGACCAGATGTCTACAATGCCACACCGTTGAAAAGGGCGGTCCAAACAAGGTTGGTCCAAACCTACACGGTATCTTCGGTAGAAAGTCAGGCCAAGCCGCTGGCTACTCCTACACCGACGCCAACATCAAGAAGAACGTCACTTGGGATGAGGACAACATGTCCGATTACTTGACTAACCCTAAGAAGTACATCCCAGGTACCAAGATGGCTTTCGGTGGTCTAAAGAAAGAGAAGGACAGAAAGGACTTGATCGCCTACTTGAAGAAGGCCACTTCCGATTGAGCTCCTATGAAAACAAAAGGAAAAATCACGCATTTTTAGTCATAACATCCCTCAGTAAGGGCTATTTATTTTTTTCTCTTCTAAAGGAATAAGAGACTATAACCTCTTATCACAAAATTTATCTCAATATTCCATCGGACTACTAAAAACTATCCCCCACCCATATTTATTTTTTTGACTTCAATTCTTCATGATGATTTAGAAATTTTCAATCTGTTATATCTATTAAGTATATATATCTAATACACACCCTAGGTGTGAATACAAAACTACATGTACATATACTACAAAGCTCCTAAGGATATTTTTCCCCTCTAATTGAACTCCGAAATGGTGTCATAAAAAAATTCATAGTTATGTAATAGTATGTACTTTAAGGTAAGGTACGTATGCACAGATTTCATAAAAGGTATTTTCTTCAGAATGTATGTGAATCAACGTTTGATATAAAAAAACTCATTAAAAAAAAGTCGTAGCACCTATTTAGACCCGCTTGTCTTCTTCAACAGACAGCGGTCTGCGGTCTCGTCCTCGTCGTCGCCCTCGTCCTCCTTTGCCTCTTCTTTCACTGCCTCTTTCAACGATGACATATCAAATGCACTACTGGACAACTTCCTTTCCTCAATTTCTTCCTCTTCACTCTTAGCCTTAGATTCACGTACTTTCTCAGTGTTGTACTTCTCCTTGTTCTTTTGAGATAAGATGTGAGTGAAAGATTTCTGTTGCTCTCTGACGTTCCAGTTCATGGTTCTGCTGATGGAGTGAATGAACTCAATTGGAGAGGACTCAACAGTTGGGAACACGTAAGGACTGGCAGAAATGGTGATGAAATCACCTTGCTTCAACTCGCAACGGTCCTTACCGTCGAAACCAGCCCAGGCAGTACCCCTGGCCTTCAGGGATACTTTAACCTTCAGTGTCATACTGTCAGGTAATATGATAGGCCTGAAGCTCAATGTATGTGGGCAGATAGGCGTGACTGCAATGGCGTTCACTGTTGGGTAAATCAGGGACCCACCGGCACTCAATGAATAAGCTGTAGAACCAGTAGGGGTGGCGATGATCAGACCATCAGCCTGGGCCACAGTCATCAGGTTGCCGTCCCCATAAAGCTCCAACATGGAGATAAATGGCGAAGGGCCACGATCTATGGTGACCTCGTTCAATATGTGGTGGGTATCGATGTGTTCGACCACGCAGATCTTCTTACCGGTTTCGGGATCAACCTCTGGTTCGTGTCTGCGGTAGACTTTACATTCCAACCTCATTCTTAAGTTAGTCTTTACTTTAGAGTTCAGAATCTTTGTCAAGTCTGTCCTGAAGTCTTCGAATTTGAAGTTGGTTAGGAAACCGAGGGACCCCAGGGAGAAAGACATCACAGGTGGCACATGTCTCTGGAACAAGGATGAGACGAACAGCACTGTACCGTCACCGCCCAACGTAATCACCAGGTCGAAGAAGACGTCGTTCTCGTCGATGAACTCCTTAGTCCAGTACTTGATACGCGACTGTCTGCACTTGCTGTCCTTTGCGAGCTCCTGTGCGGCAAACTTGTCGTTGTGCTCTAGCTCCTTGTCCACATATACAGTGACCTGTGGGAAGTGCACCAGCAGCCATTCCACCAGCTCACGAGTCAGGAAGTACAGCGATATGTCGTTCAGCTTGGTGACGATCATCAGGTTCTGTACGTCGAGCTCCACCTTCGTGTTGGAGATGTCCCTGCTCAGCAACCGCACGCCGTACGCGGTCGAGGCGTACTGGAAGTGCGTGTTGCTGCTCTTGGAAGTATTGTGCGCGGACATCGACATGGAGGGCGACCGCTCGCTCGAGATCCTCCGCAGCATGTCCTTGGCGTTGCTGATATCGAGCGCCACGTCCGAGTCGTGTCTCGAGGTGTCCTGGTTGGCGATCTTGTACTCGCTGGCACTGGAGCTGGACTCCTCGGCATCGGCGAGCCACTTCTGCAGCGCCTTCTCCTTGGTGCAGCTGTCTGTGCGTTTCATTTCCTCCATCCTTTATAGATTGTCAGTTATGTCAAGTACCAAGTGGGAAGTAGCAATCAAGTAGCAAGTATCAAGTACGCTTTATTCAATGTCTCAAATGGTAATTTCAGCATCTGCGCATCCCCCCCCTTTGAATCATTTTTTCAACCCGTTGGCTGAAAAAAATTTGAAGAGGCAGGGACAGTGATAGTAGTGATAGTAGTGACAGTGGCAGTGACAGCAAGATGAGTCGCAACGTTGATAAGAGCCAGACGGTGCTGGCGCTGTACCAGGAGCACAAGGCTGAGTCCCGGCGGGACTACAACCGGTACAAGCGGCCGCGGGTTGAGTCCGTGCGCGACCCTGCGGAGGCGAGGGAGTGGTACAAGCAGACGCTGCGAGAGGTGGGCGAGTGCACGAACCGGCTATACGACCCGCTGCTGAGCGAGGAGCAAGTGCGGGAGTGCAACGCGCGTGTGAACCAGCTGATACAGGAGAGCCAGCGGTGGTCGCGGCACCTGCGGCGGTTCAAGCAGCGCCAGCGGCCGCCAGTGTATGGCGGCGTGGTGGTGAACGGTGTGCGGTACATAGGGCGAGCACGCGAGCTGCCCGAGGCGCGCAAGCGGCCCACCGCTGCGCGGCAGTTCACCGTCAAGCGCGCTAAGAACGTTAACTTTAGCAACTTTAGCAACAATGGCGACTTTAGTGACAATGGCGACTACCGCGGCACGAGCGAGCGATTGCGGAAGGCACATGGCATCGCGCAGCAGGAGAGCGTGCTGGTGGAGCCACCCACCCAGCAGCAGATGGAGGAGTACCTGGTGGAGCGACGCAAGCGCCAACTGCTGCACCAGCTAAACCTGTAACGGCAGCATATACAACATACAATACTGTCTATACACTATACAATACTGTCTATACAATATACAATACACTCCATACACTATACAACATACAATACACTCTGTAATGATGCAATAGAGAAGGGTCCAGAAGAGATCTGAAATTCCAGTTAATCCCTCGAAGGGGGTGTACGGGCCCACTGTGCCCCTCCAATCCCAGATGTGGACACCGCACGGCTCTGCAGGGATCGCTGGAGAAGTACGTGGCCGTGCGGTATATTGCTCACACAGAGACACACAGAGACACAGAGACCACAGCAGAGCAGAGCACAACAGAGCAGACACCCTGTCCACAGAGAGAAAAAAGCAATTCTTTCGTGCCCAGAGAAACGAGGCAGGGCAGCAAAAAAAAGAAAGATACAAGAGAACAGCACAAGATGCACTCAGCTCATTGACTAGCACAAGCATTGCGCAAGTGGCACAAGCATTGCACAAGCACAGAGCTGAAAAAAGAACTTGAAAAAGCCATTAGCTAACAAGAAGCTACAAGCTACAACTATAACTACTACTACAACTACAACTACAATTACAACTACAAGCTACTAGCTAGACTACAACTAGCATCGTTTCTTTTTGGATTGGCAAATGAGTAATTTGTTGGAAAATTTTTCTTGCTGATCTGTACTTTTAAAAATGTTTATATATATAATACTGGTAGGGAAATAACAAACACTAATTCAATCTTGAACCAAAACAGAAACATCCCCCCCCATAAAATAAAATGACTACTGAACTACCACCACAATATACCAGTGCTTCCAATGACCTGCGTTCCGACACTTTCACCACTCCTACCAGGAAGATGAAGGAGGCTGCTCTGGAGGCTTCTATTGGTGACGCTGTCTACAACGAGGACGTCGACACCATCCGTCTCGAGCAGCACGTCGCAAAGCTGGCCGGTATGGAGGCCGGTCTGTTCTGTGTCTCCGGTACGCTGTCCAACCAAATCGCTCTGAGAGCGCACTTGTACCAGCCACCTTACTCCATCCTGTGCGACTACAGAGCGCACGTCTACACACACGAGGCAGCTGGTCTGGCCATCCTGTCCCAAGCCATGGTCGTCCCAGTGATCCCATCCAATGGCAACTACATGACCCTCGAGGACATCAAGAGCCACTATGTCCCAGACGATGGTGACATCCACGGTGCCCCAACCAAGGTCATCTCCCTGGAGAACACCTTGCATGGTATCATCTACCCGCTAGAAGAACTGGTCCGCATCAAGGCCTGGTGTATGGAGAACGGCCTCAAGCTGCACTGTGACGGTGCCCGTATCTGGAACGCAGCCGCTGAGTCCGGTGTCCCACTGAAACAGTTCGGTGAACTCTTCGACTCCATCTCCATCTGCCTGTCAAAGTCCATGGGTGCCCCAATGGGCTCCATCCTGGTCGGTAACACCAAGTTCATCAAGAAGTGTAACCACTTCAGAAAGCAGCAAGGTGGTGGTGTAAGACAATCAGGTATGCTATCCAGAATGGCCCTCTGCAACATCGACGCCGACTGGAAGTCAAACCTGCTGTACTCCCACAGACTAGCCCACAACTTGGCAGACTTCTGTAAAGAAAAGGGTATCCCTCTCGAGTCCCCAGCCGACACTAACTTCGTCTTCGTCGACTTGAGAGCAGCAAAGATGAACCCTGACGTCCTGGTTAAGAAAGGTCTGAAATACGGTGTAAAGCTGATGGGTGGTAGAATCTCCTTCCACTACCAAGTCTCAGAAGAATCCTTGGAAAAGGTAAAACTGGCTTTGCTCGAAGCTTTCGAATACTCTAAGGAACACCCATTCGATGAAAACGGAGCTACAAAGATCTACCGTAGTGCTTCCACCGAAGTCGACATCGAAGGTAACGCTATCCAAGAGATCAAGACTTACAAGTACTAATCTTGTAAACGCATACTCAAGAAGCACTCTGTGCGTATGATGAACAGCGACTCCTCCCCCAAACACAAGAGTTGACTAATTTTTTTTTTCATTGCCTTTTCATTCACAACAATACAATCAAAGGGTGAAGCCAACGATATTTTTGTTTTCTTTTTATCTTTATTTCCCTAAAATATCCAAAATAACATGATCTTATTACTTTAACTTTAACTTAACGATAGAGCAACATTTTTTTTTCAATTATTTTTTTTATCAAACTACAATAAAAAATAATTACAATTCCAAAAATTTACATTAACAATTTCTTTTAATGATTATTTTTTTTTCTGACACTACACATGTCTTGAACAATTTACATTCAATTTCATTATACTTTTATTTTTTGTATATTTATAATAATATTAATATTATTCAATCCTGCTTTCATAGACTTTTGACGCCTTTTTTTCTTTCAAATTACTAAAATAAAAAAAAGGTAACAAATGTATTAGTCTTTGAAGAGAAGATCAGTAGCTTGTCTTAATTATAGTACCGATCAACATCGGGCTGCCAAGGAATTTCGTCCTATCGGTGCTCACACCTTTTGCTACAGACACTCATCCCTACACACTCTGTCACACACCCGATTTTAGGACAATCGTAGCTTTTTAGTAAGCAACAATTGCAAGTAGTGATTTGAATGGGCTTCTCTTGGACCAATAAAAAAAACCCAGTGGGGATCCGAACTTCACTAAATGCCCAGGTGCTTTTAGTGTTTACGCATGGTAACCTTTGTAAAATACTCTGATATATAAAGTTTCTTAAGTTTACCAATAGTGTTCTGAAGACTACCTGCAACACAATTCTCAGCAATGCGTGGATCAAGAAAGGTCCTGGTATACATTACTATCATTGCACTGGTACTGCTTTATAGAAAGATTAATAGCAATTCAATGTACAAAGCTGTCCCAAAGAGTCCCGTTGTGGTCATCGGCACAGGGCTTGCTGGCCTAACAACCAGTAATCAGCTCGCACACACATACAAAATTCCCGTTGTATTGATCGACAAGGCATCCTCCATTGGTGGCAACTCAATTAAAGCTTCGAGTGGTATAAATGGTGCTGGTACTACTACACAAGTGAACTTGAACGTTAAGGACAGCCCTGAGTTATTCCTGGAAGATACTATAAGCTCAGCTAAGGGCAAAGGTTCAAGACCCTTGATGGAAAAATTATCTAGAGACTCTAGCTCAGCTATCAATTGGTTACAGAGTACTTTCAACCTAAAACTAGATAAACTTGCCCAACTTGGTGGACACTCTACTGCTAGGACACATAGATCCTCCACTAATATCCCACCAGGATTTGAAATAGTATCTACTTTGTCCAAGGCCCTCAAGAAGACATCCGAAGAGAACCCTGAATTAGTGAAAATACTATTAAATAATAAGGTTACTGATATAGGCATCGATTCCAAAGGTGCGGTTCACAGTGTAACATATACAGACGCAGATGGCAATTCTCACGTGCTGGAAACTTCGAATGTTGTAGTTTGCTCCGGTGGATTCGGTTACTCCAAAGAATTCTTACAAAGATTTAACCCAGAACTAGTCAAACTTCCTACCACAAACGGTAAGCAAACTACAGGTGACGGTCAAAATATTCTTGAGAGACTAGGTGCCAAGATGGTAGACATGAAAGAAATCCAAGTACATCCTACAGGGTTCATAGACAGTAAAGATAGAGGAAACAACTGGAAGTTCTTAGCGGCAGAGGCACTAAGAGGATTAGGTGGTATCTTACTTCATCCAGAATCAGGTAAAAGATTTGTCAATGAACTGGAGACTAGAGACAACGTCACTGCGGCTATCCAAAGATACTGTCCCAAGGATGACAACAGAGCGATTTTGTTGATGAGTGAAGCTGTTTATACCAATTATAAGGCTAACATCGACTTTTACATGTCAAAGGGCTTGATTAAGAAAGCGAGTGTCATTGATATGGTAAAAAACTTGAAAATTACTAGTAATGTAGAAGATATTGTAAAGCACTTGCAACACTATTCTACCGCGTCAACAGATGATTTTAACCGGAAGTTGGTTATTAACACTTTTGGAAAGGATGTGTCAAAAGATACAACTGTTTATTATGGAGAAATCACTCCGGTCGTACATTTTACTATGGGCGGTGCCGAGATCGACGAACGCTCTCAAGTAGTCGGTACTTCAGGAAAACCATTAGCTAAGGGCTTATATGCAGCTGGTGAAGTTTCCGGTGGTGTTCATGGTGCCAATAGACTAGGTGGTTCCAGTTTATTGGAATGTGTTGTTTATGGTAGAGCAGCTGCCGAGTCAATCGCATCTTCATATAAATAATCATATCGTTATTTTATAAATAATTATTATAAATATAGTTGTTTTCATTAATTTTATTATTTATTCTGTTAATTTTGGCACTTCCCAAATTGATGCTAAATTCTACATCATGAGAATGTAGTACCGATTATGGAAAACAATGCTTCATTTATCTCAAACTTCAATTTGATCTTCAAGTTTGGTATATTGTTCAAAGAATTTCTGGAACAACTGGATTTGATAGTCAATGTCCCGAGAACCACCAGTTTCTCTAATGGAATGCATACTCAAGATTGGATTACCTAGATCTAACGTTCTAATACCTGTTTTTGATGCCAAAATTGGACCGATTGTGGAACCACATGGAGAGTTATTTGCAACTACAAATAGTTGTAGTGGTACCTTTGAAATCTCAGCAACCTTTTTAACCAGAACCAAACCAGGTGAGTTAGTCATGTAGCGCTGATTGGCATTAATTTTGATGACTGGACCTTCACCAATTAGAGGCTTGTGTTGCGATTCATACTTTGAAGCGTAATTAGGATGAACTGCATGAGCAACATCAGATGACAAGAAGAATGATCTAGAGTAAGTTTCATGATAGGAAGGTACAGTAACTGGGTTTTCAGCATCTGTACCATCTGCCTTTAAGTAAGACAAACGTTCAATCACACTTGGCAAAAATGTTGAGTCAGCACCTTGTGCAGATGAGGAGCCAATTTCTTCATGATCGAAACAAGCCATCATTCTAATACCGCTCTCATTACTCAAGTCAGTATCAGCAGCCAATGTTAGACCGTGCATAGAAGTAAAACAAGAGGTCAAGTTATCTAGCCTTCCGGAGAAGACAAACTCGTCATTGATACCACCAAGGGTTGGACCTTGGTAATCGTATAGGATCAATTCAAAATCTTCGATATCTTCCACAGATTTCAGTTCCAGCTCTTTGGCAACAAGATCCAAAAGTTCTTTGTGGTGGCGTTCCACAATAGATTTGATAGCTCCAGAATTATTATCGTTCTTAGACTTATCATTTTTCTCATCCTTGACCAAACCTGCAATTGGTAGAAGTTGAGTTTCTTTGTTGAATTCAAATTTTTGGTTAACTTCTCTGTCCAAGTGAATAGCCAAAGTTGGGATCTTCAAGAGAGGTCTCTTTAAATCAACTAACTTAGAGACAATCTTGCCAGAAGATTTATCGTTGACAAACACTCTACCAGCCAAGGCAAGATCAGAATCAAACCAGGAATGCCATATACCACCACCATAAGTCTCTACACCAACTTGTGCATACTTCTCACTCACCCTCTTGGAGATTGGCTTAATTCTCAACGCAGGTGAATCGGTATGAGCACCTGTAACAGCAATTGGATTACCTGGCTTCCACTTGCCACCAACGGAAAACGCGATAATAGAAGAGTTGTTCCTAGTAACATAATATTTACCATTATGCTCAACTTTGCCATGCCAAGCAGTCTTCTCACTCAATTCCTTGAACCCATGGGAGACAAGATGCTGCCTTATAGAAGCAACTGCATGGTAAGGCGTAGGCGAAGCGTCCAAAAACTTGATGAACTCAGAAGCGTGGCTTTTTGACATTTCCTTAGACTTGAAGAAGGGTGTTCTCATAGCTTTAGCTGGAGTCCTCTAGAGTTTTGTATTAGTTGAACCTAGGTTTCAATTGAGTCCTCTTATACTGGCTGGCTCATCGCTAGGCTGCACAACTAAGAATTGTGTCAAAGAAAAGGAGCCCGTTCGTGCTGACCCAATGCTGATCATATGCAATTGTGAGTAGTTTGCGATGAGTAGTATATATTACTGAGAGTGAAAGCAACATTATTCTTGGTGTAGCATTTACTAGCAACGTCTTTTACTATACTCGATTGAGTTCCAATGTGTTGGTCTTACATTCACTGTGCCCATAGTCCCTTCAAAGCGATGAGACTATGAAGCTGGCAGCCTGTCACTTTCTAAAATGCAAGTAATGACAGCATTCACATGAGTAATCATCTCAATGCTCGAGACCGCATTTTAAAAACTGTGGTTGCCTAGATGTCTCAATTGAGTTTATGACTGATTGTTTGCAATTGCATGAGACGTCTGTGGTCAGGGTCATCAAGTTGCTGCATATATAAGCAAGAATGTAAAGCAGTTTACCTTGTCTAAGCGAATTACCCATTGACATTTGCTTGGGAAGACACATTTTTCTTGACATCTTATTATCTCTTGTATAACTGAGTTACAACAACTACAAAATGACTAGACAGGACTTGGCCACTACATTGATCCACGGTGATGACATTAACAATAGGGTGCCCGATGTGGCACCACCTATTAACGTTGCTACCACATTCAGGTACGATGAGAACGACCTGGTGCCTTGGAATGAAAGGGAAGACCTAGAATTCATGGATAGAACACCCATTTACTCCCGGTTAGGCCACCCTAATGCCACTAGGCTCGAGAGTATATTCTCTGAGATTTTGGAAGGCCATGCTGTCATATATTCGTCAGGCCTGGCGGCTTTCCATGCAGCCATGACTCATTTCAACCCTAAGCAGTTATTTATAGGTCAAAGTTACCACGGTGTCCACGGTATTGCAGACATATTGTCCAGAAACTACGGCCTCATACAAAGGTCTCTGGACGATATCGAAGAGTATGCCCAAAAAGGTGACATAGTTCACATCGAGACACCTGTTAACCCATTCGGCACCTCTTATGACTTACAATCCTTTGCCGACAAGGCTCATTCTAGGGGAGCTCTACTAATGGTTGATTCAACATTTGCTCCACCTCCACTACAATATGCTTGGAACTTTGGTGCTGATATAATTATGCACTCTGCGACTAAATTCTTTGGTGGTCATTCTGACTTGTTGAGTGGTGTCCTGGTGACCAAAAATGAAGAAGTGAGCAAACGCCTGAAGGATGACAGAATATACCTGGGAACCAATGTCGCAAACCTGGAAAGCCATTTGCTTCTAAGGTCATTAAGAACTTTTGAAATGAGAATTCTGAAGCAATCACAAAATGTAACTAAAATTGTCGAACATTTAGTCTCAAACAGAGATAAGTACTCAAAGGTCTTGAAACAAGTATTTCATTCATCATTACAAGAAGAATCATTCGTGAAGAAACAATTGATAGGTGGTTACACACCAGTATTCTCGATCACACTGATGAATAAGGAACAATGTAAGCAATTGCCTCTAAAGTTGAAATATTTCCACCATGCTACCTCTTTGGGTGGTGTAGAGTCCCTCATTGAATGGAGAGCCATGACAGATCCATATATTGACCAAACACTGATTAGATTCTCTATAGGCTGTGAATCATCCGATGACCTGATTGCTGATCTTGATGCAGCTTTTATTGAACTTGAAAAGCTACAATAGAGAATGTGAAATAAAGTGGGCTCACTACCTTCATTAATGTTATGCAAGCCATTAAGATGGTATTGATAGATTTCCCCGTACATATATGATAGACTTTGTATGAATATAACGCTATGTAAAAAAATTAGTATTTTGGAATGCTTTGATCAACATCATCTATATACTTGAAAAAACCACCAGCAACATCTTTGACATTTACTATGCCAAATTCATCTTTTAGCATTCTCGTGGCTAATTGTGAGTCGTTACCGTACCTACAGAGAACTACAACTTCACTATTTTTATTAATGTTTGGTATTCTGCTCTGTAGCGTACTAATATCACCATCCATATCACGCAATTCCTTCAAGGGAATATTAACGGCGTTATTGAAATGTGATATATCAAAGTGATGCGATGGCCTAACATCTAACAAAACCTTGTTGTTTCCACTGAATTCAGGCCCATAATTTTCGTCAAATTCTTTAGCTGTGAGCCTCTCTCCCTCAGCACAAACATTATAGTTTCTTGAGCCGCAGAAGATGTTATAATCAATAATTCCCGATTCAATAGCTTCTTTGGTGATGACAGGTGCATCTCCACATGTCTGGCATTTTGATTGCCTACCTCTCATTTTAAATCTTCTCAGGCTCTGAATCGGAAAGCCTGAATAAGATAATAGAAATGGTTCAAAGTTTTCATTATTATAGACACCCATTATTATTTTCAAAGTCTCCACTGCCATCATGGTACCAACTAGACCAATGCATGGTCCAATAACCCCACCTTCCTGACAAGAAGACACTGCATATGGGTTTGGAGACACAGGATAGAAACACCTATAACATGGTCCAATATTATTGAAGTTTAAAATTGTAAGTTGACCTTCAGTACCCAAACCTGACGCTGAAACCACAGTTTTGCCCAGATTCACAGCAACATCCGAGATCAAGTATCTGGTTAAAGGAGTATCAGTACAGTCCATCACTATATCATAATCTGCAAATATCGAGAAAGCATTTTCAGGGCCCAATCTAACAGGATATGTATTGATGTTCACATGTGGGTTTAAATCCTTCAAAACTTGCTTGGCAGATTCACATTTCAACATGCCAACTTTAGCAGTATTATGGATAGTTTGTCTGTGCAGATTAGAAGTGTCAACAATATCGTTGTCAACAATACCAATAGTCCCAACACCGGCACCGACTAGATATGGCAATGAAGGAGAACCGAGACCACCAGCACCGACCACTAGCACCTTAGCCTTCTTCAACCGCAGTTGACCCACTACACCTCCTGTACCTTCAACAATCATTTGTCTACCATATCTACTGTATTCCTCCAGAGACAACTGCTCATCATCTTGACTCTTCAGCTTCTCCTTTAGTTGTGCATTTTCCTTCTTCAAAAGCTCTATTTGAGCTAGCAGATCCTGGTCTGTCATACTAGTTGCTTTTTCACCTTATTTTAGTTTTTATCGTAAGCCTATAGATCATACAACAGCCACTTATAAAGTGGTAAGCTAATCCATTAGTAATGATATAACTGGCGATGAGCTTGGGCATCGCTTTACAGTTGAAATTCATTTTTTTTTTTCACTCATCGAAGGTGAAAAATTATGATTTCCACATAATCGTAGCATAAACTTCATAAATAGACTAATGTTTCTATTATAGTAGTGACGTTACAATATATAAATCTAATGCTTTTATTTGTATAAATGTAGCAAGTATGGGGGCTTTCGAATCAGTGTTCTTGTTTAATTATATAACCTTTTGCTTAACAAAGAAGTTCTTCAAATAGCTGACTTGGAAAGTACACATACCAGCTAGGATAAAGATTTGTACTAAAGTCCAGAAAGTGATCTTACTGTTGGCAGCTTCACTCTGGTTTCTGAAGGAAGCCTCATTTTCTCTAATGACATCTTGTTCCATTCTGATGTTGTTTAGTCTCTGGTTCAACTGATCAACTCTTTTTCTCAATTGTGCTTCGTTTTGCTTTCCCTTAGTGTCCAAGGCCTCGATGTTACTGATCTCCAAATCAAGGTAGACACGGATTGGCTCATTAGAATCAGGATACGTTGGAGATACACAAATTCTATGTTCACCATTGTCCAAAGCAGTGAATGTAAAGTCACCAGTGTATGGATTCTTTTGGTTCAAGACTATGTGGTCATCATCAAAAGTCTCAGCAATGCTAACAGACACTTTAACCGCTGGATCTTCTTCGTATATACCATTGTTCTTGACTGCTGTATCAAGGTCACCAATTAACACATCACCTTTCTTCAGGTTCTTGTAAAAACATTTCATCTCTCCCGATTTCACATAAGTGTGCAACGCATTCGATGTCTGTAGGAGACATCCCAAGAGGAAGATAATGTATTGTAGTCTCATTCTTAGCACACTCGATCGTTATTTGCAGTATTCCGCCAAGCTACCTTCTGTGTTCTCCCAAAAAAAAAGAGTGTCCTTTGCGTGCAGCACTGTTATATACTCTCACTCAGCGCTATCCAGAATACAAGTACACACCATTTACACTACTTTAAAAATAATTCAACCTGATTAGTACACTGTTATCACTGATTTCAATAGTTTCAACGTTTTTCCATTTGTTCTTCTAAGAGAGGAGAGAGCCGACGCGAAAACGCGTAAACGGAACGATATCACATGAACTCAGACTATATTCTATTTTGCAATTGTGATACGATTATACCATAGCCAGGTATTTATGATAGCAAGTATATAGAACACTTATATTTATATTTACAATAATTTATGTTCATGACATGGATGAATATTATTGCTCTGGTGCCAAATTAGCTATGGCTAGTCTTGGTCGAAATCGTCATCACCTTCTGATAACCATGGCGGTCTTTCGACGTTTTTTGTAGGCAATAAAGGTAGCTTTGCATACTTTTTGTCTTCAGAATTTAAAAATATTGATTTATTATTGTTGATTCTATCTCTGATCTTAAGTAGGACAGATAATTCCCTGGCAATCAGCTGCGAGACGGCGTTCTCATTCTCAGTATCTTCGGGACTGTATTCTTGTAGAACATCAATGCGATAGTCTAAGTAGTTTTCGAGGTAAGCTTGGAATTGATTCGTAGTTTCATTATAGAGTGCCCGGCTATTTTCAAGCTTATTTTGGATTACTTTTTCCAGCTCATAGCCTGTAGCTTCCTTTTCTTTCAAGAATTTACTTTTAACAGTCCAAACACAAGGTGGGAAAGGCATAAGATCATTTTCGCTGCTCTCAAACCATTTGAATTGTGTCTCAAGTTGTGCCCATGCCTCATCTTCATCTTCAACCTCATCAATGTCAAAATACTCCATGAATCTCTTCCTAGCATCGTCACCATCAGAGTATATCCAATAATGCTCATTGCGCTGTGAGCTAGTTGCAAATGGTACCAGTAACCTTTCAAATTCAGCTAATGAATCGTTTATTAGCCATTCATTCTCTGAGTTCAATACAAATTGCAAGGAAGGATTAATGCTAAACCATTGATAAAAGTTTCGGATGTCTATCTCATTATCAAACTTGTTGGTAGATAGATACATTTTATCGAATGTACAAGAGAATATCTTAGTCCCTGTAGTTGTATAATTTGCCGGATCGAAACCATACTTCGTTATCATTGCCAATGAATCTTCAATGTCTTTATACGTTATTAATACTTCAGTGTTCGGCTTCAGTTTCCCAGGATTCACCACAGTCAGATCCAAATATAATATTATATCTCCTTTACGTCTATCAACATCATAATATGCATTTCTAGAAGTCTTATCACCATGGTTTACGTAATCTAAAATGGGTACCAACGAAGGAGTTACCACGTAATTATCCATATAGTTCTCTTCATGTAGTTCTTGGGGAATTTCAAGAACTCTCGACACTGTTGCACTATATATTTGTCTCAGCAGTTCTATGGAGTAATTCTTTTTCGAAGGCATCTTGCTTATGAGCGTCTTATGCAGTTTTTGCAAGTTGTTGTCCAGTTCGTGAAACAAAGCAACATGCTCATAGTGAATCAGCATTGATTCAATACAATTCGATGCATTGTTCACAGTGGTCCCCAACAACACTGTATCAATATATCTTGATATCTTCATCGGAACGGCGTACCCTTGTTCTCCCATTAGGTAAATAACCATCATAAAATAGACCAGTAGACACGTCTCGGACACAGCACTCAATTCTTCTATAGAAGACCCAATTATTGACTTGAACATATCTGCCGCTCTTTGGCCATCCTCGGCATACTCCCCTTCCAGAGCATTCATAGCTTCCATAAGGTTCTTCACATTGAACACACTGGACACTCTGAGGAGCTCAATTTTATCACCACCCAACTTGGGATCATTACAACCAACTAAAGCTCCGGGATCAACAATATACACACCGTAACCGCCATAGCTGTCCTTCTGAACAGCAATCCCCTTCGCTATGGTAGCGTTACAAATATTAGCCAACTCCATCAGAGTTTCAAGCTAGTCAACCAGAAAACGAGACAAACCAACTAGTTAGCCAATATTACAACAAAATGGCTACTTATTGCTTACCGGCCCCACAACCAATTGACGTATGTTACCATTATTTGCCCGGCTTCTTTATTGCTTATTATACTCACAAATCCATATACTCATCTACGTAGTTACGCGTTTCCAGGGCTCGGGATCGAAGCAGTTTTCGATTCCTTTGGGTAACGTGGACATTTCTCGATAGCATAGTCTCATTGCTATTGAAGACAATTGATTTTATCCAATGCTGACTTGTAGTATACAGTTTCTCATTCACATTCAAGATCACTTGAATTGATAGCTGCTTATTGCGTTTTACAAATTGCGTCTTCGAACGGATCAAATACACCAATTTTTGACCAATTTCTATTTTTATCCGAATACTTTCCAAACCAAAAAGGAGAACTAACTGTATACCAGCTGCCAGCCTATATTAATACTTCATTGTTAGAGCTACATCTGAATCACAGGCACCTAATTTACTGAATATAGTTTACTGATAAGAGATCAACATGGCTGAAGTTATCGGTTTGAGCAACCTACCTACTCAAAGGGCTCGCATTGTCACGCAGGATGGCGGTGTGTTTAACATGATGGTTTGTGGTGAGTCTGGCCTGGGTAAGACCACTTTTGTCAACACATTATTCTCGACAACTTTGAAGTCAACCGAGGATCATCCAAGGGATAACGCCATCAGGAAGACTGTTCGTATCAACATTTCCAGGGCTATACTTGAGGAATCCGATTTTTCTTTACGTGTTAATGTTATTGATACTCCTGGATTCGGTGACAATATCAATAATGACAAAGCATGGCAGACAGTGGTGGACTTCATCGATGACCAGCACGACTCATACATGCGCCAAGAACAACAACCATTCAGAGATACCAAATTTGATCTGAGGATACATGCTGTCCTATACTTCATTAGACCAACTGGCCACGGCTTGAAGCCAATTGATATTGAAACGATGAAACGTCTCTCTAGCAGAGCCAACCTAATCCCAATTATCTCTAAATCAGATACCCTAACGCAGAATGAGATCACCGAGTTTAAAAATAGAATAAGACAGGTTTTGGAATACCACCAGATCCGTATCTTTACTCCACCTCTGGAGGAAACTGCCGACCAGTCAAACAAGCAAGACATGATCTCATTTGAACATGCCAGGTCGATCATCGAGGCTATGCCATTCCATATCGTTGGATCAGATAAACAATACCAAAATGCCGCGGGACAAATGGTTACGGCTCGTAAATACCCATGGGGTTTAGTCGAGGTTGAAAATGAGGCTCATTGCAACTTCGTTCTGCTGAGAACATTACTATTGAGAACCTACTTAGCTGATTTAATAGAAACTACCAATGAAATCCACTACGAGACATACAGAAGATTAAGACTAGAAGTTGGTTTGAAGGAAGGCGAGGACCAGCGCGATGATGACCCATTCATTCCTGCCAGAGCTCCAGCAAGGAAGTTATCACATAATCCGGCATACAAACAAGAGGAAAATGCATTGAAGAAGTACTTCACTGACCAAGTCAAGGCTGAAGAACAAAGATTCAGACAATGGGAGCAAAATATTGTAACTGAGAGGTCTAAGTTAAACTCGGATCTTGAAGAAATCCAACAAAAAGTTAAGAAGATGGAGGATCAAGTTAAAAACTTGCAGTTGAAGATGCGTTAGTTTGTTTTATTTCAGTTGTAAAAAAAATAAGCGATAACAATGAATGTACTTACTCCACATTATATCTATTTATGTTTATTTTCTACTCTTATTCAAAACAGAATGCTGAGAATCCACGGCAGTTTACATAATATTCAATGAATACATATAGGTTACTATAGGCGAATCCAACCAAAAGATAATTATGAATGAAAAAACTTAATATTGACATAGTCTATAATTATATAATTCAAATATTTAAGATTCTAATCGGTAAAAAACAGATTTGACAGAGTAGTGAATGTATAAAAAATTTTTTGGGCAGTTGGTACCTTCTTGAAGATCGATTAAAAATTATTCAAATTTTAAAGACACAGTACTGCAAGTTCAAATGAAACAATAGAACGACATGAAATGGATAGAAAACATAAGGTGTAAAGTAAAAGTAAAAGATCATTAATAAACATCAGTTTATTCCAATTCAGTCAAGTACTTTTCAGCATCCAAACCGGCCATACAACCGGATCCAGCTGAAGTAATAGCTTGTCTGTACTTGGAATCTTGAACGTCACCGGCGGCGAAGACACCTGGGACACTAGTCAAAGAAGAACCTGGGATGGTCTTGATGTAACCAGTTTCATCAGTTTCAACTTGGCCTTCTACGATCTTAGTAGCTGGGGTGTGACCGATAGCGTAGAACAAACCATTGACTGGCAAGTCGGTTTCCTCGTTGGTCTTAACGTTCTTGATTCTCAAGTTGTTTAGCAACTTACCGTCACCTTGAGCTTCTAGGGTGACAGTGTTGTATAGAATTTCAATCTTGTCGTTTTGCTCGGCACGTCTTTGCATGATAGTGGAGGCTCTCAAGTGGTCCTTTCTAACAATCAAGTAGACCTTGGAACCGTACTTGGTCAAGAACTGAGCTTCTTCACAAGCGGAGTCACCACCACCAATGACGGCTAGTGGCTTGTTTCTGAAGATTGGGACGGCACCGTCACAGACAGCACAAGCGGAGATACCTTGTTGCCAGTAAGTTTCCTCACCTGGGATGTGCAATCTCTTGGCGGAGGCACCAGTAGCGATGACAATCGCATCAGTAGTGATTGGCTCACCGTCTTCGTTGAACTCGGTCCACAACTTGAATGGTCTAGAGGACAAGTCAACCTTGGCAATGGTCTCGGTGATGATCTCGGTACCGAACTTGGTGGACTGAGCTCTCATTCTGTCCATCAACTCAGAACCGGTCATACCGTCTGGGAAACCTGGGAAGTTCTCGATTTCAGTAGTGGTAGTCAATTGACCACCAGCGGCAATACCGTTAGCCAACATACCCTCGTACATGGTAGGCTTAATCTCAGCTCTGGCCAAGTAGATGGCAGCGGTGTGAGCAGCTGGACCGGAACCAATAATAACAACCTTCTTGTGATTCATGTTAGTCATTTTTGTATGTGTTTGTATATGTGTGTGTGTGTGTGGATATGAGTTTCCTATAGTTGTATTTTCTTGTACTTTATAAGATGTTCTTTTATTATTATATATGTAATAAGAGATTACAGGCCATACATCAAAAGTGAACAATAGAGCCCCCATTTATATATGAAAAAGATCAGACTTCGAGACACAATTGCGTTATTAAGATTGCTGTTACTAATAAGCACCCATAAAACTCGAATTGAGTGCTTGATCCAACAAATTACCTAAACACACTTCCAGCCAGCCCGGATAATCCACAATGATAGTCGAAGTTACCAGTAAATTATCAAAAGCTCATCGCATTATTCTTTCAAAAGAAAAGACTTAAAAAGCTTTTGCAAGAAAAAGGAATTGCAAATTATTAATTTTTGAGAATTTCAGCCTGCAAGAGATATCCCGCACGAAGCGATTTCTAATGCTCATCGCTCTCTTACCAAAGGTGGACCCTTGGCCAGCCCAAGGCTGTAATCGAAAGATGGAAGTTCTCTTCGCTGGTGGAATGCTTGTATAAGTGCTGATGGGAAGGATATGGAAGGATATGGAGGGATATGGATATGGGGAGGTAGCGTAGTGTAGGGTGCAAAGTGCAAAGTTACATTGTATATAGTAATGCCTAATGTCTCGTGAGTTTCTATGTAGTGAGGGTATTTACGAATAGTGATTAAGGTTTGTGGTTCGAGAGGTGGTGACTTCAAATCCCTCTGGTTTGTGCGACTGTGTACTTGGGGTCTCACAGTTTCCTGCAATCTCCTTTTGTTGAAGATAAAGACAAAAAAAAAATGGAATATCGGGTATTTCTAGACAATGTAGATCTACTTTCTGGGTCGTAGGAACTGGATTACCAAATCTTTTGCTATGTCCACGATGTTGCCATTGAGCAGGACCTGGTTGATGAATAATTCCAATCCTTTTCTTCTGTTGGCGAGCCATTCCTTGTTGAGATTGATCTCGTTGTACTTCCAGCTGTAATACCATTTGACAGGTGGTGGCAGCTCGGGTATCTCGCTCACCGATGCAGGCCTCTTGGTGCGTACCCTGTCCAGCAAGGCGTTGCGAAATTCAACGAAATCTGAGTACCGTTTATACGTGTGGATTCGGTAAGACCCGCTGCTGTTGGGATTTAGCGGGTGTAAAACAGCAGTCACCTTCCATACCGCAAACTTCGGCGTGCTTCGCTCCCCTGATATGATGGTGCAGTTTGTGACAAACGCACGTTCTATATAGAAATTAGAGTTCGCTATACTACTTCGCCTGCTTTGCGAGATCCCAGGCTCATCCTCGGTGTCTAAAAGCGTTATGGGCTCTGGATCTAGAACGGCAACCTTATCAGCCATCAAAATAGTATCTAATATCAACGAATAGTAAATTCTACTTTCCCTTATACACTACTTCCACTTGAGGAGTATTCCACCATGTAGGTAACTTCTAAAGATAACTTCAACTCCTTGTGTACCCTTGAAACCTGCTCAAGTATAACTGAAAATTTTTTGTAAAGTGCCCACCTTTAAATAACAACTTATTATCTGTAAAGCTTATCGAGATATGGTGAACACAAATATAAATTGCCAATGGTATCTTGTACTCTGGAGCATTTAGGCATTGATTGTAGCACTTTTTATGCTTATATTCGATGAGGAACCTAATTTTTCACTTTTACCCTAGAACCTCTGAAGTAGTCATGTGGGCGTACAAAGCTATGCAGTCGGATGTGAGCTAGTACCATATATCTGCGATGCCTTAATGATAGTATGGTTTTTGCACAGTCAATGTGATGATAATTTGCTATATCCTTATATAAATTGCATTATATCAAGTTAGTCTATACAACCTTAAGCAAAGATTGGGAACTTACCATCCAACCAGTCCCATGGGTCGTTCAATCTCAAGTTCTTGTTCAACTTGCTGATAGCTTCCAGTTCCTTGTGGGTCAAAGTCAACTTCTCATCAATCATCAAGTTGTCCTGCAGTCTCTCCTTCTTGGATGACTTTGGAATGATGGCGATGCCTCTTTGTGTGGCCCATCTTAGCAAGACTTGTGATGTTGCAACATTGTGGTTGTTAGCGATCTGCTTGATGGTGTCATGGTGGAACAAGTTTGGTGTGTTCTTGGCCAATGGGTGGTTCAACTCGATGTAAGATTGTGGACCAAATGAGGAGTATGCGACAACTTGGATACCATTGTCCTTGCAATACTCAACCAGGTGCTCTTGGGTCAAGTATGGATGGTGTTCAACTTGCAAAGCAACTGGCTTGATCTTGCATTGGCGTAGCAAATCCTGCACTAGAGAACCGGAAAAGTTGGAGATACCGATAGATTTGATCAAACCTTCTTCAACACACTGTTCCAAAGCACGGTAAGTATCGATAATAGGAACGTGTGCCTCAGTGATGTGGCCGTTCTTTTCGTCTTCCTTACCGGTGTAGAATCCTGGTGGGTACTTCTCTTCGAATGGCACGTACTTGAAGGCAATTGGGAAGTGGATGTAGAACAAGTCCAAGTAGTCTAGACCCATGTCAGACAAAGTTCTCTTCAATGCCATCTTAACATGGTCTGGGTGGTGGAAGCTGTTCCACAACTTGGAGACGACAAAGACGTCCTCCCTCTTGACCACACCTTCGTCAATAGCCTTTCTGATACCTTGACCTACTTCCTTCTCATTACCATAATCTTCAGCACCGTCAAACAAACGGTAACCAATCTTGATGGCATCGTAGACCTGCTGTGCACAGACATCGTTTGGGATCTTCCAGCAACCCAACCCAACTAGGGGCATTTTCAAACCATTGTTCAAAGTAACAACACTAGACATCTTCTACTTGATATAGAATGCTTAGGCTTTTTCAATTGCAGTCGGTATGTGTTGGGACAATTGTGGAAACATTCTTTTTGCTCCCTTTCGCCCCTTATATAATGAAAAATTACATAGAAAATTATAAATGACAGAAAGGGTTGTATTTTCGGGTAATGCGTGGTGGGGCCTCAAAGAGTAACCTGATATCTACAAATACGCTCTATACATTGCAAAGTAGAAATCTGCCTCTGTGACCACGATACCTTTAGTCCCCACTGAACGTTGCTTATAGCTTAATACAAACAAACTTCCACGGTGGGATCCCTGCTCCCCCCCACAAATACTCTAAAAGTCCAGACAATCTTATCTCCGGCTTCGAGAATCCTAGCATGGGCTTCCTGGTTTGCGATCACAACCTCTTATCTCCACTTTGCTTATCTCCTGAAAGACACAATCACTAGATTACCACAAGCCAATTGGGGGGAGGAAATGCAATAGAAAAGTACCAGTGAATACTTACTCTTGCACCTACAAGTACACTATTGCTATACAACACGCTTGTCTATACGTAACTACTGGGCCTTACAAGTCTCAGCGCTGAAAAGTGTCAAAACCAAGGAACGTCACAAAATGACGTAGTGCCATTTTTCACAGGAAAGGGATTTGCATAGAAACCCTAGTGCAGCTGCATAGAACGCGGGGGCTTTCAGGGTCCTTACAAACCACGTTACGCCTCTGTTTCTGTGATTATGGGGAGGATAATAGAATCCATTGTGCTGTGTGTAATGAGGGAAGATGATCGAGGGCACTTGGAGGGTGGATTATGGGTACGTTGAGTAGCATTAGAACCCGACCATGTTGCTCTGGTGTGCTATGCCCTGCTATACAGTGCTATGCACTGCTATGCAGTTGCAAAAAGAATGAAAAAAAAGTGTGTAGATGCCAGATGTATTGTAGCTTTCTTCTGCAATCTCTAACAAATTCACGTATTCCGACATTTGGTAACTTCTAAGGAACCCAACTTTGCGTAGTGTGACACCCCCGCCAACCGGAAGAAATGTTCGGGATCTTTTGCATCCCGAAAGGTATTACAAGCAACGAATAATGTTGTAATAGAGACATGCACTTAGCAAATAAGGGCTAAAAACACAGATGAGCTTCAAATTGAGAGAATTTGTTGAATTCTGAGTAGGGGAGACTGGGAAAACGTATATAAACGAAGGAGAAGTCCCTAGCTTTCCCATCCCAGTAGCAGAATACTTCTATCCATACACTAAATGCTTAGAAACACCACACTCATAAATAGATCAATCTATACTAACGCAATGGCTGCTCTACATAAGAACACTTCTACTTTGAAATTGAACACCGGTGCCCACATTCCTGTAATTGGTTTGGGAACCTGGCAATCCAGTGAAAACGAGGGTTACAATGCGACTTTGGAGGCCTTGAAGGCCGGCTACAGACACATTGACACTGCTGCTATCTATAAGAACGAGGAGGAGATTGGCAGAGCCATCAGGGACTCGAACATCCCCAGAAATGAGTTGTTTGTCACCACCAAATTGTGGGGTACGCAACATCGCAACCCAACTGAGGCCCTGGACCAATCTTTGAAAAGGTTGGGCCTGGACTACGTTGATTTGTATTTAATGCACTGGCCCGTTGCCTTGAAGACTGATTTGATCAAAGACGGAAACTTGCTTCAGATCCCCGAGAGAGAAGATGGCTCCAGAGATGTTGACCTCGAGGACTGGAATTTTGTCAAGACATGGGAGCTGATGCAAGAGCTTCCAAAGGAAAAGGCCAGAGCTATTGGTGTTTCAAACTTTTCTATTAATAACTTGAAGGAGCTTTTGAACTCTAAGGGAAACAAAGTAGTACCTGCAGCTAACCAAATTGAGATCCATCCTCTCCTACCTCAAGATGAATTGATCAATTTCTGTAAAGAAAAGGGAATCGTTCTTGAAGCGTACTCACCATTGGGTAGTACAGACGCCCCAATCTTGAAAGAGGAAGAGATCACAGAAATAGCCAAGAAAAATGGCGTCAACGCTGGCCAATTGGTTATCAGCTGGCACGCACAAAGGGGATACGTGGTTCTACCAAAATCCGTTAAACCTGAGAGGATTCACGGTAACCAAGAAACTTTCAAGCTTTCTGATGAGGACTTCGCTACCTTAAGCAACTATGCAAAGAAGCATGGTGAGAGAAGAGTGGTCAGTCCAAACTGGGGGCCATTTAAGCCATTTGTGTAAAAGCTACAAACGCGTATATACACAAATTAGGTTTAATATATTATTAAACAATGTTAGCAAGAGCTTATAAAAAATTAATAATCGATATGGGAAGTTTATCTTGTTTCGTTTAATATTTTTTTTTTTAGTTAGTAAATATATATATATTTATAAATTATTCTTTATTAGTTGCACCAGGTGTAAGCATCACAAAAGCATGGCACTCAATTTGCAAATACTTTTACAACAAAAACGGGAATAAAAGCAATTGCTTTTAGTTTGTTGTGCAGCTTTTCTGTGACTCCAAGGAAATATCAAAATAATTAATCTGTGGTATCATTCAGCTTAGTATTGGACGCTGATCAAGTAATCCGCTAATTGTTCAACGATCTTGGTGGCTTCACCTGCTTGAACAGTTGGAGGGTAATGTGCGATCAGAACAGTTTGCTTAGTTCTGACACAAACCACACCTTCTGCGTCGTGTCTACCGTAGATACTTCTGTCGTCGGCTCTAAGGAGCATAAACTTCTGACCTTGGATGTGTAGACCGTTGCTTTGCAAACCGGTTGGGTTGTCGAAACCTTGAACGATCTCACTGATTTCGTTTGCCTGTAGAGACAAGCCACCGGAAGTGGCCCATACGGCGTCACCGGCCTTAGAGTAAATAACGGCCTTGTCGACCTTACCAGTAGCTAGTAGGTTATCAGTGTAAGCTGAGTAAGAGCGTTTCAAATCTGATACAATATGGAAGAAGGACAAAAAAAAGGGGGTGGAATCACAGCGATTATAGCAACAGCATAAGACCGCTTAATTGATTAATTATATTGCAATTGGGCAAAGTTGGAAATCAGAAACCCCCCTTTCCACTTCATAAATCTTCTTTCAATTGTTTAAAGATCAAAATTGAGTAAAGATTGTTAGTAATTCATGCTAATAATTTTTAGTTAATAATGAGTATCAGTCGATGCTTGAGACCACATAAACCACAAATTGGTAAGAAAAGAGAGAGAATCCTTAGTGAGAGTTCTTAAATTCATAAGGTCAAAAGATAGACACTCAACATTAAACCACCCGTGTAATTCCAATGTTTCAGAATGGGGGGAGGGAAAGCACAGTAGTGAAAAAACATACCTTGCCAAGACATGTGGAAATATAGGAATTGATGTGGTGTTATCAGGAAAGAAGGTTTATACAAATGTAAAACTTTGAATCACTTCTTTTATATACTTTACAATCTCGATTCTCGATTTGCAAGTTTAGCCAACTGCCTCGGTGGGGGGGGAGTGAAGGCCAGAAAGGAAGAAGCGAACCTCTAAGAAGCGAACCTCTTGAGAGGGTAACCTCTTGAGAGGGTAACTCTACCCTTGCTCCTAATGAGAAAATCGTACATAGTGCAGTTAATGGCTTTTGCCCTTTTCCTTCTCTCTTTGTTGAGATAAACTCGAAACTACTTATTATTCTAAACGAAGATGATCATATGATTATACCGTGCCATGAATATGAGCGTCTTAAACGACAATGACACCAGGCATTATATTACCGCTCATACAGGCACAGAAGTATATAAACGAAGGAGAAGATAAGATAAGATATAACTAGGCCGGTAACGGACTATGGTCATCTTACAGGTGAAAAGAATTTTCACCTTTGTAAGATTACTAATCAGAAAAGAAACCGAGTTAGGACTTCTTAGAACCAGTTTATCTATTAAAGATAAAAGGTATAAAAGGAGCCCTCATCTCCATTAGTCTATGAAGTTAAACCTAAGTTCTAGCATCTTATTCTGTATAATGAAAAAGGATAACCAGTATAATTTGTATAATATACCCTTAGAGTTTTGAATTAATATCTTATCATCATGTCTTCTAAGTATAACTGGACACAAGAACTAACTGATCCACAAGATCGTTTTAGACTATATCAACAGAAACTGCTATAATCATGTTATACGTGTTTACCCGGACCTGATAATGTGGTTTACCCGGACCTAAACGTGTTTACCCGGACCTTCACAAACCAGGCAGTGCGGAAGCTACCAGTTCAATTACCCGCTAAATGCCCTGACTATTCAACAAGTTTCTATTATCATACAAAGTAGTCTAAGATAGACTACTGAAAGGGGATAGGACACAGTATTGTAAGTTGTGCTTTGGTACACGATAGTATACACAACAACACCTGAACAAAAGAACCTTGTATCGGTGTGGTCCCGCACGGATTTTCGAAGCCTTTGTTCTTGACAGATTACGAAAGTTGAGAAAGATCACCTTGAACTTCGGGTTCCTGCATCTACGTTGTTGCGGGCGAGACTAGATTTTGCAAAAATTTGGCGATTGTAATCATTACATATCGGGAATCGCCAGCTCATCTAGTCCTTTTGACGTGGTGTTATGTTATTTTATTTTTTTTTTTTTGAAGCGTAGATTATTTTATTGGCAAATAGGTTGCTTTTGAAGCTTTCACTACTCTTTCTACCCGACTAACCTGCACTTAGACCCTCAGAAGACCACTGAATTATAAACGGCTATAATGACGTTGCACTCGACTAACGTCACAAGGACGGACTCTAAGCGTGTGAAAGTGTACCTGCTGGAGAACAACGAGTGGAAGGACACAGGTACTGGATACTGCCACGGTGAAGTGGTGTCCACGGAGCTGGTGGATAATAAGCGGGAGGAGGCTTTCCTGCTGGTGACTAACGAGAATGAGCCACACCAAGTGCTCCTGCGGTCGAAACTAGAAGGCAACATAGAGTACCAGCGACAGGAGGAGACGCTGATTGTTTGGAAGGATGTCGAAGGCAAGGATATCGCCCTGAGCTTTGAGGAGAGTCTCGGTTGCGACACACTATGCGAATTTGTCGTAAATGTGCAGCGGTCAATAGAACCAAACATATCTCTCGTGGCAGTGAAGTCGGTTGATAACGGCATGGGGTCCATACATGAAATAATCACCGGCCCTGTGGCGCTGCCATCAATAGAAACAAAACAGAACACTACAACACTACTGGATGCATTGAAAATTCTAAACGACAATACTGCGTTCGAATACTTGAAAACAGAAACAGTAGAGTATGTCCTAAAGAACAACTACATCGACCTGCTGATAGCTCACTTCCATAAAGCTGAAACTGAAAAGATACCGCGAGACTTGTTTCTCATTAGCAACATACTGAAGACCATGATACTTTATAACCAGAGAGATATTATAGAGTCCCTAGTGGAAGATAAGAGAATAATGGGCGTGGTAGGTATATTAGAATACGACACCGAGTTCCCAACGTCTAAAGCTAACCACAGGAAATGTTTGGAATCCGAAGCTCCAAGTTTCAAAGAAATAATACCATTAGAAAATGAAGAACTGAAAACTGTAATTAAAAAATGCTTCAGACTACAATTTCTAAAAGATGTAGTACTTGTCCAATTCCTTGATGATAACAACCTCGGTCTGATAACTGATATAATACTAGACCTTGAGACATGCATAATAGATTCACTTCAGACAGACCCATTTCTAGATAATCTACTACAACTCTACTCGAAGGATAAAATATACAACTCCGAGCTCACAGATGAGTCAACCGACCTTATTCAAAAAAGAAAAGAGGGTATCAAATTACTTCATCAATGTATCCAAATGTCAAGAAATTTAGAGCACATGGACAAAAGTAAATTTTACAAAGTGCTTGTCAAGAAGGGGTTGTTTAATCTACTTGATTATGCGTTCAACTTCGAGAAAGATAATAACCTTAGAATATTAGCCACTGACACAATAATAGCCATTGTTGAACACGATATATTACTCATTCATAACGTTCAAAAAGAAATCTCACAGCATAACGACCGACAATCACTTTGTTTGAATGGTAATCAAAATGAAGCCAAAAGTTCTGAAGCAAACGCAACGGTTGATCTAACGCTATTAGAAATTTTATCTACAATTTTACTTACAGACAACAATCCTGGACTTCGAGAACAGGTGGTTCAGGCACTGAATACCTTACTACATCCTGAAGGTTGCATAGGAGATGGATTTGATAACCAACTGGATAACGGGCTAGATTTTGATGATAATATCTTACTCAGAAAAGATTCCAATAACTTGGATGATGATTTTCAAGAACAAACCGGCATGTCAAAAATACCTCCATTTACCTTGAATAGTTCTCAACAATTAGAAAACCAAATAGCGGAGTATTTCAAACAATTCTATATTCAGATAGCTCCCAAACTCTTTGGCCCATTAATAGAGAACAATTGTATGTCAGATGAAGAAAGGCAGAAATATGTTAATGATGATGTATTAATGATACACCTTGTGAAGTTGGTATCTTTTATTTGCAGTGAACATGAAAGGTTAATCTCACGAAAGTTTGTTTTAGAAAATGGGATATTAGATTCAATTAGTAACCTAATAAACCCTGGTTACAGGCTACAATTACGATTAACTGCACTGAGATGCATAAAAAATATCATCTGTCTGGATGACAAATATTACCACAGACATATGATTAGTAACGAGCTGTATTCCCCTATTATGAAACTGATGGAGGAACATCTGCTTGAAGATAATCTAGCCAATTCGGCTCTTCAAGATTTTTTTAGAATCATTGCATCAGAGTGCCATGTCTTTAAGGATGATTCGGAACTGTTTAACTACTCTGATAATGCCTACAACATAAACGCTACAGAACTACACCGGAGGTCTGGTTCTATTCCCAGCAGTAATTTTACTATGTTAAACAAACATATTAATGATAAATACCCAGAGGTTTTGGATAAATTACTTTACATCACGTTTGTCAAACAACTTCGTGAACAATATAAGGAACATAGTAAATTACTACCTAACGGTAAAAAAAGGAAAATAAGTGCCGATAATGTTAACGATTTCGACGGAGATAAAATAAATAATGGTAAAAAGGGACAACTTAGCAAAAACAAAGTCATGAATTATAATAGTTTTGAAACCCATATCGATGATCGTGCCTCTTCAACTGATTCACAACCAGCTACCTGCTTGGTTGGCAGTCCTGCAGCTTATGATAACGCTGTATAAACTCGATAAGGGAGCCATTTCCTAATAGCTAATGATACCATTGCTCGTAAAGTTGTAATAAAGTTGCATTTATACAAGTTCACTTAAAAGTTTGTAATTATATCTTACAAGTAATATATAATTGATAACAAAGATATTGACGAATTTATGACATCAAAGCCAACATTGTAGGAATAGCATCCTTGTATTCTCCCACAACATTTTGGTTTACCAGAGACTTTTCCAATGCTTTTCTGAGGTTTGCATTTTTAAACAAATTCTTTTCCTTGGCTTTCTGACTCTCAGGCTTTTCAGGAGCATATTCAAATAATCCATAGAAAAATATTATTAATCTTTGGGTTAATTCAATATCATCATTTTGATCATTCAATATTCGAATAGCTCTGCTAATAAGAACATCTTTCTCGTACAACTCCTCAGATATGAATGGCACAGAAATAACAATATTTGCGAACAAAGCAGCGATTGCTCTTTGAGAAGCTATATCGTCCAGCTCAATCAATTGTACTAGTGTGTTGAAATTACGCAAACTCTGAGGGTTAGAAAAATTGAAAAACTTGGCAGCCACTGGAAGTGGATGACTCATGAGATTGCTGATCAGTTCCAGAGTCGATCTTTGAATCAATAGATTCTCATTTAGCATTAAATTTACTATTGAATTCCAATATTTTGGTGTATTAGAAATCGATTTACAAATCTCCTCCCCATTAGAAGTTGGAGTAGCTGCCAAGTTTGTTAATGCCAATAGAGCTTCATAGCGATCTAATACTTCAATATTGTCATCATTTTCTAGTAAAGGGTTTAGTTCTACCTTTTCTTGAGTTTCCTCGCCAGATTCCGTAGTACCAATTAAATCAAATAAAAATGGAATGGCATTTAGTGGTGAGTACTTATTGAAAATTAAAGCTGGATCTGTAGAGATTAAAATTCTAGTCAGTGATCGGTATGCTAGTAGCCTAACTGCTACACCCTTATCTTGTTTACTAACCAAATACTCAAGAATATTTGTAGTCACCCCTTGTTGGACACATGACGATATATTCTCCTTTACCCTTGTCATATTATACACTATCCTCATGTATTGTTGTTTGGATCCTGGAGACATATCGTTGAACTTTGTTTTCATATCAGCAAGAAGATCCTTTTTTAGTATATATTTCTCTTGAAATTCTTTTACTTCTTCTTCTGAATCAGGAACGTTATCTTTCAATTTATTCGTATCAGCTCCCATATTAGCATACATGCTCAACTGAGCCATCGATCCAGAATGAGTTTGATTTGTTGGATTAGTCTTATCATTGGGCAAGGCTGTCAAATTTGCAATTATTATCAATATCCCAAAATAGTTGGGGTTAGTACCTGATTCCTTTTTTGCTAGCTTGATGATTTCATTTCTAAAAACTTCATGAATTCTTAGCATTCTTTTAATGGGAACTTTCAGGGTTAAATAAGCTAAACCTTCAATAGTGTAGACTAGGGTCTGATTAGTATCCCTTGTTTCCGTATCTTCAGATTCTAAGACTGCACTATCCAAAAAATTATCCACTAATATCGATGCCAGTTTGTTAATATCAATGTGCTTAAGTTTCAAGAAAGACCATGTCTTGATCAAAACAAGTGCAGCCAGAACCTTATATTCAGAAAACTGCATTGAGGTTTCCAGAGTTTCGATATATTTCTCACTAATATGAACTCGTACAGTTTCATCTATACATGCGATCGATAGCAGCTTCAATAACTTACTTCTAAAGTTTTTATCGCTGTCCTCGCTTGTAGCCCTTTCTTTGAGCATTTTGCCTGCACCCCTAGTTAACAGGACCTCGGAACATAGTCCTGTTAGAGAGGGATACAATTCCGTCAGTATCTCCACAATTAGGCATAGAGGTTCGTCGCCTATATCCTCCTCAGCTTCCATTATCAGTACATCCATAGTTTCTAGAAATTTTACTTTGAATTCATCAGGGTATCTATAATTTAACTGCGTAAAGATTAACAGCATCATTGGCGAGACATCCGGTTCTCTGCATCGCAGACACAAATCTCTGACTAAAAATGAGAAATCGTTAAACACATAGGTGAACTTCGAGAGCAATTGCAGCACAATCGACAAAAGGTATTTTATATTGGGGTCCTCTCCATAATGAATCCTAGTTCTCAGCTCATCTAATAAAACCATGGTCTCTTCACTGTCAAAGAAAATACCAACTAGAACATGTATAGACGGTAAACTTAACATCTCAAAAAGATCTAATGCTTTACCCACATTACTTTTAATAATTTCTCGCAGGAATTTCTTGCTCTCAGTATGATCCTGGTACGATCTAATCAAAACCTTCTCGATCTCAGGTAATTGCGCACTCGCTACCCTCTTCTTACGTACAATTATATCTTTAATCTCATCTAAAGCCTCCTGATAGCTCTTTTCATCAATTGAAATAGTAGCAGATTTGTCCAGCTCCTCACAGAGTGTTTCTATAGCATCTTTACTTACAGACATTACTGCGGTTCCGCTTTCAAATGTAACTCTGCAGTACCAGCTTTTTTTGGCCTCTTCCCTCGACTCTTAACCAGCAATTAATAAAGCAAACCTTAGGTCACTGTCACTAGTAATATTGACAGTTACAATTGATGTAACTTGCCCAAAATTTGACTACTCATTTCCTATATTGTATATATTTTGTAGGGATGCGATCCCCTTCATGCTCATCGTCGGGCAACTTTGGCAGAAAATCGGATCATCGCATATTAAAGTGTCAAAAAAGCCACTCTTCAACGTTAATACTGTTTAAAAGTTATATATTGGCTGTTTTATGTACAGCAGAGGAGTACATTCAGTCATAAAACCAATTTGAAGGCTAACACTATTGGAATATAACTTTGAGAGAAGGAAGTTTTGAAAGCTATTAGTATTTACGAGCTTTATTAATAGGGGAAAGTGTTAAAGCCAGCGGTTTGACAGACAGAGTACGGAAATGGATTCATATGAGGAGAGGGAGTCTTCTCCCATGTTCAGAGACTGTCCCCGGTTTGAAGAGCTAAAAGACAAGATTTCCAGCGAGTTATTTGAGGTTAACGGCCGGGTCTCGACACTGACGCAGTTCACCGAGTCCTTGTCTCGGTTCTTGGATAATTCTGACATAGATGTCAATGCCAACGTTGTCCAAAACATCAATAAGAAGGCTTTAACTAATATAGAGGTGGTTAATGAGCTTTTAAAGAATGTAAACGAAGATGTGAAAGAGATTGACAACATCGAGGACTCTGAGCTCGATAAGCCACAAATTATAGCCAGAGACAAGCTGATTAGAGACTCAAGATTCTCAATACAAGAATCTCAAACAGCACAACAGCAGTTCTCGAAGATTATCAAGTCCATAAATGCGGAAGCAAGAGGCAAATTGAATGAAGAACAAAACTGGACAGCACTGTTACAAGAAGATGAAGAATCACATCAGACAAATAATGATAATACAGCTCAACGTCAAGTGAACTTCGTTATCGAGAGAGAACCTATCAACAATGAAGAGTTTGCTTATCAGCAGAGGCTCATTCAAGAAAGAGATGAAGAGATCACAAATATCGAGAGAGGTATCACAGAGCTTAACGGTATATTCAAGGATCTGGGGGCTGTAATAACTCACCAAGGTATGATGGTCGATAACATAGAAGCCAACATATATTCCGCAGTTGAAAATACTGCAGGTGCATCCCAAGAACTCAACAAAGCAAGTAGAATGCAAAAACGTAGCAGCAGGTACTGCTTGTATTTTCTGATGATACTTGTCGTGATGCTAATACTGATGATTTTAATAGTAATCTAGAGTTGGCATTACCAAGAATTCGATAAGATTGTAAAAAACGCAACTACTTTGGAACTGGTTTTCCAAAGGTGAACTTTTTATTTTCATTGTACTCTTTAGCATGCTAGTAATTTTTAAGTGTCTAACATCAAGTATATTTAAATAGTATATTCAAACTTTCTCATACATATATTTACTGATAAATCTATCAAGTCATATTTTATCTCGATTGCATCATTTCCGAACAGAACCCGATACCCGATGACTTCAAATTTGAATGCAAATGATCATCAAATACTGAATTAATCGATAATAAGCTCACATAGAAATAATATGACAATTAAAAGGAATCATAAGCAAACTAGATTTCTTCCCGATCCAAGACTATGTTGAAAGGGTATCAAACTCTCTATGGTAGGAGGACCATCTCGAGCGTTAGTCCATTTAAGAGAAGTGTTTCTAAAAGGTCTATAATAGGATATTCTATTATATTATCGACCTCAGTCTTTGTCACCTGGACTTATAAGGATCTCATCAAGCAGAAATACGTCGAGACATTTACTAAAACTAAAGAGTTGAGTCCGAATGACTTCACAGAATATAAAATAACACGCAGATATGATATTGATAATTGCCATTATTTAATCGAACTAACTCCACTCAAAAGGCAGAACGTGAACTTGTGGAAAGAACTGGAAAGAAATATACTCTGGTCGATTGAAGTTAAGCAGCCAGAAATAATGGTAGTCAGAAATTACACACCATTGCCGTTACAACTCAAGAGCAATGGAAATATTGTTCCTCTAGACTTAAATGATCCAGTAGAATCTAAAAAGCTATTGTTCTACATTAAGAGTTACAATAACGGTGAAGTAGCTCGCTGGATAAAGTCATTGCCTGTGGGGAGCACTCTTGAATTAAGAGGGCCATTTATCGATTACAAGTTCCGAAACGACTTATCCAAGCATCATAGAGATGCTAACGGAAGTACCCTTATAAATAAAACTCAATTATCAAACGTTCCTTTTTTTGCCGGTGGTACAGGTATTGTTACAGCTCTACAACCGATATTAAATCCTTATGGACAGTTCAACTACAATATGACACTATTTCATTCTTGCAAGTCCATCCAGGAATTAGGATGCCTCTATCATCTTGTTAATGGACTAGCGCAACAAAATAAAATAACTTACCACTCATTCGAGACATCTAAAGGCGATAACATTATTGATTTTAAACAATTGATTCCTGGACCTAATACTTCCAACGCTGGAAATTTCGATACATCCATAGTTTGCGGCCCAGAAGGGTACATAACAACTGTGGCTGGCGCAAAATACGATACTTCACAAGGCCCGATAGAAGGACTTCTTGGAGAAAAAGGTTGGGATAACTCAAACGTATATAAGATGGATTAGAGAAAAACTAGCACCTAGACTCATTTGACCTTGTAAATAAATGTACCTTATGTATTTACCTATTAATACTACTTACCAGCATCATTTTGTGATTCACAATCGAAAAAAATATCGTTCGGTAAGTAACCCAACATATCTGCATAGTCAATGGTCACTCGTTGTACTGATCTTAAATCCGCACAGGCTGTCAATAGAGTTTTAACTAATTCTTTTCTATTAATACCAGGAATTAAGTCACCATTGTCATTGCTGTCAGAAATTATCCATGCAAAAAGATCACGAAGTCTATCTACATAACCAAGTTCACCTAATTTTACGGCATAAAGCTTAATTAGTTTCTTAAATTCATGCTGCTCTTCAAGCCTTAATGTTACAAGCAATTTGTTTTCCAAGTGCGATAAAGTTACAATCTCCTCAATATTCTCAAATCCCTCTTTCATCAGAATTGTCCTAGCAAATCTTCGTAAATTCTTTATTCTACCCTTTCTAGTTAATTCATTATTAGTCTTTTTCTCCAGTAGAGTGACAATACTTGCTTTTGATATTTCGTTAGAAGACTGTCCTTCAGTTGGCTTTGTAGAAGAATCTGGAATCAAATTAGAGTTATTAGTAGAATCCCAATATTGAGAACCATAAGCCCACCAACCGTCAGAGACAAGAAGCCACGTTTCCATATTTTTATCGTACATGTAACCATCACCATTACTCAAAGTAGCAATAGGGAATCCATTATTTGTGACAGAGCACATTGTAATATTTTCAGCTCTAGTCAAAATATCATCTGAGTACCTTATACTTGGACTTAATAAGGGGAAAATGGTTGTAACAGGAAATTCCAATTTACTGGAAGCAATATTCCAGCAATATAGCTCTCCAATACTGGAGACACACAATAAATATTTCCCGCAAGCTTCTAAAAAACTTATAGGAACCCCAATCGTAAGAGGTGGAATAATTTTCCTCCCTACATCATTGAATATATATAGAGTTCCATCTTCACTCGAACAAGCCCAAAAATCATCACCGGATGTAGCAAGGCTAACAAATTTTGGAATAAAATCCTGGAACAAGGTTCTTTCTGGTGTAACTGTTTTATCAAGTAATTTCACAATTGTGGGCTTTTGCTCATTTCCGCTACCGTTTCTAATATTTAGTAATATTTTACTGTCATTGGATGATGTACAATCAATATTCATTCGAATCAATGGAGTTGACAACCTGACACGAGAAAAGGCTACATTTGGCAGAAGTAGACCCGTATCTAGAAAATCAACAGGCTCTAAGTCTTTTTTGGCTCTTTTAGTAACTGCATTTCCTAATACATCCTCCTTAGGCTTTCGTTTAAGGTCCTTAGGAACCTGATACGAAGGATTCTTAAAGTCCGGTGTGGTTGATTTATTATCCGCCGTATGACTTTCTTTTGGACTGACAGTATTTTGAGCTTTATTTACTTTAGAGTCACCATTTTCAGACTTGATTGATTTCTTATCAGGTTTGGTTTTCTTTTCTGTAGCAGTAACGCTAATATTAGATTTAGAATCCTCTACTTTCTTTTGAATATTATCGCTAGTTGTTACAGAAGAACTTTTACTTTCTAGATTTTTACCATTTAATATTTTCTTATTCTTGGCTTCAATTGGTCTAGCTTCTAAGTTTTTAGCCTTCTCATCAGAACTATCTGCGGAAGTTATTTCACTCTTAGAGGGGTCAAGCTTACTTTCTGGCTTGTTGTTATAACTAGAACTTTGAGAGTTTGTCTGAGGTTCCGTTGTATTTACTGTAGACAGATTTTTTTCGTTCGTATTAGTGTCAGTAGAAAGTATATTACTACTATTATCAGCTGCCACGCCCAAACCTTGATTTTTTGAGGTGGATATGTCCCCCAAACCATCGGAAGCAGTAATAACATATGCAATAGGGAGAGGCTCTTTAATGATGTTGGATTGGCGTATATTCTCAATTTCCTCCATAGGCACAGTTTTACCTAAGTCATCTTGCAAAAATGCAAAGGTATAAAGTACATTGTCGTTCGACACTGCAAACAGTGTCAACCCATTACTTGACCATATCATATCATTTATGGCTGAATCAGAAATATTTAGTGGGGCAAATAATGGTTTACCCCTCTTTGTGTTCCATATCATAATCGAGCCATCTGTATTTGTTGATGTAGCTACTAAATTGTACCTTGAAATTGTCCCTCTCTTCAAGTTGGCCTTCTCATACATTTTTGGGGAATGCACTAGAACCTTAGTATTACTCGATGCTGAAGGTACCAAAGTAGACATCACTTTATAATTTTCATTTCTATTAAGTAGAACCGTAGCTGTTGAACCTGCTGCTCCTGAGCTACCTTTTAAACTGTTTATTATTGGTAGGAAATCTGCTTGTGGGGGCATAGTGATCTTGTAATGCAACGGGTAGACTAATACGTGTTGCGATAGTTTTTTCACTTCTTTATAATCACCAGTTCTATTGATATGATATACTACAATTGATCTATCGGATGTTAAGACAGTGAATGTACCTGCACCAGATGGATCTACTACACCGGTAAGGGGCTTGCTATTTTTATCGAGGGCTATTGATGTAATTTCCTTTTTGTTGGCTGATCTAGTATCAAACAAATGTATCTTACAAGGCCTATCAGTCAAAACAAAGAGTATATCCAAAAGAGAATCCCATTTCACATCTGTAATGATAGATTGGCTCACTGTCGTATATATCAGCTTGTTTTCCAATGTAGTGTGACCAGATTCCAACGCTTTTAGCCATCCGGAATAGCTGTAAACGCTGTGCTCAGTTCCCAAGTACAGACAATCGCGATCACCCATGGCAAAAACTAACTCGTCCTCGTCATCTTTAAGTTCAAACGTGAAACTATATTTCGGCTTCAAAGTTTCAAGGGTACACCTGTCAAACGCGGTATCCAGTAATTGTTGCTGGTGCCATACCTGTATATCTCCGCGACTCCCACACACAACAACATACTCGGCGTCAATTGTAACAAGACTCGTAACATTACCGCTGATACCTTCTAAGGGATACTTCAACAACCTCATCTAGAATTCGTGTCTGCTTTTTTATATCTTATAAACACTCGAAATAATTGGAAGGAGATGCGAAGCGTTGAATCCGTTACTAAATTAGTATACCTTAGTAAGGAATATTCTAATGACAAGAGTGGTTGGTATAAGAGACACCATCCAAGACTACTGCTTGAATCAATTTTACTATTGTTGTATTGTTAAACTAGCCTATCTTCTGCCAAATACGCACACGACACGGATTTTGATGATTTCTCTGAAAAAAAAAAATATTCTGAAGCAATTTGGAAAAATACGCTTGGGAAACGTTGTTAGTTGATGGACAATCCTTGGACTGTGAGATTGATTGACGATCTTTGGACTGGCACTGTCTTGACGTTTGAGTATATACTCTTGGCAGCAGCATTTGAGAGAGTGCAATTTTGTCTTATCTGCTGGTAGTAGCACATTACATTGATACCAATTGAAAAGGGGGCATAGCTGCTTTGGGAATACCACTACACAGAATACTTAGATCAGCAGGAGATTGTATCCGTGATAGAGCTCCATTGATAGAAGCAAATACAGTATTTGGAGTAGAAAGGAAACCTAAGTAACGCAGAAACTACAATATAATAATAGATATTAAGTGATACCATGACTGAGAGAGATATACAGATGGCGGATCGTATGAGTACAAACACTAGCAGGGTTGAGTTGGATGATGAAGTAATGGACGACGCCACTGATTCTTCAGAGTATGCTCAGATGTGGATAGATTTGTTTTTAGGAAGAAAAGGGCATGAATACTTCTGTGACGTCGATCCAGAATACATAACAGACCGTTTCAATCTGATTAACTTACAAAAGACAGTGTCGAAGTTCAGCCAAGTTGTACAATATATAGTGGATGAGTTAGATGACAGCATTGTGGAGAACATGTCCAAAGCACGTCTTGAGCAATTGGAGAATGACGCCAGAAAATTTTATGGGTTGATCCATGCGAGATATATTATCACGGTGAAAGGATTACAGAAGATGTTGAGCAAGTACAAAGACGCAGATTTTGGCAGATGTTCAAGAGTATATTGTAACTTTCAACCTTTGCTGCCGGTGGGTTTACATGATGTTCCTGGTATAGATAGTGTCAAACTATACTGTCCATCATGTGAAGACCTTTACAACCCTAAGTCATCTAGACACAGTTCCATTGATGGTGCATACTTCGGAACTAGTTTCCCAGGAATGTTCTTACAGGCATTCCCAGACATGGTACCTAAACACCCAACTGCTAGATATGTTCCAAAGATATTTGGGTTCGAATTACATAAACAAGCACAACTAACACGTTGGCAAGAGTTACAAAGGCTCAAGTTGGTTAAGAGACTTCAAGCTAAAGAGGTTGACTTATCAAAAAGTGGTGGCTTCCGTGATTGAAAATCTCCGTTAATAATATTTTGCCGACATAACCTAATATCACGAAGTGTAACGATTTCTCTTCCTTTAGCACCATGTCTTTTTCAGTCATTTGATTATCAAAATTTATATGAATGATTTATTTTCTATTTCATATTCAACTGTCAATTGCATACTTCAATTTTAGTAATATACTTCATCCTGCCCTGTTGTTCAAAAATGGATGAAAACCCACAAGAGAGACACCAAAGTACGTTGCGGTCAACTGGTTTTTATATTACCTCTTGTGCAGTAATGGCACCAATTGCCATTCTGGATGAGAGTAACTTCAGTTGCCATTTAACTTTGTTGCATTTTGTCGGGGATAAAACTATTTAAATGATATAATTGAAGACTTTTGTATCATACCGATGTTTAAATGTTGTTTGTAACGAGTATAGAATGCTCTATAATATCATTAAATTGAATGCCTAATAATATTATCACATGAAGTTGAGCATTATCTATTAAAGTTATGTTCGTGCGTAAGAAAGAAAGCCCGACTAGCTATCGAGAAAAAAAGCGAGCTAGAGCAGCCCTAAATTGCTAAGACGACCTGCTCCCTAATGGGGACATTGTGTAGCACTCAAAGTTTCTAAACTTTGAGACTTATCCTTGCAATTATATCTATTTGAGTAGTGACTAGATCCAGTAACCGATTCTGTAACAGGTTTTAGAAGCTGGCCATAAATAATTTTATGAACAGACTGAGGAACCTACAATTAATTAGGAAGATGCATGTTAAGCCAATTAAGATGAGATGGCACACAGGTGGTGTCAACTACAGTTATCTGGTCAGCAACCAGGACCAAACCACATCTTGGTTAATTGATCCAGCTGAGCCGCATGAAGTCTGGCCAGAGTTGTCAGAGAGCGAAAGGGAAAGTGTAGTGGCGTTAGTCAATACTCATCACCACTATGACCATGCTGGTGGTAACACTAGTTTGCTAAAGCAATTTAAGGAGACTGTTGGCAAGCCATTGCAAGTAATTGGTGGCTCTGAGGAGTGTGACAATGTTACATTGATTCCAACACATTCACAGCAGCTAAAGATTGGTAATTTGGATGTTACATGCATTAGGACTCCATGCCATACACAGGACTCTGTATGCTACTACATAAGAGACCCGGAAACTGACGAAAGATGTATCTTTACTGGTGACACCCTGTTTACTGCTGGTTGTGGTAGATTCTTTGAAGGTACCGGCGAAGAGATGGATGCCGCTCTGAACAAGTATATATTAGAAGGTGTCGGCAAGAACAATTGGTCTAGTACTCTTGTGTACCCGGGCCATGAATACACAAAGAGCAATGTCAAGTTTGTTCGTAGTAAGATTTATCCAAGTACTAACGTAAACAGCAGGTTTGATGAATTGGAAAGATTTTGCAACGAGCATGAAGTTACTACTGGTAAATTCACATTGGCCGATGAATTGCTATTCAATCCTTTCATGAAACTAGACGATCCTATAGTTAGAGCTGCTGTAGGTGATTCAGAGAACCAATGGACATCTGCTGCTGTCATGGACAAGCTGAGAAAGATGAAGAATGCCATGTAATAAGACACCACAGCAAAATATTTATAACAGACACACACATATTTATCAATATAACGTAACAAGAAATTCAATACTTTTGTAGTAAATGTTTGAGAAATCTATTTGCGTCATTTTCCGATAAAAGGGAAAATAACAAATGAAACGAAGAAGAAGAAGTGTTTCATAGATCATCTCCACAAGAGTGCCATCTTTTATAAGACAGACCCCTGCAATCAGTATATCTCCGCTGTCCACACCCCCAGTGCCATTGTAAGAGCTTAGGAAGTTCCTTTTCTATAAGGTCGGAGAATAATTTTAAAGATTCCAGGGATCTGAGTTTTGAACAAGAGAAGTCTTTTTAGAAGATTTGAACTTTTCTACCATCAGCACTGTATTTATATACAATTTTTTTTTTTTTCAGAATTTTTTTTTCTTCGCTTTCGAAGAGAGAAAAATAGAAGAATCACATGCCACAGCCAATGTAGTGACACTTACACTCGTGTTTGGCGCATCGTTCGATCTCATAATTAGGGTTTACGGTTTTGTGAGATACTTATCAAAACGATGGACACATCTGCTTGATCGAGTTGAAAGGATTTGGGCTTGATCGAGTTGGTTCTTGGAGGTTGTTGACTGTATATAGTTTAGTCTTATTTTCTAGATTTGTATTTGTATGGTTACTTTTGTTAAAACCTCTTGACGGCGAGTGTATTTGGCCTGGAATACAATCAGATGCAGTGGTTCTATACTGTCGAGCAAAAAGAAATGTGACAGGCACCCCACAATACTCTTTTCCTTCGGATCCTAATCTTTTATCTTTAGCATTATTTATCCTGAAAAATGCAATCTAAAACATCAATTAATTATATAGTGTTAGCAAGACAAGATTAAGGTTCTTGTTATCTGTACCACGACCGCACGGAGTTATCCGAGAGGGTTCAGCTTCTTAGTTTCATCGTGACAACAGGATTTAAAGTTGTATTGGGCACTGTGAAGAAAGCACAAAGTTATGCGGCTGGTATTATTTTGGCTACTACTTTTCCCGATACCCCACACCAATAAATCAGCTTGTAGAGAGTACAAGCCAGATTCGAATATGTAAGGTAAAAAAAAACACTGGCAGGTATCTCTTTCCTCTGGTTGTGACTAATTTAAACCGGGGGCCTGTTGCAAGATTTGGGTCATGACTTAAAACCTCAAAAACCAGATATGAAAAAGGTACACAACACTTTGCGAGTTCAAAGGTTTTCAAATAGAAAGATATTAATAGGTTTAGAAGCAACGATTGCAACGCTTGCAACACCTTCAAATACTTCAACTACTTCAAATATTGGTTATCACAGCAGGCAGCAAAAATCGCGAGTCGGTGTTATATTTAGACATAGAGAATAAGTAAATTACAGCTAATTGGAAATAAATTAACCTGTTGGGAGCAGTAATATGCGCGCTACATGCATAAGTCGTTCCTGCCCCCCAAAAAAGCACCTCAAAAGTTATATACATGTTTTTATTAAATATACAGTTCTACCTATATTAGATTTTTGTTTTGTTTATAATTGCAGCTGGCTAGTTTTGCAAAGTATAAAAAGCTGGGAATAGGTAGCTAGATGCTTGATGTAGTGGTAGAGTTTTCGGCGTCTAAGTGTCTTTCTGTAATTCTCTTGTGTATTTCTTGACATTTTGCATACAAAAGGAACATATCGTGACTTCCCCCCTTACTAAGACGGACTTATAAAGCTAACCACCCCCCATTTAACTCTATAAAATTTCGCAGGGCAGTCCTACTTAACTCAGTGACCCTACCCACCCTACCTGCATTGAAAGCATTGCACCCTAACTGAATACGAGACATTAGTTGTCCTCTAACCCAGAAGAGAACATCAAAACACCAGCTGTTCCTGCGCTGCACAACCCAAACGTGTGAAACGCAAGAAGCCACCGCATAGACAGAAAGTTTATCTCTAGGGAATCATTCTGAAGGACAAACTAGGACAATTTCTAATTGAGTTTGTACCCAAATTTCTATTGAACAAAGAAAAAAATTAGGGTACACAAACCATTGTTGTGCATAGTAAGGACCTGCTATTTTTTGCCCGCAGAGATTCTGTCGTACAAACAACCATTCTCTATAAAGAAACAGGGCTAAGGTCGAAAGCTGCTTCGAGGCGACTATTATCTGTTTCCACCTTCAATACAACTGAGAAGGCCGCGGAGATATCATTGAAAGTAGGTGGGAAAGTATCATTCCACTACGAAATCAATCCCCTCCTTGCAAATCAGTGCTTATTTTTGTTCTTTGTTTTTTTTTTCATTGCTATCCATAGTACTAACAACTGTGTTTTGTGCTCTAAGAAACACCAACTCACCCCCCCCTGATACCAGTTTTGTTCTCTCGAAGCGTATAGTTGGTAGTTCCCCACTGGCCAAAAAATAAAATTACTAAAAAATCGGTAAGCCAGGATACCCATCTACAGCACTCGAATATCAATACAAATTGACTAGTGCCAGAACATAGCAAGCTGTAATTGAGATAAGAGCATTATTCACATCTTACATAAGAAAGGTTAAATTTCCCTCGATATACATAGTATTTGGGATTGTATTGTACTCGTATCCATCACCTTTGCCTAAACTCTGGTCCCTGCAACTAGTGGTAATCAGAAGGGACAAAGCTTAGAAGTTGCCATAAGAGAAGGGGATACGCATCATTTTTTATCGCAAAGCGTGTGAAACATACTTGCTTCACGTGCTGGATCTAAATAAGCTGCCCTTTTGTTTGTCAGTACATCTTTAAACCCTCTCGAAGAAAGCCTCGCACGCACCTTTGTTTAAATACATCCCTTTAGTCTTTTTGAGGTTACGGAGGGGCGAGAAAAGTGGGTGAAAATCGAAATTGTTCAGATTAGCAAGTTTAGTGTAAATTTTGTTTTCTCTGAATACACATTCGGAAAACACTTACACAGAAACACCAGTAGATTGTGCTCACCAATACAGGCTACTTTGTACTGAGTTGCTTTTGTCTCACTTTTTTTCTCTTTATTTAATCGTGCGATTCTTAATTAGGATCTAGTTTCTCAGACGTCCAAGAAAGTTCCGCAGCTTGATATCGCTTTTCTTTTTAGTCTTTCCGTTCCTCGTTATTAGTACTTTGGAACACCAAAGATATGATTATGAAACAGAAATAGCAATTAAACGATATTGAAAATGTTTGCATAAACAACATCTCGTTGTGGTAATATCTCATACCTCCCTATTAGATTTGTTCTACTTTTGAAAAAAAATACTATTTTAAAGTAATGTTATGCAATGTTCTCTAATACACTAAAGGATACCAGTAGTGCTTGAACGACATTTTTAAACATTGAATATTGTAAAAGTAAAAAAACATCCCGCAATCGTAAAGATACAAACTGAAAAAGGATTAAAAATATAGTACAAACAACAACAACACCATGCCATGGTTGATTTTTTAAGGACTAAATTTGATTCATGGTTGTGATTATTGAGAAGCAAAAGTTTTTTTTTCATATAAATAGGGACCCTTCCCAAGATATGTTTGAGTGTTTGAAAGATAATACTTTTATCTTCTCTATAATTTTCTCTTAACTATTGAAATAATTAATCCAACCGAATTCACTCGCTTATAATATCAAAAATGGCTTACTCTAAGACTGCTATCCTAATCGCCGCTGCCGCTGCTTTGGTTTCCGCCCAAACCCCACAAC
>ERZ1036435.212-NODE-212-length-44833-cov-12.134776_pt1 | contig 44833 bp, 17 predicted proteins | sample MGYA00514223_ERZ1036435 | MGnify/ENA primary metagenome ERZ1036435 (study PRJEB33795, sample SAMN09464927) | human gut metagenome | host: Homo sapiens | place: USA: Stanford, California | collected 2016-08 | study: EMG produced TPA metagenomics assembly of the... | reverse complement strand
CAGTTCTTGTCGGCTGTCAAATACTTACCCCAGATATCTTTAAATTGGATGGGTATATCAACCAAGGGCTTACCCCCAAAATATCTTAAGATTTCAATAATAGCAACTTCGGTCTTACAAGCTTCTAACCTTCGCACATTCATTGATAATTTGGAATTTTATCAGTGGTCATTTAATCTAACTCCAAGGATGGTCTCATTTCTTCAACTTATTTGGTTAGGTATCATTTACTAACAACATTATTATGCATATGCAATGAATAAGCCATACCTTAAACGCATCTATGAATGAGCGAAACATTTGCATTGCTAAGAATATGATACACCGATGTCTGGTACATTAGTATTGCATATATTTTAGGTTTTACTTATAGATTTTAAAAATTACCATAGATATATATTATTTTGATGCATAATTTGGTTTGAGTAACTACACTGACTATTTACAGAAAGTGCCAGAGCAATCATAATCTCTTACCTAGCATGGCGGTAGCTACCTTAACTTTAGTATTAACTTGCCTATGTGCTTCATTACTGAAGTCCTCCAAGTTTACAGGTTTTGTATATTTAAGAATATTGTCTAGTTCATGTTGCATATTTTCTCTCAATTGATCATCTTTGGTAACAATTATAGCATTCGATTCTAAATCCAATGAATATGCCCGACGAGTATAATTGGATGAGCCGATGATAGTCCCAACGGGATATCCTTTATCTGAATCGTCTGTACTATCTGTAATCCAAATTCCTTTAGCATGGTAAGACCAGCCATTGGGTTTATTAACAACTCCTCTTTGCCATTCTCTTAAGGTTATAGTATCAGACTTACCACTCTTTCTTACGTCTTTCAGAAACTTTTTCGATAAATATAAATAAGCATCGGGTATACTCCCAGACATTCCTTTGGATTCAAAAAATCCATTTGCATATGGTGAGGCAGTGATTACAGTACCCGCTTTAGCGCGGCAACTGAATAATGCTTTCTTTATATCTGGAAGCATGTTAAAATAGCCTGCTGTAAAGAACCATTCGTTTAATGGAGAGCACATACTATTTATCAATTTCAAAACTGCAGGTCTTTCTGTTGACTCATCGTAACCTCTATTGAAAAGAGGAGTAAATTGAGATACTGGGTATACAGTTGTCGGATATTTTCCTAAGTCATCAATTGGAATATTGGGTTTTCTCGGTCTGTTTAGGAATTCAGATATTACCAGTGAGGATTTCTTTAGAAACTGCCTCCTTCCATGAATAGGCTCATTAGCTAAATTGTCAGATGGCCAGAACATCTTATATTTCTGATTGTTGTTTGAATATTCTACTTTGTAACTCAAAGCGCTAATTGTCTTGTGTAATGAATAATAGTAATCTGTGAATTCTTTTCTTTTGAATAGATAATACCTATCTTGTCTGTTGGTAAAATAATCGTTTGAAAGATTGGCACCAGAGAGTAAAACTTCATCGTCGAAACCATATATCTTCATGTGTTGCAAGCCAATACCTTCATTATACCTCTTCGGTATCAGTAATCTTTTCCAGCCGACATATGCAGGCGTTCTATATAGTCTTGTGTCAACTCTATTACCATAGTCTCTAACCAAAGTAGCTAGTAAGCTTGCTGAACATTTTGCGGGTGTTTCCCTAGTCCCTCGCAACCCGTCAATTAAGAAGGAGACCTTCAGGTCTTTGTTGTTCTTCATCGCATCACTAACACATTTTATTAGTTCATCTTCAGAACTTCCCAGATATAAAGAGGCAATAAATACTCTCTTCTTGGCAGTAGTTATCTTCTTCTTCAAAGTATCATAAAATTCTGAAGGCGACTCAATAACTTCAATCTCTCCTCGTTTGAACAGAAACTTGGTCTTCAAGTAAGATAAAGAGCTTTGAACAGACTCATAGTAGTTGGAAGGCTGCGTCATGAATTTTCTAAGTTGGTGGGAATAAACTCGGCAGTGATTCGGTGCTATACTTGTAGGCAGCATAACATTCAAACTCAACTATGAAGCGTACTAATCCTGAGTCTCACTATGTAATAAATTTGTTGAAGTACGTTGTTACCTGAGTAATGCCTCTTAGTTATAGTAACCCAGTAGTATCATTGACTTTACTAACCGTCAAGGGACTTTTAGTTTTTACATCAATTTTTAGAAAGTTTATTGCATTAACGTTTTGGTTGTGGAAGAGGGCAGCTAAATAAAGTAAATAAACATCAACTGGATAAACATCAGTATATGTGACCAGGTTGTTTCGAATAGGATTCGTTTTTAAAATAGCCTGCTATTTTTTATATTTTATGATAATAAGCTATAAACTATGTATCTGTCGTTATGCATTGCGTTTACTTTCAGAAGAGAGATGCATTCAGAGGGAAGCATTTCCCTGACAAAATAGACTTTCACATTCTGTGTATCTGTATAACATCTTCTTTCTGTTTCTGTTTTCTGTTAGTGACTGTAGTTAATCTGTCTGTGTCATCTAACAGAGAAGGTATAGAATCGAACTCATCCCAAACATTATCTGTAGAGTCACGTATGGACTGCGAGGTTGATTCATGTGCAACAGTATCTTGTGAAGTATCGGATTTATGTACAACCCGATCAGGTAAACCTATTTCAGAAGCGGATTTGAACCGTTTCTCAGCTTTCGGTGATGCCAGTGTGCTACTGTTACCGAATGTCATAGATGCAGGTCTGCTTCCCGTGTCACCAGGGTAGAAATCTCTCAGAAAGATAGCTTTATCGTATGGGGAGAATTTCGGTGTTGGTGGCGGTGTTGGAAACGAGTCCTGATGCGTTGCTCTCATACCTACCTTTATTTTCTGAATTGCAATGTTCAAGTAATAACGGATAGTTCTGATTATCACGGAAGGTATCCTCCAGAACTTTAGGGGAATCTCAATGTAAACACTCGGTATCTTGAAGAAATGATGTGTCATTGCTAGCATCAGACCATATACCACCCCAATGGTGGCGCCAAGGATCAATACAGATACAATATACTGCAATAACGTCACAATCACAAACTTGTTCAGCCAGGTATCCATATTCCGAAGCAATTCAAACCAAGTAGTACCTAGCGTAACTCTCAAGAATATATTCAGAGGCAGTGTAACCAGCTGAAGCCAGTTCCACACGGCAATTCGAACAGGTGTAACAACAAACATCGACGTGAACCATACAATGGGACCGCACAGCGCCCAAACAGCACAGTACACTAGCTTCAGTGACCAAGCCAGCCACATCAGCACCGGTGAAACCACCAAATAAACAGCGCGCTTCACATACCACAGCGCACCAAACATAACCTCTTCAGTGACTCAGTTATGAACTACAGAACCTCAGAAGAACTTGCCTTATAATGCCTACAGCGACAACCCAATACCAACGGTAATATAGCTCTTCCTTAAAACCCTAAGCGATGCCCAGATGTTCACCAGGGACGAGTCTCTTTCGCTGCCAAAATTTTTTCATTTTTTTTTTGGCAAAAGTATATAAACAAAGGAAGTTGCAAGAACAAGTTCCAGGATACATGTAGACCACCACTTGTACTGAGTTACACCAATCTATTTTGGGAAGTCGCGCTGTCTAATTCTTCAGTGGGTAATGCTTTGTGGCTGTATTGCGACCTGTTCAGGTGGGGAAGGGGATACACTGACATCATTTGTAAAGGATTACAAATTGGGTGGCCCAGTGCTTTGCTTTCCCCAGCTGCCCTGAGGGTGCAGTTACTAATGTCATTTTAATTGCCGAAGAGGTACAGGCAGCGCTGGCTGTGATCCCTGAAACGTATATACCAGTTTTATGTCTCCTGTTTCTGCCCCATCTTCCCAGCTTGGTGTTTTGAAGCCCAAGCGAATGGATTACTGGGTTCTGGTGATGGAGAAGAGAAAGCCAGGGAATGTGGACGTTGGCGCCTTTTGATACATCTAGCTGGCGTCTGTTCCCTGGACCGTGTTTGTATTGCGCTGCCAGCCGTGCGCCTTCGCCATTTTGGTGAGGTGCCGGTTGAACCATGGGTAGTTGTTGGGCATTCCCAAACCAACACCGCTCAGCAGCGCTGAACTACATTTCAGTTTCATTTACTATGTAACGTCTATATATTACACTGTAGATCCTATCTCCACACACACCGTAGCTACGTGGCCTACATAGTTTGTATTGCATTGTTCTTTTCCCTCTGTCAACAGTCTGTAAATGGACTAAAGTGGTCTTCTCTTGGACACTTTTGCTCTGGCAAGAAAGCGAACGAGATCACACATGAGGGTCAGATTCTTAAAAGAGGCTCTGGGATAAACATTGCACTGTACAAGAGAAGAGTCACAGTAATCAATTTTGGAGTGAATTATTAGGCAAAGAGAGACCAGCATATAGACACTTAAAGATGGACGGGCAGTGGGACTTAGTTATATCGTCGCTGCAGGATATATACAATGCGAACGAGGTGACGGCGTTCGATGAGGACATGGAGATGAAGAAGCTTAACTTCGAGAATTTGGAACTCGCTCAATTGGATGAGTACTTTGACAAGTTCCAAGAGCACAAGGAGAACATTAGAAGAGCACATAGGCTATTGGAGACAGTGCGCACTAACTTGGCTACCGTGATCGAAAACACCGAACCAAGCCAGTCGGCAGCAGGTACACCTGGGCCTAACCATAGTGAAGAGCTAACTCCTGGTGGTTCTGGTGCTGCAGCTAATGCAGTTGCTACTGGTCCTCTGGGCAAGCTGTACTGGATCAGTCAATTTTGTTCAAACGAACCTATCTATCTGCACTCTGAGGTCGCGTATAAGCCCAAAAAGGGAAACATCGATGGCGAGTGGTTTCAATGTGAAGTGGTCAAGATCTCCAGTGATGGGATGAGGTTTGAAGTCATGGACCCTGAGCCCGATGAGCAAGGTAAGACTGGCAAGGTGTTCAAGTGCTCGTGGAAGGATTTGTTGTTGATCCCACCGGAGACTACTCCAAGATCCAAAATACCTAACTATCCACCAGGTACTCAGGTGCTAGCAAGATATCCTGAAACCACTACTTTTTACCCAGCTGTGGTAATTGGAAACAAGCGAGACGGTACTTGTAGATTACGTTTCGATGGCGAAGAAGATGCCGAGAAGGAAACTGAGGTGCCTAGAAGACTCGTCTTACCTTCTCCAATGATCTCAGCATTCCCAACAAAAAAATGAAGCTGGTTGATATATGAATTGACATGAGATAGTTACGAACTGTGAACAATAGAAGGTATAGTGTTTGCAGAGTTATCAGGACATAAGCCTGCTCTTTTTTTTTATCGTACTGCCGGTAGGCACACTGCACAAATCAGAATCACATACCATGCACAAAAACAACCGTATGCGGACTACAGTAAGGTCCAGCAGCAATCTTATGGTTCTCCAGTCTAGATTGAGTAACCTTAGTATTGCTGATATCAATGGACCATAGCCTATACTGATCACATAGAACGACATAAAAATTCTCACATTGAAACTGCTGGCGACGCTGTCAACAAAACCAGCAAATCGATGAGAGGGATTGTTGGTGCACTTATGGGAGTAGTTGTAATGGTTTGCGTTGCTCCATTGACTGTTATCAATACATATTGCAACATAGCAATTGACTTTTCTGGTTGCGGGACTAGTAGTTTTGAGGTATTGAGAAAACCACAAATCGTGCCCACTGAGGAAGAAGTTAGAAGTTATTGGAAACTAGGTTGCAATGTCAGATTACCCAGAGTACAGAAGTAGGTCGCGGTCACCAAGTCGCCGCAGGCTCAGTGTAGACGATGGCATGAGAGCGCCTAGAGGGGGTTATGGAGATGCTCCAAGGGGTCGGGATCGTAGGTATGAAGATTACAGAGGCGATTTTCGCCGTGGTGGATATGGTGGTCGCAGAGGAAGCAGTAGAGGTAGAGGATTTGGCGGCTACAGAGGGTATGGTGCACCACCACCACGGATGGGTGGTAGAGGATTTGGTAGACGCGGTGGCTACGGTCATAGACCAAGAGGCGGACCAATGATGGCCAGAGAAATGGAACCTCCTTATGAGGAAAAAATAGATAGAAACTATGATAACAGTATTTTCATTGGTAATCTATCTTTCGATGCTACACCCGAAGATTTGCATGATTTCTTTGGGCAAGCTGGAGAAGTTCTAAGAGCCGATATTATCACGAGTAGAGGCCGCCATAGAGGTATGGGTACAGTCGAATTCACAAGTCCAGAAGGTGTTGATAATGCGATTCGTGACTTTAATGGTGTAGAATTTATGGGTAGACCTCTATTTGTCAGACAAGATAACCCTCCACCAGAACCAATGGAATCACTTCCACCAATGAGAGAAAGATTCAACGATTATCCACCAGAAGGCAGGCCTCCAATGTTTGAAGTCTTTATCGTCAACTTACCATATTCCATGACTTGGCAAACTTTAAAGGATTTATTCAGAGAAGCGGGTGATGTTATACGTGCTGATATTGAATTAGATCGTAATGGATTCTCCAGAGGATTTGGTACAGTGTTTTATGGTACTCAAGAAGAAATGTTCAATGCTATCGAAAGATTCAATGGGTTTGATGTTGACGGTAGAATTCTTCAAGTAAGAGAGGGTAAAAACTCTACGGGCTACCAAGCACCATACCAGGCCCCTCTTCCCCCACAGGAACAAGAGATAGAAATGGAACCTCCCACTGGCCCATCTCAATTTACTGAGAACGTCGTGGGTGGTGGTGAGAGAAGCACCCTAATCTATTGCAGTAATCTACCCCTGACAACAGCTACTGGTGATCTTTATGATCTATTTGAGACTATAGGAAGGGTAAGACATGCTGAGCTTAAATTTGATGAATCTGGAGCTCCAACAGGTATTGCGGTGATAGAATATGAAAATGTCGAGGACGCTGACTTTTGCATTCAAAGATTAAACAATTACAATTATGGTGGTTGTGATTTAGACATATCATACGCCAAATATTTGTGAATGGAGAAGTAGTCCACTCAGTATGCCAAACTTAATCTTTTAATATTAGTTTTTCTACCTTTTTGCACATCTCTAATCATTTGTAACTCCTTAATCACATAAAAGTACTACTTTGCTCGATATTGATGTTTTTTATTTGATATTCAAACTTTCACAAAATTGTTTTCCCTTTTCCTTTATGATTCACGAGTTCTTATAAAATCAAAGTCTTTGAATGCAATTTACAGCTGCTTTAAGCAAGGTTCAGAAATCGAAATTTAACCATTAGTGCTTCCCAAAAATACTCTATAAAAAAAAAGAACTGAATATCAGTTTATCTTTCCCATTTAAAATTACAGTTTAATATGTAAAGTATAACTAGGATCACTACATCGTGTACATGTTATTCTATGGATTAGTCGACGTGATACTATACAGATACTAGTATTTATTAATTACATAATTGTGCAAGCAATAATAAGTCCTTTTTCAATATCTATTTCGCATAACTTTTGCTTTCGGTCAGTTTTAGAGATTTCACACGTTATCATAAGTAACTGAAGGTGCAAGAAAAAAAGGCGATGCGATGGCTCAAGTAATACGTGCCATTAAAGAATACAGTCTTGTTAGTTCCAGAATCTTTGTGAAATAATTAAGAGCCAGGACCAACCTCTAAATTCTACATTTTACTACAGATAAGCACCACAATAACCATGACAACAGGACTGGCAGACTACTATATCCACATTAGAATATTTTGGTTGGTAGTTATTGTGACCATTGTCGCACTAATTTACAGACACAGGAATAAGATAGGTATGTAGTTAATTCATTGCATCATGCACATGTCTGGAATATTATACTAACGTCATTCAGGTTATTTCCTTACGTGAGATCGAGGGCTATGAAAAGCCTATCGATTACTAATGGTTAAACTGCTATAGAATCGACATAGGATATAAAATAAGAGAATCTGTAATATTAATCCGGAATAGATTTGGGGGCCATATAAGTTTAAATAATTCATTCACTGACGATTTAGAAAGCGGTCTAGCTTCCAGACATTTTGACATCATCTCCCAAAATAGACATGATGACAGGGGCGGACTGGATGCCAAAGCTAAAGACGAAATAAAAGCAATTATGGAAACTGAACATCTGACATTTGACAAAGCTCGTCTACTTTACACTGAGCGGAAATTTGGTCAGAATGGTATTGCACCTGATGGCACCCCAATAGACCCGAAAGCGGTAACATTCGGATCTTAATTATAGTCAAAAAATAGGACGCACTATGTTATAACCATATTACACTGTACTTTGCAATACATATATTATGTTGTACTGGGGATCTTCGATTCTTGTTACAGTTCGTTTCTTAATTTAGTGTATAATATTCAAATGCAAAAATAGCGACTTGGTATTATAATAGTTGAATTGGGCATTGTATCGTTCCCTAGTTCACTAAAAAAATCGATTAAAGCTATGTTTATTATAAAAATGCTTATAACTTATACAAATTCTAGGATATTATTATTGTTACTATCTACCGCCAACAACGAAGACAAGTATCCAAATGAGGACTCTTCACGTGGAATATCGACCTTTGTCTTATTTCCTTGGTGTGTTAACGTCTTTGTAGGTGTAGTTCCCTCTTTTACTAAACGAATAGATGAGTCCTTCTCTGAGAAACTCAACTTAGTTGGTGAAACCCAAATAGCATCTTCATCGTATTGCATTCTCTCTCTTGTCTGATTTAAAGACTTGGTGGTGCTAATGCTGTACCTCGGTAAAAGGTAAACTGGATGGGCATCATTTCTTTTAGGTCTAGTTAATACCATATTTCTACTGCCTGTCTCAGGAAGTAAATCACCACTAGGAATATGTGACGAATTGACAACATCAATGGTATCTTCAAAGCCCATGGTAAAGGAGCTAAATTCGAGAGATTCTAAAATACCTGATGAGTTAATTTCTTGACTTAGAGGTTTTTTAGCCGAGTAATGCTCTTCCTCTAAAGAACTGTCTGACTGTTGTGATATATCCTTCTGTTGTTCGAATTCGCTTGAGACATGAGATGGGGCATTCGAAGAAGCAATAGTTTCGTCATCCTTAGTCAAATTTGACTGCATATCTGTAATAGAATCTGCAATCTCCACAAGTCTCTGTGGCTTTTTATTTTGCAATTCCTCGACAAATGAACTATAGGACAAAGATTGAGACAATTCAGGTGAGGGAACCATGCGATCAGTCCTAATAGAACCACTTTCCAGTTGTACATATCTAGTTGGTGAAGTCCTGACTACTTTAAAAGTTGGTACACTGACTTTAGCTTGTGGTACCTCAAAAGCCTTCTCCAACTCACTGAAGATATTTATTGAGTCGTTATTAACATATTCTGTACTCTTTGTCAGTTCTGGATATGCTTTAAATGGAGACTTGAGAGTCTCACTCACAGGTTTGAAATTATTTTCCACCGGTTTAATGACAGCGGCATCTTTTAACTTCCGAGCTTCTCTTACTTGTGTTTCCGTAGCTTGCATCGGTAACTCTTTTTTCTCCATTAGATTTTCAACCAGTAATGGTGTCTCTCTTGCATGAGCTATTTTTTCAAATGCATGCTTACTTTTATCACTGTTGACAGCATTTTGAACTGATAATGATACCAAGCTTGGAAGGCGCTTCCAATTGTATTTTACATCAGTATCATCCAAAACCATTCTCATCCCCTTATATAACTCATAGAATGAATCTGATCTTTGGATTTGTTGTGGTTTCTTTACCACCTTCTGAATAGTAGGAAAGACAAGAGGTTTACCTGGAGATACTTCGCTCTTTGTAGGTAATAGTTCCACATTTTCTTTACTGTCAGCTTGCTCATCAGCCTCTTTGGAGCGATTATCAGGTTCATCATTCTTGGGTTCATTTTCCTGGTATTCAATTGTCTCTTCTTGATATTGATGGGATACCTTCTTGGGATCCTCGTCCTCATTCTCGCTACCCTCAGCAGTGAGTTCATTTTCTAAACTGACTGAAATGTTATCATGGTCGTTAGGTTTTTGTTTAAAATCACCAAACAAATCATTATCATACAAATACAAAGCAGAGGCTTGATTTTTTATGGAAGTGGGTTTCTGAGTTACCTGAGATTGTACTGTCTTATTTTCTTTCTGGATTGACATGTTTTTTGAGAGCTGTTCCAAAAACTCTTTCTGCTCTACAACTTCATCTGCAATTTCTTTTATCAATAGGTCTGAAGTATTTCCTGCATCATGGTGGATATCCTGGCCCATTCTTTCATTATCTGCCGGTGCCTCAGAATTGGCTTTAGTTTCTTCAAACTGTTTATTGTGCACGACGGACAGGACACGTTCGTCTTCATCTTTTCTATCAACTTTCTCTGCTGATATTTCAACAGAAGTGACCGGTCTTGAAATCAGAGGTTCCTCCAACTCTGCTGTATTTGTCGTATCTTTTATAACACCCTTATTCCTCGGCTTGGAACTGATATGAACATGACTGATATTCTTATTTGATCCTATTCTCTTTAACTGAATTTTCTCATTTGTTGGGCGTTTAGTTTTCTTACCACTCCCCTTGAAAATAGATTTGAAAAAGTTAGACAAACCAGAAGTCTTTTTAGACTTGTCTGCTTGAGTTTTTGAAACCCGTTGTTTTCGACCAGGTGATTCAGTTACCTTTGTTCTCACATTCTTTGAGATTTTCTGGACATTGTTCTTTGAAATCTTAGTAGATGTGTAATGTTCACGACTGTATATTTCTCCAGAGGACTCAACATCTTTCAAGTCACTCTTGTAACTTCTAAATGTTGTGATAGTACCATATGATCTTTTCTTCTCATGCTTTGCATCATATTTGTCCGATTTGTCTGCCTTTTCTGCAATGAAATTATTCATATCCATAAGTTTAGCACTGTCATTTGACTTTGATGATGCAGCTATTTTTGGTTTTACTAATTCAGATATTAGCTGAGCTTGAAGGTTCAATAACGAAGTGGCTAAAGGTGACCGAGTTGAGGAGTAGCAATTAGGCAATAACTGAGAAAGCTGTCTGACAACAAAAGTTATCATTTGTTCCGGTCTTACCACATAATTAGATTTTGTACCATCATATAGAACCGTCGTGATCATGATTTTATCTAATCTCGTTGTATCCTCAAATTTCATAAACAAACCTGCATAAAGTGAATTTTCAGTAATATATGAAGGCGATGGACTTAAGTTCAAAAACAATGCAACTTTTGATTTTTGTCTCTCAGATTGGTAAGCTTGATATTCGTGAGCAGTAGAATATAGAGTCACGCCGTTAACTTCAGCCTTAAATAAATGAAATGCTGTATCTTTCTCAAGAATTTTTGCCTTAGTAATCAAGTCTGCTATTCTTTTTTCTGTAGTAGACTTTGATTTTAATCGACATGAGATAGAGAATGGGTCAACTTCTCTAATACAATCAAACCGCAATATATTGCCATCTACAATAGTAACTTGAACATCATCAATGTAGCTATATTTCTGAACTTTCATTCGTGGAATTTTCGAGGGAAGTGGAACCTCATTAATTAATGAATTTGTAAGAATATCAGACAGCATTGGCCTGTTTGGATTTTTATAGTAACTTTCAGAGTTTTGAATGTCTAGGAATACAACATAATCACTAAATATAACAAGCAGCTTTCGTTTTGAGATGTCTGATGAATCAATTATATCATAAACACCAACAACTCTTCTTTTTAGCCATTTGTATTGCAATTCAATGGGCCAGCCCTTTGCTAATTCAGTAAGTATTTTACCAGATGGAGTAAAAACTCTAGTAGTGTATGAATGAAGAGGAGACTCTAGTTTTCCAAAAGAGTCTATAATATCAATAATATTGTTGTAAAAGCTTGTAGCTTCTTTTTCTTGATTGCCCCAATCGGGTGTTGATTCCCACAATCTCTCTATTATAAGTTTGATTTTGAGCAGTTTTTCCTGGGGACCTTTCATGAGTGCCTCCATTTTCATTTCCGTGTACTCCTCCTTCTTCGGTATTACATCACCAAAGTTCTCAAGAAATAGTTTTATATCTTTCGAGAAATTTTTAGTTGCTGCCTCATGTCTTGTGTAAGCTTTGTAGAAGTACGGAATTGTGATATTACACGCTTTTAGCACTTCAAATGATCCAAAAGGTACAGCTGCTTTCAGTGAATCGAGAAATATACAATTTATACGAGTAACTTCATCAATAGTAGGTGGAAACAACCTGTTCAGTTTCAATGTAGATAACCCTTCGATCTCTTCATTTAATACATTTACCCTCAAAATGATTAGAAACTCTTGTAAAAATTCTACGAGATCATAGGTGAATTTAGTCTGCAGCTGTAGAAGCTCATTGCAAACAGATTTCAAGAGTGAGGTATCACTGTTGAACAGAGAAGGCTCCTCGTCTGGAGCTTTATATGCATATTCTGTTTGCTCAGGTGAGTACTCCGTGACAGGGTTGAACAATTGTTCTAATTGCTCACCTAGGTAATACACTAACTGATTGTTGTAGTCAATAACATCTTCATTATTCTCATAAACTACATCCACCATAGTTGAAGTGATCACTCTGCTTGAATCGTTTAGCATACCATAGTTCTTCAATTTTAATAGAAACACTTCTGGATCTACATTGGGTATTAATGTTGCAGTACTGGCTAATTCACCTGCATGTGTTTGATCATATTCAAAAGGTAGATCGGACACAGTAGTAATATGTTTCTCAAATAGAGGGTATATTTTCAGCAATGTGACCGCTAGACATTTCCTAGCATTGGAGTCCTTATACTTAGGATCAAGATTCTCAATGGCGGGATAATACTTTGAATTTTTCGATATGTTTACGTTATTGAAAGTCGTGGCACCAAATTTATTAACCATGATAGAGTTGAAATTGGTATTGTTATCCATACCTATTGCGACGAGAAAGTCTCCCCATATAAGTTCATCACTGCCACGAAATATTGTCAGTGTGTCTTTAATTTCTGTCAAAGACACTTGTACATCGGGAGATGTATGAGCCAAATTGTTGTGTAATAATATAGGTTTCTCTTCTATACTCTCCTTTGAATAATTTGAAGATTGCTCGGAAACCATTATGCGTGTTCAGTGTGATCTTTACCCTAGTGCTTTCTGTTACTAAATTTAACTTATAGGCTAACTATTATAGTAAATAAGCCAATCCCAAACTACCTAGTAATTTGTTCTTCTAGCTTTGATCTTCTATCTCTCAACCCAATATATAGTTTTATCAACTAGAAAGTCGAATTTATTAGCTTTATCTCTTAATGTATCTCTCAGTTATAATGCTAACGGGATTTGCAGATCAATCAAAGTGCTTAAAATATAGAAGTATCAAGTACTTTTAGAATCATCAACATACTAAGGGGGATAAATTTTAACTATAGTATCAATATTTACTATTATTTGTCAAGACATCGTATCCCATTTCTTGTTTATCCGAACCTTCATCTTGTTTATTGTTTTTGTTTACTACACTTCCTAAATAGGAAAAAGCTTCAATTTTTTTTCCACATCTCTCAGAAGAACAGCATTTCATTCAAAGCTTCGTCTTATACTATTGTAAAGAACTGTAGATGAGCTCTAATTTACAACAGTGAGAAAACACTCAGCATCAAACTAATGAGTGTCAGAGGGTGTCTTGTCTTTGTAACCACAGGTGCTTAATGAACATTGCCCTTGCTTTGGGATAATTGGAAATCGTGCCTAGTTCCGTTGTTTCTTTGCACCATTGCTCAGTCCGCTGTAATAGTACACCAAAAAATATTGACAGTGTTAGATATTAAAATATTGGTGTGGGACGCGTTTTGATATACAGAGACTGTTCTAAAAGGAATTTTTTTTAATAATAAGTTTAGAACGAGAGTACCGATTTTCTTGTGCTTGATATTTCATAATGGTGATGAAGCTGTACTCTAAATTACAACATGATACAAGTTACAAAGTGGTACAACTAGATGACACTATTCTAGCTGCGGTCAAGAATGGCGAACCTTTACAATTCAAGTCTATGGATGAAACTCAATCTGAGGTGGTACTTTGTAGTTCCAATGCGACATGGAGATTGAAGCAAAAGAATCACAGTAATTGTGTAATGGTCATGAAACGGGATACATCCAGCAATCTAGAAGATGAACCAGAGTTTTGTAGCCTGAACGACACCACGTATGAATATGAGCTCACTAAAGTACCAGGATCATTGAACTACCATTTGATACCACTATATGACGGAGAAGAACTCAGTTTCAAAACTACTTTTAAAGAATTACTGGCTAATTCACAGTGTTCCAATGAGGAAGCCATGTGTGAATGGCATGATATAGGTGGATGCATATTAGAAAGTGGGAATATATGTAAACTCTCAGATAAGTTTATTACTCGTGCGCTAGATATAACACTGGTTAGCATTATGGCAGACTCTCTAGATATGTCACATCTAGATTTAGATGAAGTCCTGAAGTCAGTACGAAAAGATTCAGAAACTGTCAAGGATAACCCTTTTACAAAACCAGTTATTGAGACTATATTGAACAAATTCGGTACGCAGGAAAAGGATCACAAATGGCACATAGATAAAAAGAGGATAACCTACTGGTATGGTCTTGAAACATTGAAGAAGTTCGCAATGGGTATATCCAAAGAGCAGCAATATCCATTGAATCAGGAGGAATTTCTAATAAAATGGAAGTCACAGATGCCACCATATTTTCCAAACTCTGACCTTGATATTCGGGAGCTCCGGGGCCACTATTATCTGGACCGACATACTGATGAAATACATTATATAGACAAGAAATCTTTACCAGGAGATATCAAGCAAAGGCTAGTATACTTGTTCAAATTACAAAGCCAATGGAATCCCGATGAGATGGCACCATTAATGCAAGACTTGAATCAGAAAAACACAAAATTTGAATCCTTTATTATCAAGTACGCTAGAATAAAGAGACTCTCCTCCAAGCAAAAAGTCGTTATCCAACGATAACTTACATACTAATTCATACTTGCTACGATGTAGATATAACAGAACATAGACAATAACATTTAACGCACCCATCTTTGAAGGCTTATCACGGCTGCCTTATCATGCCAGCTACCTTGTTGTCAACATCTCATTGGTTGCTATGGTAAACGATTTACGGTTTTTCATGGCTAAAGGAAATTTCCATCCTCTCTACTTTGAAAGAGCATTAACACAAGAAGTCCACAGAACAGCACCGGACATAACAAACGTGTACAACAATAAGGCTCCTATCAAAATGCATAATCCACTACCATCGATACCAAGAGAATAGCATCCCCCATATCCAGCCAGATGGCCTCTGAAACTTGCGAACACTATTTTCAGTTGATTTGCCTTTTTTTTTTTCACACAATTTTTCCGTCTTAACCACACAATCCTCAATAGAAAAGTGGGATGCAGCTGGCAAGTTTGGGAAGCTTCCCCCCCCAGCGAAGTGATTTCCTTAATGAGAAGGTTTCTGTAAAACGCATGATGTTCTATCATGCTCTTCCCATATAACCATAGCAAATACTATACACATATATATACAATAGAAACATTCTAAAAGTCTTCCTTTTTTAATTTTATGGCTTTTTTGGATCTATTTTTTTTGTATTTTAATTAGTATAGATTCTAAATCTGAGTACTCGCAGCCAATATATGCTCGTTGATACGTTTACCATATTGGCTTACCTAGAAATGAGCTATACCAACAAACGCACCAGAGGCAGAATAGCATAAGCCCATGTCCGGAAGAGATATACCTCAATAACCATAGCTATAAGTGATGTCGATATATCCTTATTATTGTCTAGGAAAAAATCTTTTTCCGCTGCGGTTACTCTAGGTGTTTAGGAAAATAAATTTACTGAACAATGGTACAGTAGAAGATGAATTTTTGATTTAATACCTGACGAAAAGCAAAAATTGGGTAAAATTTAAGTTCGTTTGTGTTCAAACTCTACCTCAAATGTACAGATAGAGGCACAAGGCTACAGTAACATAAGTTGTTTCTATCTGAAGCTGGTGGATATTGTCGACTTCAAGTTGTCGCTATTATCATGGTGATATGGTTAAAAGATATCGAAACCCGTTGTTCACACCATAATTCCTCCAGTTATTTCCGTGTCTTCTCTTTTTCTTTTTTTTTTCTCTAGGGAAGATTCTCTGTTCCAATTTGAACCGTTTGCGACCTTTATATCCGTCGCGATGACACTGTGTATTGGGTATGGGCAATACATAGAAAACACGTTTCTCAGTTAACATGAGAGTTTCCCAGTTCGTGTACTTCCATTAGCCCTGTCAATGATACGTTACGCGCATTAGATGCAATTTTTATCAACACATTAGATATCAATTATAATGGAAAAGAAATTCTACCCTTTGGTAACACCGGACATTAACGCTTATAGCCTTATTCAAGACTAAATGATAATATATGGTCTAACAATGTCCAACAATTTAATATTACTAGGTCAAGAGCTAATGGAGTTTACTGCGAATAGCTGTGCATGGTGTAATGCCTTTAGACAGAGACTGCAGTTAATATACTGTTTATGATAATTCTTTGTACGTTAGATGGATATGTGAAAGTTCCATTGATTGCAAAACTTCGAAAACTAGTAAGAGGTAGCTCACAAGTGCTAGGCAGTTGGTCAGGATACTAATTATAGCATAAGGATCACTTACTATTTTGTCATTACCTTTTTGGCCGATTTGTAAGGCAATTGTAAGCGATTTACCACAATTCATGACACCACAACGACTGTGCTTTAAAAACTGTTCGGTTACCCAGTAAATTAAATGTAGGGATTGATAACAGTTTGGCCTACAAAAGATCAAGATTTGATTTCCACTTATTTCCACTGCTACACATTTTAATATTTGAAGACTGGTTTCTGGATTTCCTTATTTTCATTAGGAATCAAAACAGAGATTTTTTTTATGTGTGCTGCTTACCATAATGGAAATTCGACGGACAAATTAGAAACGAAAATAAAATAAAATGGGAGTCTGATAATCACATTTTTTGATGAAATTCTGGAGTAAAAAGAAAAAAAAAGAAAAGTACTATATTATTTGCCGCATACGGAAACTATTCTCTCTAAATTTATTTCCTGGTCTATCTACATTCCTTCCATTGCAGGGTAGCTGAAAAACTATCTCTTGACAAAAATAATATCGATCGGTGTTATAAGTTCCAAACTCGAGGATGCTATAATATAATCTTTACAAAACTTCACGTAACATGAATCGGCTTCTGAAGTGAAAAAAAGAAGATTCTGAGCTTGCAGTATCTAAAATCTTCACTGTTTGGTAAACCTATGTGCACATCGTGCATAACTGATTAACAAACTCGTAAGCACTGAAACGAAAAGATAAAAAATACCCGCAATTGTCTAATGCTGCTCTGCTGTTGTATTTTTGCCAAGCAAAAAATTCCATTGAAATTACGTTAAAATTATGGAAAAGATCATGATGACGAGTGATAAAAAAAAAAGAAATCAAAAAAAGAAAAGCTATAAATATATTTGTCTCACGACTGCGTTCGGGTATTAGATAAACAGTGACTGCAATTCCCCTACCTTTCAGTGAAGGAGGACCCCTATTTCCTGCAGCAAAAATACCTCTTTACTTATTATTGCATTAACATTAACCTTTTCTTTACCTGGCCCTGAATATGAAAGGATATTCTTGCATTATTATTACACGCATTAGCCAATGTTGTCTTCTATTTACTAAAAAGTAAGTCAGTTCATCAGTTAAAAATGATCTTCGACGAACATCCTTTTGTTATTGCCATGCTCGATTAGTACAGTCACACGTCTACTTAGTGACCAGACCAGTCCATTTCTGCCATGCTTTTAGGTACTCAACTATTCGGTTGTCTGTCCGTCCTTATCTTAGAATGCAGCTAATTACATACGACTACTTCTTTTCAATATTGACAACAGTTGAAGTAATTGTGACAAATTTGCTGCCTTAGTGGGATTTCTTGAGCTTCAGACCGAGTTGGCTTGTCGTTACAGAATTTTGAACTGACATATTCTGGATAAAAAGTTGCTTGATGAAGATTTGATCAGAGTGAGTTGGAATATTTCTTTTCTTATGCTTTTTTTGCCTTGATGCTGATTGTTATACCTAATGTCTACCAATTCTTTTGTGCAATTCTTTTCATCAATAGCATGCTCTTAATTGGAGAGTTGTATTTTCAGCTGATTAAGACCCAATAAAAAAACTCATAGAAAACAAAAGAAGAAAGTTCGAGTAATCTCTTAACCTTTCCACTGGCTCTGCTGAAGGCCTTTTCCTTGGAAGAAAAATCTGTCTAAAAAGTTAGTCTAAAAGTCAGTGGCAATTCCTCTAGTGTGTGACACAGAAAATGAAATAGAATTAGAATCTGCCAAATAAACCAGCAAGGGCGGAAACTGAAAACGCGATCTTGATTTGTAGTTGGAGCATTGGGCAAAGCTGACAAAAATACCGGCCTTTACACTTAATAGGGGGACACCATGCGTATATGATGTGAAGTCGACTTCTAAAGTAATTCTTTTCTGAATAGTAAAATAGTGACTGTTATTATGTCGTACACTCATTGATGTGACCAGTCAAAGCCCGACTGCAAAAAAAATGCAGTAGAAAAATGTGGCATCCAAAACCAGTGTTGGATTCTTCACCAATGAACATGGCGTAGCGACATAATTTTCTGTCGTAATATTGTTCAACATCCTTTTCTTTTTTTTTTTCCCTTTCTATGCTAAAATTTGAGATTCATACCATGAAAATTGCTTTAGAGGGTTCAGTTCAGAAAATAGCGCAGGATTTAATTATTATAAACAAGTGAATGACATTGTTCGCCTTTCCAAGGCTTTCCTGACCGGCCATTTTTTGGAGCAAGATGTGTCTGTGAAGCATTCAGTTCGAGAAGAACGTTTTCTTTGTGGAGGGACAATTATCATATCCATATTGTACTAAGATTTTACATGCGGAAAACTAATCAAGCAGCAAAGACACGCTATTATATGGCAATCGATATTCCTTTATTGTTTATTAATTTTTGGGATATTCCCCTATCAGTACTTTCCTAAGATTTAATTATTTCGGTACCAAATTTTTATCAGGGACTGCTGAATCGACCATCTATCAGTGGCTAGTCGTAATTTTGTCTGGACAATTCTAGATAAAAGTTCTGAAATATCACTGCAGCAATCTGAATCGGCTCTACATATTATGGAATAAAATGAAATTTCTTTGACAAAACTATTACTACTGAGCGTTCATTTAGATGTATCAACGTGAAGTTTCTTTTTTAATCCTAATTTTTAACTTTGGATGTAGGTGCATTATACAGAAGGAATTTAGGCAATTTTGAGTGATCAAATGTTAAAGTCTTTAGGCTCATTAAGACAGTCTACAAGTACTTTAAGTTACTTAACAAAACGCACAAATAATTGAGATACACTTGGTGGCTGCTTGTATCAATAATACAAAGGACACTTGATGTCGAAATAAAATTTGTTTGATATACCTATTACAAAAGTGATAAACATTGTTCATCCACTTTCGAGATCTTAACTTGTTTCTGGGTTTCTGTTTCTCTAATATACAACTTGGAAATACTCAAAACTCTGTTACATAAAATCAGTCAAACAGAGCAACACTGATTGGCATAACAAATTTTGGTCAATAGGTTTTCAGGAGTAAAATATTATTAATATTCTCTGACTTGGGACTTATCACTTGGGGTTATAAAAACTGTCCTCTTTTATTTGTGATTAAGGACCAACTAAGTCACAGGAATTTACCTTAAATAAGTGATAATATTATCCTTTTAGAACTCATTTTCTAGCAATTAATTGATATTATTCGAAGTTAAGTGACATCAAAGAGCTATCAATATCTAAATAGGCCACTATTGAGGTTTTAAGTTTGTTATTTTGTAAAATTTTACTTTGTTTCCCGTCATCATTTTTCTCCTAAGAGCGACAATATTCGAAAAGCATACATTAAATCGAGTAAGAGATAAGGCAAGAAAAACATTGATTTTGTAATGTTCCAGTTCACTCCATCATCTACTCCTCATTCAGGTTCGTTCTATTCTGTAACTCAGAATCATGTTCGACAGAATAATGCAAACGTCAATCATATAAACTACAATAACTCCAATTTTCATCCCATTACAAACTCTAATGCAAACACCAACACTGCCCCCAGAAGCTTTAATAGCTATTTGGGAATTCCAACATTATTGAATAGTGGTACCAATTTACTAACTGATTACCATAGCCAACATCTACTTAAGACTAGTATAAGAAACATACGAAACCGTGACAGTAAAAGCTATGCTACACCAAAAAGTATCGCTTTATCTTTAAAAGACTTACCGCTTGAGCATTATGCCAAAATTGTTCACGAAACAGAAAAAAGGTCAGAAGAACTTGATCCTACTTTACACTCGAAATCTGTAATCCAGGCTACAGAACACTCTAGGGAGCGAGAGAAGCAAGTATTTGCGTTAATATGGCTACTTCAAAACTGTTCTAATAGTGACCCTAACTCATTTGTACCTAGAGGGTTAATCTTTGAACAATATTCCATTGCTTGCAGGCAATTCGATTTAAAACCACTTTCGCAGGCTACGTTGGGTAAGTTGATTCGTACCATTTTCTCAAATCTAAAGACTAGAAGGTTAGGCATGCGTGGCCAATCGAAATACCACTATTGTGGACTAAGATTGCTAAAAATAGTTACACCAGCACAACAAGAGAACAATATCATTGAAACCAAGAGCCTGATTGGAAACAGTTTAGATAGCGAAAGCGGCGAGTTATCGGTGGCTAACAATAAACTGTCTACCAAATTAGTTTGCTCTTCAAACGTCGACGATCCACTTAACGCTGTGAAGGAAAAAAATATCAACATTTCAAAAATCAGAAAACTCAGACAAGCATGTTTACTGTATTGTGATAACAGTTTTGTGAATGAGGAGAATAGCATTTTATTGTATGAGACAGCTTTTCCGGCAATTTTTGATATTATCAGCGCGGATGTCTTTGATAAGGAAGAAACTAAATTGCTAGAGAGGTTTGAACCGCTTTACAAGAACTATTGTAATCTATTCATCAACAATTTCAGGCTTATGAAGATTGAAAATCTTGTTGTTATTTATCAAATGACAGATCTCTGTAGGGATTATCACTTTGATATTAATACTTTTCTAAACCTTCTAACAAATAACTCAAGTGTCAAGCGGTGGACAAATATTGTTGACACGATAATGTTTACTAATATTCTAAAATGGATTATGAAGTTTTTCAGATTGAATGGTTTAGATGCAGAAAAAAATGAAGAACTTAAAATCTTTTGTGTGTTTTATGAAAAATTGAAAACTCACTTTTTTAGCTGTGAGAAAAATGATGATCTTATTATTTCTCATAAGCAAATGATTTTCTCGAACTTTTTCATGATTACTGATACAATATTGCGCAAATTCAAGTTTCTCTCTTATGTCCAAGAGAATTTGGGATACCATCAAACTGAAATGCAACAGGACTGGAATCAATGCATAGACCTGAAAACAGTGATACCGTTCATCGAACCTCAATCCATTTTAGATCCTACGTTCAAATCTGCACTTTTGAATCGGTTGGAAAGACAAGTGAAATTCATTGTGGACCCTAAGTTTTCATTATCATCACTTATAAGCAGCTTAGGACAGACAGTACATACATCTATGAAGGAATACTATGGCAATCCTGAAGTATTGAAAGCCATCCAGCATTTAGTGCATAGCTATTTTGATGTTATTTCTGGTGATTTGTGCTTGAAATGTCCACGTAATCTCCAGTTATGGACTGCTTTAATCCAGGTCATTACTCTTTCCATCAAAATCTGTAACCAAATGAATTATATGGTGCATGAAAACTGCAAATAAAAACCTTTAGTCGAATATATGTTAATTTCTGCCCTCTTTGAGAGATATCGCGATCTCATAAAATTATGTCACGAACTTTAATTTATTTTAAACCGAAATATTACTGATCTCTTTGCCCGTGAAAGTTACTCTAAAGATTTTTTTTCTTATAGATGATGTTGATCTTTTCAATCCTTTATGAGCTACCACTTCTAATATGGCTGTGAAAACTAAAATTAAGACCTTCAATGTAGAAGACGCCAGAATTGTATTATATAGTATTTGATGGACTTCTGATTTTTTGTTGATCATAATTATCTGTCATGCCTGATAGCCAATATTTTTATAAATGAATAGAAACCTATTCCACCATCATGCACCAATTATATTGGTTACTTGATAAAAATTACCACAGTCAAGAACACACTATTTGTATAGTTTTAGAACTTTTTCGATTGATGGTCGGTACAGTAAGACTCGTAAACCCATGCATATACTTTTTATATAGAATATTAATTTTCTTCTGGTCCAACATTACATAGATTTGTGTATATATACTTGGATTAACCTAGATTTGTAATTATTATAATTAAAGATCTTGTTCTAAAAATTAATATTTACCTGTGCCGAATACAACATCATAGTGGCGGTTAAGTATTTTATACATATACACATAATTCATATTATACATATACACATAATTCTTATGATACATATATGTTAACATAATTTTTATTTTTTTAAATTTTGAGTCGGTAAATAATCCAAGATAAATAAGATGAAGAAATATTTAGGGTTAGTATCGTAATTGAATAAATAGAGAAAATACCTCTAAAATACATAATTTAGAAATGGTACTACAAATAATCCAATCGATCCTAATTGATCATCGATAAATAATGGAATATTAATTAAGATTAAGATCACATAATGTATTGCTATTATATAGACTACTTTAGCATTAATTCCTGGAATAGATTTCCACAAATTTATAGCAGACTTTAATTAAAAGTTCTTTTGGAACTCTGTTTTTATCCGATTTTCCACTGCATCAATAAATTCCTCAGTAGTAACATAAGCCGACCTGTCGGTTTTACCTAGAATTAAAGCTAAATCCTTCGTCATGATGCCATCCTCTTGAACAGTGTCAACTGTTGCTCTTTCTAGCAATTCACCAAATTTGACTACATCTGCGGTCTCATCTAACTTACCTCTTTGGATAATACCTCTAGTCCAAGCAAAGATGGATGCAATCGAGTTAGTGGAAGTTTCTTTACCCTGTTGATGTTGTCTGTAATGCCTAGTGACAGTACCATGAGCAGCTTCACTCTCAAAAGTTTTACCGTCTGGACTGATTAGTACAGAAGTCATTAGACCTAGGGAACCAAAGCCTTGGGCAACAATATCAGATTCAACGTCACCGTCGTAATTCTTCATGGCAATAATAAAACCACCTTTAGATTTCAACATTTGCGCGACCATATCATCGATTAAACGATGCTCATACCAGATACCTTTGGCCTCAAATTGTTCTTTATACTCGGCTTCATACATAGACTCAAATGTGTCCTTGAATTTACCATCGTATTTCTTTAAGATGGTGTTTTTAGTAGTAGAATATAGTGGCATTTCACGTTCCAAAGCCATATTAAAAGAAGCTCTAGCAAACCCACGGATAGATTCAGTAGTATTATACATCATCATAGCAACACCGCCTTCTTTAGGGAAATTATAAACAGGAATATCGATATCAGTTTTACCATCCTTTGATTTGTACACTAGTCGAACTTCACCTTCATCTGGGATAACGACATCGGTGGCCCTATACTGGTCGCCGAAGGCGTGCCTACCAATGATTATAGGTTCCTTCCATTGTGGGACCAATTTTGGGATTCTAGGAATAACAATGGGTTCTCTGAACACAGTACCACCCAAGATGTTTCTAATAGTACCATTTGGCGATTTCCACATCTCCTTCAAGTTGAATTCCTCAACACGAGCCTCATCAGGGGTGATTGTAGCACATTTAACCGCAACACCATACTTCAAAGTAGCCAAGGCACTATCTTCGGTGACCTTATCATTGGTCTCATCTCTGTATTCGATAGACAAGTCGTAATACTTCAAATCAACATCCAAGAATGGTAAAATTAGTTTCTCACGAATTAAATGCCAGATAATTCTTGTCTGTTCATCACCATCCATCTCAACGATGGGATTAACTACCTTAACTTTACTCATTTTTTTTGATACTATTTTCTGTGAGTTGTCTCTTTAATTTTAGCTCTACAGATTCGGAGTCCTCAATTTGTTGCAATATAGCTTTTGCTTCTACGTCTCGAAACTTGTTCCGCTAACTCAATAAGCGGATCCACAAATTGCGGCAAGACTAACCTTAGAAGTCATTAACCTTTATATACACCAAAAAGTAAAATTCCGGTTCTCAACAGCAAGCTCTCACTATAACTCAGCCGAAAAAAAACGAACAAACTAATGACCAAATAGACTAGAGGGGACTACACTTCGAGAAATCGGTAATCCCAACCGATCAGTCAATAGCAAAACACAACGCAATAATAATAATTATCCAGTTAAAGACTGCTAACACAACTGGACTGTCGCAGGAGAAACTCCTTCATTCACACCTCTCAGCTAATTGCACGCACAAGCCAACTCATTTTTTTAAGGGTTATAACACCGCTAAAGCGCAATACGTACACTTCAACTCATAAAACACAATCACAATCAGCAACTGTCGCTTTAATTGGCCAAGCAGGAACTTAGTGTAATACCAAGAGACTCCTCTATTGGACACCTCCAGCTATCTCTATACTACAATTGTATTTCTCTATCAAATTAGCTTCAAATGCGACTCGCCCTACACTACACTACGGTACACTACATCACAATATGGCCCTAATCCCCCTTCTCCCTTCTCCCTTCTCGCTCCGACATCACGGACTTTTCAGTACAGAACAGAGCTGATCAGCATCTGGGGACTCTTGCCTTTGCGAGAACGTTATACAGTCAGCAAGACAACGATGGAAAGTGTGTGTGTCAGAGAGAGAGAGAGTCCTTCCCTATTATTTGCCAAAGTCTTCTCTGATTGGCCCTTCTTGTAGCTTTTTTCCATCCCTTCCTCACAGTCAAGCGGTTTCTTCCATTGCAGAACAGTGTGTGAGGTGTGTGGGTGTAATAACTGCGATTGATATGTGAGGCATGGGTGTAACTGTTTTTAGGTTAGCCCATTTCTCTCTACTCGCCACTCTGCTGGGTTTCTTCCCCACCCCCCCCATCCGCCTTCCCACGTAACTTCAAGCAGTAATGTCACACAAACCCAAAAGCGCAGTCATCTCTTATGTCTCCATACATTCCAGAAGAAGAGGGGAGGGGCGAGGGCGAGGAGAAAAGTGCACTTTCACTAAGGAGATCAGTACGGATATCACTCTCCTCTCCTCTCGCATTATCCTGTGTCTCAACGAAAAAAATAAAAAAATTTCTTCCATTCATCCGTAGAACCTTGTTCGTTGATCTACGTGGAGTGTGTGTGTGTGTGTGTGTGTGTGTGTGTGTGTGTCAGAAGGAAAGGGGATGAGGAATTGAGAAAAAATCCATCGATCAATTTGCTTTTTCCCCTTGTCATTTGTCTTCACTTGTCCTTTCATCCGGTTGAGGTTTTATCTATCTTTTACTTTTTTGGTTTTTGGTGGGAAGCCAAAAATAGGTCATGTGCTAGCATTTTATATAAAGAAGTGATCTTCTAAAAAGTAAAACCATCTTATCTTAAATCTTATTCAAATCAAAAACAAAGATGAAGAAATATTGAAACTATGTCACTGTGGTCTCTCCTGTCCATTCCAGCCCTAAGACATCGAATCCACCCAGTAGTGTAGTTACTTGCACGTCCAGCGCGTTTCGATACTCTACCTGGGTTTCACCTTGAAACACCATCTCGTTAAATACTTTACTCAACTCCCACTTGTTTAATACCTCGACATTGTCGCTGCCAACATCTACATCAACCACAAGCTGAGGTGTCCCACAATCGTCCCTTTCGATTACTGAGTTGACCGGGATCCATTCCTCCATGGGAACGTTTAAGAAATGCACCCCTTCGTGATATAGTTTGATCTTGCCCTTTATACCAGTCACAGTTATGGCATCGGTGCTATTTCTATCATCACTATCGTCATTCTTGTATAGCATCGGTTCGTAAAATGATAAGTTGACTTGCTCATGAATACTACCGACAAATTTCAAACGACCATCCTGCCATTTCAAACTGATATCTTCTAGCACGCATTCCTGTAATAGTGTAGAACTATTCACCGAAATATGGCCATATACAGGCACATATCCAACTGCTACTAATAATTGAGACATCATTTGATTTTTATCATGCTTCTGATCTAAAACATCAGCAGAAATACCAACTCCAACTTTATCCTTGGAGTTCAATAGCTTGTTTAACATCTTGGTCAAGGGAGTAATTCGATGCCCATTAAAACTCCAACACTCCTGAGTGATGAATTGTTCAGGTAACGGGGCTTCTAGCTCACATTGTAATTCAATAGGCTCTTGTGAATCTTCAAGATCAACTCGTGGATCAAACCTAAACTCTTCAGTCCTTATATAAGCATTAGACAACCCAATACTAAAAAGCTCCAAACAATCGGGAACTTTAACATCTAATTTAAGGGCCGGGATTACAAATGCCTGGTTAAAGAATAGGCGATGCCTAAGAAATCGACTGATATCATTGACAAGATCGGTCACCTTTGGCACTAGTCGTACATGGAACCCGTCTGTTTGCTCTTTCACATTTATCGTCTTTAATCCGAGATTGCTCCTCTGTAGTAAATCGTGTAATTCTTTAACACTAATAGCAATTTTATCCCAATCTATAAAATCATCCCATTTAACTCTTATATCCTTAAAATGCATTCCCGGAATCAAATATTTGTGAACATTAATATCCAAATGTGAGTGAATATTCAAGTTATCATATTCATGCCTCCATAGCTTCTTCAGAACACCCACGATTTTGATCATTTTTGGTTTCACCATTACAGTAACATCTATGGTATTGACATACCCATCCTTTAAATCCAAACAAATTGGTTCAACTATTCTCAAGCTGCCCAAAAAGGTGCTCGAATCATATGTGCTTATGTTTTGAACATTGAAACAAAAACTTTTAATTATACCTTCGCTAAGACGTTTAAACTTTTTACGCTCTTCAACATCCTCTAAAAGATCATAGTCAAACCATACTTTCATTGATGTAGATATTTGTAATTCTTTTCCATACTCAGTATTCAACCCACCGTTATCCTCATCTAGCCAACCATCAATATGAAAGCTTTCTAACTTACCGTTGGTTATCCTCCCAAACTTGTCTTGCATCTCGTCAGTATCAGGTATCCATGAGACAACAACAAGGCTGACAATAACTAGATTAACCAAAATAAACAGAGAAAGTAGAACCTTCCAATTAAGATACCAATGCTTCTTTCTCTGAACCATGACAGTGGGTTCGATGCCATTTTCTTGTCCATCGGATGGCAACTCATCACCTGTATATGAATAACCATTAGGCCTTTCATTTGGCAAAAGCGACTGAGTCTCCATCCTTATAGAATCTATTAAATTGATGTGAGGGAAAAAAATATTGAGTTGAATATATATAACTATCTATATCTATCAAGTAACTCACATTTGATGAGTATCAAATGCTAAGTTTTCATCCCATTGTTCTTAATGTAATTTAGGGTGTCACAATCAAATGTTACCTGTGCGAAAAGATCCAAATCATGAAAATTTTCAGAAATGAGCAAACAGCGATGACTTGCGTTAGATTGATGTGAGCTTAAATATATAGAAAATATAATTATAGCTGTCAGACTATATAAGAATAACTTATCTCTCGACCAAAGTAGCTTACATAACTATAGTGATAGAATTGAAAATTAAAAGAGATGTTGTATCTTATTGGGTTGGGTCTATCATACAAGAGTGATATCACTGTACGTGGTTTGGAAGCCGTCAAGAATTGTACTAGAGTGTATCTAGAGCACTACACAAGTATTTTGATGGCTGCTTCCAAAGAAGAATTAGAAGAATTCTACGGGAAAGAAGTTATTTTGGCAGATAGAGAGTTAGTTGAAAGTGGCTCTGCCGATATTTTGCGTGATGCAGACAAAGAAAATGTTGCATTTTTGGTTGTCGGCGATCCTTTTGGTGCTACTACACATACTGATCTTGTTCTTAGAGCTAAGAAGGATAAAATCCCAGTAGAGGTAATCCACAATGCATCTGTTATGAATGCCGTGGGATCATGTGGTTTGCAACTCTATAACTTTGGCCAAACAATCTCCATGGTTTTCTTCACAGATAGTTGGAGACCAGATTCTTGGTATGACAAGGTCATGGAGAATAGGAAAATTGGCCTTCACACACTTGTACTACTAGATATCAAGGTCAAGGAACAAAGTTTAGAAAACATGGCAAGAGGCAGACTAATCTACGAGCCACCAAGATACATGAGCATCGCTCAATGCTGCCAACAGCTACTGGAAATCGAGGAACTACGGGCCGAAAAAGCATACACTGCAGATACCCCAGTTGTAGGTATTAGCAGATTAGGCTCTCCAACACAAAGTTTTAAGGCCGGTACTATAAAAGAGCTTGCAGAATATGATGCGGGGGAGCCATTGCATTCTCTGGTCATTCTAGGTAGACAATCTCATGAACTGGAGTTGGAGTATCTAATGGAATTTACTGACAACAAAGAGAAGTTTAAAAACGACGTTATAGCAGATCAGGAATACTTTAAACCAGCTCCCTGGGTTCCTCCCGTTGAAGAAGAAGACTAAACCTATTGTTAACATAACTCAAAACGGCCGTAACTCTAATTAACATGGCTGCTTATCAACAGCACTTTTAATATACTATGTATAATACGAAGAAACTAGCTACTAGCTTGCAATAGCACTATTAGCTGATAACTAGGTTTTTTAATTGATATCGGGCCATTATCTAGAAATAACAGATGTCGTTCTATGCTCGCAAATGTACTATAACTGTTTATACGAAAACGAATGTTCGAAGTCTGGCTTGTAGCATTCGCTATAAAATGATACAGTAACAAAATGCTATGTCAGTAACTACAAATAGTTCACTGATTACATCAAGTCCAACATACACTGACGGAATATAATTGGTATCTATAAGATGACTCATCTCAAATATCTACTCCTCGTTTCAAGACAAGGCAAAGTAAGATTGTCAAAATGGTACGCACCTCTGAGTACAAAAGAGAAAGCAAAAATTATCAAGGATTTAACCCCAACAATACTTGCACGAAAACCTAAAATGTGTAACATACTGGAATATTCTGATCATAAAGTTGTATACAGGAGATACGCTAGTCTATATTTCATATGTGGGATAACCATAGGCCAAGATAATGAACTACTAACTTTAGAGTTAATCCATAGGTATGTGGAGACAATGGACACATATTTTGAGAATGTTTGTGAACTAGATATAATATTCAATTTCCACAAGGCGTATGATATCCTAGATGAGCTAGTCATGTGTGATGGAGCAATAGCTGAATCAAGCAAAAAAGAAGTACTACACCACATTGCGGTAATGGATCAATTGGAAGGAAACGACACACTGGAGCGTGTACTGAGTTAAACAGAGTACAGTCGACGAACAATGTTTAAAGCCATTATATGGCCTTCATTAGGAGGTCTTTACAAGGTCTCTCATAAACTCCAAAGGAGGTAAAGAGGGCCATGTCTATTCTGTTTACATAACTTCAATGAGGCAATACCGTGCGTAGATGAAAATAATTAACATGAACTGATACGATTATGAGGGTGTAGTTTCACTGAAGCTGATAGTAGCTTTCAAAGCTATGACCTAAAGTTAGTAAGTCAACGTTTACATATCATGCTTTTTAGCATTAAGTAGAGTAAGGGTATATTATTATGATTAGAAATTCTTATGGACACCTGAAACTTATATTGGCCCATAGTATTTAATATGTGTTAGTATTGCAACCAAACTTTCATCCAAGGCTTAGCAAGCCAAAAAAAAAATGGGGGGCGAGCCGGGACTCGAACCCGGGACCTCCCGCACCCTAAGCGGAAATCATACCTCTAGACCACACGCCCTTCAAAGAACGGTAATAACACCGTTCAATTAGACTTTCACAACTAGTTTCGTATACAATGATAATTATCATTTACATGCTTCCCCATATCTACCATAGGTAACTTTGTTCTGTTTAATGATAGCAGTACCCTTCCCATTTGGTGACATAAAGGTAAAGAGTTAATTGAGCAACTGGCTACCTAAACAAAAAAATCGTATTGTGCTACACTTCGGCTGGGTATATGCTAATGGTATAGTTTAGTAAATACACATAATACTGTCCTCCTAATCAAAATATTATTATTATGTTGGGATTGCATACGAGCTGTATATAACCACTTATTCTCTTTACCAAATATAGCTGTTCTCAAATTTATCACGTCAGGTTAGAACTTTATTGATCTCAAGTTCTTTTTTAATATATTACCCTTTTTTCTCAAATGAACCAGACTAAATCGCAACTCAATTTTACTAAGACGCCTGAAAGATTTTCCTGTATACTATAACTTTCGTTTCACGACTTAGCAAGTGCTGTTTAAACCAACTGATTTGGATTCCTTACCATATATACCTGAAATTGCTATTCGTATAATACAAATCTCCAAAATCTGTTCTTGCATTGTAATGATGTTATCTTAGAACGTGAATGAGTTACACATAATTAGTTGTTTCAATTTCTTTGTAAGTGTATGGATTCGAAGACTGAGACCACATGTCCATGTTCCAGTAATCAAGCTACACGACTTAACTAATAAACGCTCAAGCCCTTGCGAAATACAATACTTATCAATACGATAAGAGGAGTAACAATCAACTATTCCAATAAGCTAAGCTAGATGACTCGGACTCTTTAGTGCTCATGCCGGTAGTCCAAGTACTTTTGAGGAAGAAAAAAAGAAAGTTATCAACACAGAAAATCACAATTAGACAGATAAGAAACTCATATACCTTGTTTTAGGGAACCATGTTGATGTGCAAAGGACACACAATAAGCAACAACTACATACATAACTACTAAGTAACAACAAGTTAAAAAATGCATCCGTCTAATTATGAATACTATAAATGAATTGCAATGCATATTATAATCGCTCAATTAGTATAATAACAAAAGGTATATAAAGTATCCCAAAAATCTTCAACGGTAAGGTTATTGATTATCGATCCTTTTAGTCGCTTTTAGAAGAAAGAATATAACAAGTAATATTAACAACTATTTTACAGCTTAGGTTTTAGGTCGAGCCTAAATCTAGGGTAAATATTATCAGAACTCCCACCTTAAACCTAACACGTAAAGTAATAAATAATATTACTACATTTAGCAATTAATTTTGTTGTTACTGTTGCTTTAGGGAAGCTAATTCATCAATGGCTATAGCTTGACATAACAACGGATAAACAAGTTCCATGGTAGTTGTCTAGCAAGTTTACTATAGAATTAAAGTTAAGTAAAGAAATTTAAATTATATTTGGTTACTCTCTTACGAAGTCCTCATAGCAAATACAGCAATGTTTAAAGAGAGTAATATAAGATAGCTAGTTACTTGGGGAATAGTCTCCTTTATATACTTTTGGGAGTGTGGCTTTGTCCAGATTAGAGACCAGACAACTTAAAAGTGTATCTTCAAAAGTATCTCTTTATTCTCCAATTTCACATAATAGTCTCCTATTTGGACTATCTATTACGTTTCATATATATTCCTTAATATGAGTCACGTGAGACCGTGTATCACTTACTTAGGTACTAAATAATCTTTGTTCAACAATTACACCTACCATTGCGACTTCGTGGCCAAGCTGGTTAAGGCGTGCGACTGTTAATCGCAAGATCGTGAGTTCAATCCTCACCGAGGTCGAATTTTTTTAATTTTTTTTTAGTTGTTAGCTTGCCACACAATAGAATATGCTCTCTTCGATTATATAAATAAACATAACTAAGCAAGTTTAAAATGATGAGGTTGTTTGAAGTTAAAGACCAAAGATTTAATGAGTGAATTAAGAAATGATTATTGTTTGATGTCAACTGCATAAAGTAAGGCAAAAAAAAAAATTAAGTTGTATATGACTAAACCGAAGTAGTTACTGAAGAGATGCATACCGATTCAGTAAATTGCCGTATTACCGGTTTCAGTGAAGTTGAATATGGTACAGCTATAACTGAGAGGGAGAAAGCTAGGAGTTGGCTTAAAAACAAGCGTCTAATTCATCTTGGGATACTGACATTAACAATATTACGACCAACTGAAGGGTACCCATCTGATCTAAAGGAGATGAATGTATCAATCTTACCCATTCAGACGGAAAGTGAAGATAAGAAAAGGTCCATGTCTAGATTAAAGTTATACAATCAAAAAGGTATATTACTTTTTTCTTTGGAACCTGAGACAGAAACATCAACGATTAATCATTATTTTAGAATACTAAATGAAAAATATATAGATCAGAAAGTTATATTGAATAATGAGAAGCTGAGAAGCGAAGCTGGAATTAAACAGAAAAGGAAAAAAAGGAAAATTGCTTTTGGATTAATCCAACCAACAAGAAATTATAAAGACATACTAGTAACTAAACAAGCACTGGCTTTTAATCAAAATTCCAAAGTTTGGCAAATTCACGTATCTTTTTCTGTTATTGCAAACCAAGACAAACGAAATAAATTTACTGCCGAAGTAAATGCTCTACTTCAAGATATTTCTACATCTTTAATACCAGCCTCAAATGAACTTTATCTTCCAAAAATGACCTCTAACTATGTTCAATCTCATTTCAATCAGTATATTATATCATGCACAAATGAAAGACTAAAAAATTTGAGGGCAAATCGACAATATACAGCAGTTGATTCTGTTATAAATGGTAAACTATTCCCATTTCAAAAAGACTCACTATTGTGGCTTCTCGAGAAGGAGCACTATTTTGACTGTAATGTAAGCAAAACCACTACTAGTGATCAAAAACACGAAGATATTGTATCTGAGTTGTTGTATTTTCTGAACTATTCTGTATCTTTTGGTTACTCAACCATAAAAGATTTAGTGTCAAAACAGTTTTATTTTTGGAACAAGTATACCGGCTATATACTTTCTCAGGAAGAAGTTCTGTCCTTAAAGTCTAGCTTTAATGAATACGAAGTAGGAGCCAAAGGTGTCTTAGCTGAAGAAATGGGTTTGGGAAAAACACTAGAAATACTTGCTCTGATATGTATCAACAAGAGAAAATATAAAGCGGATGAACCCCTTGATTTTGTAAGTGAATCAGGTAAAGTTATTTATAAGTGCTCTACTACTCTGATCGTTTGCCCAGGATCAATCTTAAAACAGTGGATTGACGAAATGCAGTCTACGCATCCTGCGATTAAAATTTATCACTATGGGGGATTTATTGCAGTTAAGAAGGAATTTGCGTGTGATAATATTAATACTATTGTACAGAAACTGTCTCAATATGATATTGTTATAACATCTTATAATGTTGTTTCAAATGAAGTCCATTATGCGCAATTTAATAATGCCTTTCGCCAAAATCGTCGCCGCCAAGTTCAATACGATTACTCTTCTCCGCTTTCCCTAATGCAATTTTACAGAATTATTCTGGACGAACTACAAATGCTTCACAGCGGTAGTACCAAGGCTGCTATTTGTACATCTCTTCTACACAGAGTACATACATGGGGTGTTTCAGGTACACCAATTCAAAAAGTCAGGGATTTTCAGACTATATTATCATATTTGAAAATACATCCCTTTTCAGAATTTCCTGAACTTATAAAGAATTTAGATAATGCTTCTGTTGGATTAACTGAGATGTACTCTTCAGAAAATGGATGTCCCATAAACGAAATTGAAGTTATCAAGAATGGAATTAATACCAATCTTTCTGACCTATTCTATATATTTAAGCAATATGATATTGCAATTAGACATTCAAAAGCGAACGTTTCAAGTCAAATCAAAATTCCAAAACAACACCTTTTATTAATCCCTCTAAAATTTACTCCTATCGAATGGGAAAGTTACCTTGAAGTTTGGAAATCGTTCCTTGAAGATTCAGGGTTTAATCCGGATGGCACAAATTCTACCCATTTAACCAATCAACAATTAAACCAGTGGCTTCACAAATTGAGATATATTTGCTGTCACGCAGTTCTTCCTCATTCGGCTTCAATCAACAATATCACGACAGCAAACGAAATTCATACTTTAAACGACATCTTAAAAAAAATGAAGGCAGAAGCGGAAGATAAGGTTGAATCGTTATATAGAGAGCAATTTCAGTTACTAATTCGAAGTGCTCAATTTGATATAGAAGAACAAGGAAGATATAACTTTGCGATTGATTGTTTGCTTAGCCTAGAGAAGAATATTCTCGGCAGATTAAAACTACTTACCAAATCTTCTAATGATGTTCTAAATTTCCTCGAATATCTCGATATAGCGGATTCACATGTATCTTCAAAATCATGTCGGCATTTACTAGAACTATTACATCAGTGCTATTTCTTTATCGCCACAGCTTACTATTATTTAGGATCATACCAAATTGAATGCAAACAAGATGCTGGCATTCCTATTAGGCAGGATGATTTATGTAATGATGAGACACTAAAAAATCATTTCTCCCCTGATGAAATAAAGTCGATGGCATATCATAAAAATTTAGAAGACGAATATTATTCTCGTGCTGAAAATATCAGAAGATCCATTCTTAAGGGCAGAATAGCAAAATTTGAGCAAGAATTGGATGAGGTTCAAAAATCGCATTTTCCAACTAAAGCCATTATGTTAATAAAATTTGAAGAATTGCCTAACTGCTCCATTTCCTTATCAACTAATAAATGTTACAGTAAACTTTTGGATTTGTTCAGTAAATTGGATGAACAAGCAATACAATCAAACAGACAGATAAATCTGCTATATGATCTACTTTCCATGCCTATAATAAAAGAGTATGATAGTGATACACCCGAAAAAACTCATGAATATGCATCATCCATTGAGGATCAAGATAAAATTTACGCATTATTTGATTGCTTAGAAAAGTTGATTTCCAATAGAGAGGAAATTGTAAGGGCCGAAGAGGAAGTAACACCACCAAAAATCAGTTTGAGTCTTTATGAGAATTTGTCTACATATCATACAGAGTTACTGAAAGATCAAATTCTCATTTCTGGTACCCCGTTTAAGACGATATTTGATGACTTGGAAAATGTTAGAATTGTTCACAGAATATCCAAAAAACAATCTAATGATAAATCCTTTGAGGCATCTTTGCTCTCTTATAAAAAATGTCTGAAGAAAATTCGAAAAGAGAATGCACAACTGAGAAGTTACTTACAAGCGTTAAATACTGTTTACAACGCAAAAGTGGACTACTATGCTTATCTACAAAGAATTTCAGACTCGGTTGTTCCACTATCTCAACTTGATAGTACTACTCTCAGCAGCTTGAGAAAATTTATCTCAAATGTGAATAAAAAACAAGAGCTTCAAAGAAAGATCGTTAGTACGGAGTCTAGAGTGAAATACTTACATAACTTGTCGACTCTAACATATGAAGCTCAGAAAAACACGACCATGGAATGTTCAATATGCTTACAACCAATCACTAATGGTGCTATGGTGAACTGTGGCCATCTATTTTGTACATCATGTATATTTTCATGGCTGAAGAACAGGAAAACTTGCCCACTTTGCAAACACCCAACATCTAATTGTGAAGTTTATAATTTCACCTTCAAACTTGAAAGCGGAAGTTCAAGGAAAACAAAATGTGATAACAAAACTCGCCACCACAGATATCCAAACATGCAAAATTTCGAGAACACACTTGACTCTTTGTTTTTAACTAAATATGAAAGGTTTAAACAAAGCAAAACAACTGCAGACATCATTATCAAGGAGAGCTATGGCTCCAAAATTGACTTTATTATTAAGTTAGTGCTATTTCTGTTACACCAGAGTGAAATAGAGGATGCGACAAGACCACAAATTTTAATGTATTCACAAAGCTTTGATTTTATGAAAGTTGTCTCTCAAGTTTTATCGTTGCATAACATCAACAACATATGCTGCCTACAAAATAATCGTAATGTTGGAGATATGATTGCGCGATTCAAAAAAACCAGCGATATAACATGCCTCCTACTTAATATTCGTTCATTGGGAGCAGGGCTCAATCTGCTGAACGCGAGACACATTTTTCTATTAGATCCAATCCTTAATGTGAATGAAGAAATTCAAGCTATGAGTAGAAATAACCGAATTGGCCAACGCCAAGAAACCTATGTTTGGAATTTCATGCTTGAAAATACAGTGGAAGAAAGTATTATGCGATATAAATGTATGCTCGAAAATCAGAATAGGCACAAGAGAGAAGAAAGGTCGATGCCAATGTATGAACAAAGTGAGCAGCTGGACGTAACTGACAGTGAAGTTTGCATCAGTGATTTTTCAAATGAGGTGGTCTCTGAGCAACATATTAAGAATTGCTTATTCTTGAAGTGAGATGAAAATTCTTCCATACCTCTAAAAATATTATAGTATTAGAATAATATGGTCTTTCTAACAGCTCTAATTTCTTGATCCATCACTCGCCAATGATGTTATAGCTGACCCAAACTTCAGAGATTTAGGGTTATCTTGAATAACTTGAATGCCATCTATGCTATTTTACCCAATATTACGAGTTGGTTAATGTTGGACGTCAATCCATTCTATTTATGTTAAGAACAGATGAACCAGTGTATCTGAGTGTATTGAATAAGTAAAATTAAAAGGCGTTGTTGTTGAAATAACAGGAAGATTACCTGGAACAATAATTTAGCTCTTATTGACATTGACAATATTATGACCTTAATAAACGAACTATATACGTAACGAATTATACATTCAAAAGATATCTATTCAAGCATTTTCAAATCTAAAAAATTAATATATAAACAATATAAAATAGAGTGAGATATACACAAAAATGTCATTCCCATCTTTTTCCTATTATTTTTTGTGCGATAAACTGCAATTTCATGTGAGGCAATGACAGTCAATTTACATTGAAAGGTTATATTTATACTTATATGAATCAATTCCTTACTACATATTCGATTTTAAAGTCAAAATGTCACATTGAAATTGTAATTGAAAACAGAGGGACACAAAAGTCTTTTCAATTGTATTACCATGTACTTAATATCCATCAAATCTAGTAGAACAAAAAAGGGTGAATAAATGTCGCAGAAGAATGCAATTTTGAAACATCCAATGATATTAAGAAAAATATGCATTAAATTTTATCAAAATGATATTTATTTAGGCTGTCTTTCTTACTCTGCAATAGTACCTATTAGTAGACTCAATAATACAAGGAAAATTATTAACAATAATGTCAACACTCAACTGGACAAATACTAAATTCTACAGTCTACCATAGGTGAACTCATAAATGTTCATAAACTACATTTATTCCAATACTATTATTATTATAAGCTGTCATACTGGAATGACATATAGATGACTTGACGATATCGTTAAATCTGTTTATTGCATGCATTATAACAAATACGCATCAATTCACCTTAAAATCAGTTAAACACATACTGTCTACGTATCTGTTGACGATACTCTAAATTTTAATCTGATAAGTTAAAGATGAAAATACAACTTCAATATGCTGATAAAGTAAGCTTACACTTATACACTCATATAACTCGATCTCGATTTTACAACATATAAATCTTTGAAATACATAAACTCAACATAATGTCTATTTTTCAGTAATGTCGGAAAATAATGTAACAGTAAATTAAGAGATATATTGTTTTAGTTAGTCAACTTGTTCCTTATATATACGCGTGGAACATACAAAACAACTAATAACCATCCTATCCATTTTTTTGTAAATTACAAACCAAAAAAATTCACTAGAAATTATAAGTAAGACGGAAGCTCTTTTTTTGAAGTTCCATCACTTGGTTCCAATTTTCAAATTATAAATGGCCTACAAACCAGTCATGGAAAAATAATGCTCTTAGAAGGAGATTCGAAATCATTTCCTCCCCTACTGTATCATAGAGCCTCTCTCACAAAACAAAAAAAATGAATTAAAAGAAGAACAAAATCTTAGGATTTGCCGACTAACATGTTAATGACGTTTTTACCTATTTGACAATGCGCTTAAAACTTTAATAAAATATATCCCTGTAGATACGTTTTGACATAATTTACTGCAGCTTTTCTACATATACTTTCTACAAAATAATTATCATTTTCGAGAAAATCATATTATTATATCGACTTTCATCAACATTTGATCTATATACTATCCTCAACTTCAATTCTTTGTATGAACAATAAAGAATGTTCCAATAAAAATACATTTAATAATATAGCATCTTCCGTCGCATCTAATTTCTCAATTATTGAACTTTGAGTAAAGAAATTTCCATAAATTTGGTTCCAAATAAAAACTTAAGAGAAGTTCTAATGCTCACTTTTGACTATGATATGTTACACATTCACTCTAGAGTTTAATTCGTTCATATAGAAAAGTACGATTAGATGATGCAGATAACTTTGTTGCATAATACTTACAAATTGAATTAAACATGGATATTAGAGTACATATAAACATATAAGTATCTGCACCATCTAGGTTTTGTTGGTACAAATTTGACTTCAAAACAGGAACGATTGAAAGTCTTTTGGATGTTTTTATTCATGTAACACATGAGAATTAAAAGTGAAAAAAACTTTCACATCAATCTTTTTATTCAACGATACTCAAATCCATTCAAAATACTACTTCACCTTAGCCTTCTACTATGTTTTCTATTTATTTACTACTTTTATAAAATTGGATTGACAACGAGTCCTATACCAGATATTCAAGTATATATTCTCAACCTGAAAATACAAATTGGTAAAATAATCTCTTCTGCCTACTACTAAAAAGACATATATTCAAACCCCAGAAAACACACAAATCTTGATGATGAAAAGGTCATGATCCATGCAGATATACCATTTGAAATAGCTTTAATATGAAGAACTGCCATTTATTGATGACAGCCTTACCTAAATAATCAAAGCAAATGAAATAAACAGTTTTTTGGGAATATCTTATTTTTTAGTTAGTTCATGCGACAATTTGAAAAAATTTGTGATCTCAAACAAATTGAGTACATATACCGTCTTCAAATTTTATACGATGTATGTGCTTCTATTTTGAGATGCTCTATTATAGCACAAATGATGTAATACTTAATATTCAGAATACCACTGAGCACTGCAAAGCAATTCATCATTCGTCACACCTCCTTAGCAAATATTGCACCCTCACTAATAAGACCCTACCCAAACGACTATTACAAACGTCATCTAAGATGTTTAATGTACTATTTCTTGACAATGAGTGTCACTAATTTTAATGGAAAATATGTATCAACTAACAAAATCTAAGACTCAGTCTTCTAAGTTTCATATATCTAAGTTTCATATCAAAACAGAATTGGTAATGCTGCTTAGACCTTAAACATGACGCATTCTATTTGTAGATAACTATAATATTTACAAAACATTTCAGTAGAGGTACAAATTTCGTTCAAGCTACATGTTGGGCTACTCATCTGTAATCAAAGTCTACTAATGCAAACTTGATATCAATAAATAGTATTTAGAATAATTTGGGACGTTAATATCTCAGATATCAAAGTGTATCTGCGGGGATTAAATATCCTAGGATTTTGAGTTCACCATATTGCGTGCTGATGCTTCTCTCCCAACATGATCAATTTTAAGTAAGGCACGACATCTTTGTTTCATGCTCCCTAAATTGAATATGTCTTCTGATAAATTTTTCAAAAGAGGCAAGGAAATGAATCCAAATTTATATGAAATTAATTAAAAACAAAATCTGTTTCAAATTTATGCATTCTATGCTTTCATCAGTAAAATTATCTTCATAATTTCATCCATTCTAATCTTTAACAGTATAGATTTAGAGGCTTTAAAGCAGCGGGTATTCATGACTTTGAAGCACAGGACACTATATTAAAACCGATTAACAAACTCACTAGGAATTATTAGTAATTTTATCAGTATATCCCAACGTAATATCTATTGAATTAGCTTTTGAAAATTCAATTATTTGACCAAATAGGACCACAAAGAAATGACAAATCATTTTTCTCAGATACTCAAACTGACCTGTTAATGAAGGACTGTCTACTAAATATTATTCACGACAATCAATTAAAAACAAAATTGTTTGCGCTCTTATTCAGATATTGTGATTCCAAAATCAGGCTTTTATGACAACCAATAATGTATGTAATATGTAATTATGGGGAAAGATGCATGGAATTCTCTGAATAGTAATGAAAACTAAACAAACCGCGGGCTCCAGTATTCACTTATCGATTGCGCAAGAATTAATGTTATCTTTATCTTACTCATGTTTTGAGACAAACATTGTGTAATTTGGGAATATATTGTATGCCGATTTCAAACAAATTGCTTTTCCAGACTACTTACCTAACTCATACTTGTGGATTTAAGCACAGCATTTTCTAATTCCTTAGTTCATTCAAGAACCAAAATAAATGTGCTAAGCCCTTTTCCGAATATCAAATGACGTAATGAGAGCTTGAAGAATACAATGGAAAATTTTTACAGTAGGAATGAAATAGGGGCTACGTGATATAACCACGGCAAAAACGAGTAGGATAGTATTATCAATTCAGTAAAACAGTGTAAAGAAAATAAAGTCTAATTTGTACTGAAAATTGCAAACTAAGTAATCTCCCAATTGAGTAAGATCTTTGTTGTATAGTGTGCAAATGAGAACATTTTTATGGTTCATAATTTCACTTATGAGATTACGAATAATATACAAGGCAAAATTTAAAGTATAGCACCGGTTAATACAACAATGATCAGTGTAGAATAATACTTGAGTTTGTATTGAAATTCCTATGGTTTTAATGTGTTAAAAAATTTTAATGATTAATCAATAGAGGTATACAAGCAGTACAAAAAAAGAAATTAACCTTCCCTATAGTAATACTAATAATGACTATTATTTCAGTGTTGACCACGCTTCTACTTCACACCATATCTGTTAGCTTGTATTGAAACTCACACAGATATTGTTCTCAAGCCTACTAATATGCCCTTATATTTGACATTTTTGTTCCAGCACATTACAAGTATGCATTGATTGCGAGCTTATATTCCAGCGTGCAAGCCCTTATTTCAACTGATTGGGAAATTTCTTAGATAATTCTTGATATCGATCGATATACATTGAATTACTGACGGATTTTAACACCATATTGCAGATGAGGGAATTAAAGTCAAAAGTTTTATAATGATGCTACGTTCTCTTCCAAACACTGCTGCATGAACCAATTTTAGTTAGTGTTGTGCTTGATTTCTTCTTCTAACGTGATCGGTTCAACTTTACTGAGATATCAGAACTTCGCCTAATCAATTGAAAGGTTTGCTGAAAAAAGAACATTCATGTTCATAGTTATGTCTAACTTTACCAAATAAAAAATATCATATGATTATAACTAAGTAAGAGGGGAAATAGATTGACCAATAGGCAATTTTCTTTGATAACAGAAAATTTATTGGTAGTAAGATAATAAGTTACAGGTCTCTGATTAGTTTCAGGCTTGATTAATTCAAATACCATTTGAGATATTATTTGTGGCACAATAAGGTACCTGAGGAAATTGAACAATAATTAATAAAATATCATTTATACAATACAAAAATTTGATAAATTTCTTTCAATTATTTTGTTTCAGATTACTAAATAAAAAGGGTAGTTCTTGTTAAAAGATATTATTTACTACTCATAAGTGGTAATATCTTGATAATTTTTCCTTTTTTAATCTAAGGTAATTGCATCGCACTCAGATGATAATCCCCGTTAATTTCGAGGAGGACAAATTCATGAGTAACTCCTTAGTATTACTCCTAATATTTTGTTATTTTATAGTCATTATAATAGGTAGCAATAATGCCATATGAATAATTAACTCTCCCATTTTCGTTTCACATATTAATTCTTACTAATAATTGAACTTTTCAAAATGTTACAAATATAATACTTCTATTAATATAGTCATGCTATATTTCTCCTGAAACAAGCTAAAAATGCTAATATTTTTAAATTTGTTCACATTTATCTCTCAATCGATATACACGCACGCTAGATATTTCTTTTATTCTATCATATTAAGCGATTTATAATTTTGTTGCATCAAAAATATTGCAACATTTAATTTCATTAACACCGAAATAACCGTAATGGCTGTTCATTATAGTATCAGGGATTAGTATCTGTACACTAGATACCCATAATACTGTTGCCTCCGTATCACATACCTGTACAGTACGATATCTGACTAAATAATTAGAAAGAGTAAATTTGTTTTTCCTACAGAATATCAGATGGAATTGCTAAACAATAACCACAGAAAATGAAATAGCATTGCTGGTATTCAAAGATCAATTGCCAAATAACTGAAGAATAACTAAAGAATAATACTTCTCAACAATTGAATTTTAACCTACTTTCCAGTTCTAAATGGAATGCTAGCTGATGCTTACTAATTGATGATTAGTGTTCCTTTAACACGGTCAGAAAAGAGAATTCCATTTCATTATACTTTTGCCCAAATGGAGTAAGACATTGCGTTATTAATTAAATCATTTACAATCGCATTAAAAGCAATCACGCCACTGTATTACAATATCTAATTCTTATTGTACAGTTACTTTTTGCAAACAACAAACAATCAAAAATATGACACGCGATCAATTAAAATTTACTAAATTTTAAAGAATAGCATAGTATTTATTTCTTGACCCTTTAAACTTTGTATAGCATAAAAGAAAACTATATAAAGTGTGGATATGTTAAAGATGTCATTATTTGAACATTTCCAATTCACAATTTTGTTATTATTTTTATACCCACCAAGTTGTTGAATCACCGGCCTAATATCAAAAAGAGTCCTAACATTTTTCATTCCCAACTGAACTCCAATTGAAGCAATACAAAAGAATTAGAAATCTAGGTCTATCTAGCCGTATCGATAATGAAGTACAAAACCCACCCTCCCGGTTGGTTTTTGTTTTTAACAAAATTATTCTGCTATGTTAGTCTTGTCAACTCTCAAGCAGTTGTTCAGAGCAATACTATTACGTATGGTAATAGTCCATCTGGTTTTGACGATGGCTACATTGTTCTAGGAGGAGCTTACCTTGCATTTCAGGACATGAACTCCGTTCCAATGTATCAAACTGTCAGAGTTGATAAAGGGGGTTCCTTATACTACCTTAACAATGGATTGCAGGGGTTTGATATTGAATCTAATCATGCTCTTTTTGTTAGCTTTGTATTTCGCAATGATGGAACTGTAGTAGTTGACGATAGAAACAGTACCAGTTCTGGTTCATGGACAATTAATTCTGGATCGTTCACTAATACTGGTAATATGATGTTTACATCTAGTCATGGCGATACTTTTGAAATTGATGCTTCTTCTGTGGTTAACACTGGTTATATATATTCTAAGGGTACTAGTGCAAATATGCCACAGATTTTGAAATTAGGCAATTCTGCTAACCCCTGGTATAATACAGGTACAATATGCCTGGCAAACACTACATTCGAGTTGGGAAATCCTATCCAAGGTATAGGTTGTGTTACTGTCGGTCAAAACGCATTATTTGATATTAGCAGCATTGACGTTCAGCAGCAAACCATATATTTATCAGATCCATCATCTGTTTTGTCTGTAACAAATGGTCAAAACACTCCAATTTATGGCCTTGGAAATGGAAATGGATTTTTATTCCCTATTTTCCCTATTAAGAAGGTTGATTATAACCCTCTCACCGGTATTGTGCACTTTACCACAGGATGGCTAGATCTTCAAAGTTTTACAATCCCAGTTGGCAAAGGCTACAACGAATCCCTATTTGAAATTGTTGAATCAATAAGTATACAAGGAGAAACATATAACCACAACAATTTTGTTAGGTACAACGGAAGACCACCTCAACCAGCTCCATCCATATGCCAACCATGTGTTGAACTCCCATTGTATACCTTTGAAGTTCCTAGCTCTTATGAGACTACTAATGAACTTGGCTTTCCAGAAACGATTTCATTTTTTTCTACTTATAATAGTGACAAATTACCACTTATCGGAACGACTACAATATACACACCACCGTCTATTTACACTATTACAAAGTCAGATAAAACAACGACAGCTACTGAAATAGTTAGTAGAGTAACTGGAATAGATGTGCACGGCAATCCATTCACATATTATACCACTTTAACAAATAGTCCTGAGCAGTTTTCCACAGTTACCAAAACTATAACAACTACAGATAATGGAGGACATCCCAAAACAATTACAACAACGGAGACAAATAAAATATCCAATAATACGGCAACGTACCCATCCCCACCTGCCAGCGGCTCAGACTACACCACCGTGGTCACCAAGTCGAACGGCAGTGTCGAGACTGACATCGTCTCCCACATCACCACCACCGACTCCAACGGCAAGCCTACCACCATAGTCACCACTGTCCCAAGCCCAACCGGTTCTGTGGACACCACCGTGGTCACCAACTCCGACGGCAGCTCCCAGACGGACATTATCTCCCACATCACCACCACCGACTCCAACGGCAAGCCTACCACCATGGTAACCAC